>Ga0208904_1003120_pt1 | contig 9959 bp, 14 predicted proteins | sample AntAceMetag02UKB_FD_184774 | JGI IMG/M metagenome (GOLD analysis project Ga0208904, IMG submission 184774) | Saline lake microbial communities from Ace Lake, Antarctica - Antarctic Ace Lake Metagenome 02UKB (SPAdes) (version 2) | ecosystem: Environmental > Aquatic > Non-marine Saline and Alkaline... | reverse complement strand
AGAATTTTTAATTTGAATAATGATTTAATTGAAGAGTCTGAATCTTTGTCTATCGCAACGACGCCTTCTAACTTTACGGAGTTAAAACAGATTTTGGAATATTTATCTAGGATGATTGGGGTCAAACTGGAAATCAAAGAAGCGACTAATCTTCCGTTACATTTTATAAATGGAAGGTGTGCCGAAGTGTTATTAGGTGGAGTTGTCGTTGGGCATTTTGGCGAAATTCACCCAAAGATATTAAAGAATTTTAGAGTTAAGATGCCGGTTGCGTTGTTGGAAATTAGTTTAGAAGGTATATTTGAGAAGTTGAAATAAATTTATCCAAAATAATTGCTGTCTTTTGTTTTAATTTTTGTGTCTATTTTTTCCTGTACTGATATTATTATTTCAGTCAAATCTTTTTTTAATATTTGCCATTCGTTAAATGCTTTTTTTATAAACATGGCTTCTTTTTCTTCGTTGAAATTAAGATCTAATTCTATTATTTTTATTTCTAGTTTTGCTAGTTTTTTATATATTTCTCTCATTTTTTCTTGGTCTTGTTTTGTAAGAGTCTTAATCATGTGATATACAATTATTTGTGCCGATACGGGATTAATTAGGGTTTCCGTTAACTTTAGATAGTTTGAGAGTTTTTCTGAAATATGTTTACGTACTTCTAGAAGTAAAAAGTCGGTTTCTATTTCTGCTATTTTTTCTATTTGAAAATTAGTATTTAATTCTTCGAAGGAAGGTATATCGTATATTTTTCTTGCTTTCTCATAATCTTCTTTGAGTTCTTCTATGCATGATTTTGGTTGTTTGTTGTCTTTATCTATGATGTCTTGATTTTCCATTATATTCAGGGTAAATGGTCTTTTATAAAAGTATTGAGGTAAGCCATAAGTGAGAGTCGAATTTGGGATTTGATCATTACGAGTGTAATATTGGCAATGTATTGGGGGAATCATTAATACGGCAGTAGTGGAATAAATGTTTATTATTATTTTTTATAAAAAGATGGTTCTATTACATTGTCACAACATCTAATATTTCATGTGCAACAAAAAGTTTGTTTCTTTCACGTTTGTTTTTTTCTCCTTTCTCAATTGGTTTTAGAATGCCTAGCGTTATAAGATTGTTTACTGCTTTTTTTGCAGTTGGATATGTCACGTTTAAGTTAGAAGCAATTTGATTTACTTGGACAAATGGGTTCATGAATAACACATCTACAACATTTAGTAAATTGCTAGCTTGTTTATGATTTTTTGTTTTTAGTTGGTATGATTCTCTTAATTTTTGAATTTTTATGGTTCTTTCTAGGGCGTCTTCTGATTGAACTTTAATTGCCTTTAGAAAAAATTTAATCCATTCCTCGAATTTGCCTGTTTTATTGGTAGTTAATAATGTTTCATAATATTCTCTTCTGTGTCTTTCAAAATAATCGCTAGCATAAAGTAGTGGTTTTGAAATTTTGTCCTTGTTGCAAAGATATAGCGTTATGAGGGACCTTCCAATTCTTCCATTTCCGTCGCAAAATGGATGGATTGTTTCAAATTGGTAGTGCATAAGTGCGCATTTAATTAGCATGGGCATTTCATCTTTTTCGTTGATATAATTTACTAATTTATTAATTAAGTCTTCAACTTCATCTTGAGGAGGGGGAACAAATGTGGCATCTTTTATTGGGGTGTTCTTTGGACCAATCCAATTTTGGACAGGACGAAAATTTCCAGGTAATAATTCACTACCTCTAACTCCCCTCATTAAAACTCCATGCATTTGCTTAATAAGTTCTGTGCTTATTGGTTCGTTTTTTATTCTTTTTAGGGCAGAATTCATTGCTTTTAAATAATTTCCAATTTCTGTTGCTTCGATATCTTCTTTTTTTATCCCTTTTGCTTCAGATAAAAAATAATCAGATAGTGAAATTCTTGTTCCCTCTATTCTTGAGCTAGAGAGTGCTTCTTTTTTTAAATATGGAATTATTAAAAGATTAGGATTTGGTAATAATAATCCTGCGCCTGATAATTTGCTTAAGGTGCTATCTGCTTTAGATAATGCCAATATAATTTTTTCATTATAATTAATTTTTGGAGGCAATTTCTGAGGTAGAAATGAAAGGTATTTTCCGTGTTCGCTGCTTTCTCTCTCAATTAATTTCCCAAATGCTCCCCCAAATTCTGAAGTTTCCATATAGTTACTTTGGGTATAGAGTTATTTAAATGCTTGTTTTCTTATTAAAGCTTATTGCTATTTCGTTTAATAGTGTTAGTGGCTATTAAACAGGTGTTTAATAAGAAATAGAGTTTCTTTTTAAACAAGCATTTTTCATAAGCTACAGGTGAAAGTGCAAATGCTCAATCTCTACTTGCGAGGTCCCTCGCGTATTATAAGCCACAGGTGAGATTTGAACTCACGACCTCTACATTACCAATGTAACACTCTACCAGCTGAGCTACTGCGGCATAAAGAATATTAAAATCGGTAGTATAAAAGTTTATTTGCTGTTTACTTATTTAGAAGTCTTAACAACATAAAAATTAGTAGGACAATTAAAAATGCTAGAACAATTACTCCGGCGCATATAGTAAGTAGCATGAAAAAGTTTTGATAAATTATACTGCCTGAAGCGGAATATAAAACTAGGAATATTAACATTGCCACGGCAAAAAATAAAATATTGTTTAGAACTATTCTTATTTTTCTTTTTGTTGCCCTAGCCATTCTTGTTGCTTTTGTTAATTGCCTTTTTGGGCTAGTTTGTTTAACAACTTTTTTATTAGGTTTTTTGTTAATTTTTTTAGAAATTTTTGGTGTAATTTTTTTCTTTACAACCTTTTTTTTTGTAGCTTTCTTTGCTGCCATATAAGGTATAGTAATTAAGAGTTTTTAAAAGTTTTTAATTTTAATTTTTAAAATTTTCAGTTTTTATTTGAAAACCTTTATAAAGGAAATGTTCCATAAATCTATATAAAATGGCGGCAAAGAAATCTGATAGCAGTTATAAAATACAGAATATTGTTGCGACTGCTTCTTTGGGGAAGCCGGTTCCTTTGACTAAGCTTGCTAGGACTCAGCCTAATACAGAGTATAATCCTGAAACTTTTCCTGGTCTGGTTTTGAGAGTTAAAGAGCCTAAGTCTGCGGTTTTAGTTTTTTCTTCGGGAAATTTGGTTTGCACTGGGACTAAATCTGTTTCTCAGGTAAGGCAGGTTATTGAGGCGGTTATTAAACAGTTAAAGAAGATTAACGTCGTGGTTACAACTAAGCCCAAGATTACAGTTCAGAATATTGTTGCGTCTGGGACTATTAATTTGAAACTTAATTTGAATTTTTTGGCGCTAGAGATGGAAAATACTGAATATGAGCCGGAGCAATTTCCCGGATTAGTGTACAAATTAGTTGATCCCACTGCTACTTTTTTGTTGTTCAGTAATGGTAAGCTTGTTTGTACTGGAACAAAAAATAAGGCTCAGTTGGAAAACTCAATGACACAGCTTCTTGCAAATGTTAAAAAAGCTTTGAAAAATTATAAGAAATAGTAAATTTTGTAAAACATTTGTTTCTTTCTCTAAATCTATATAAATTGGAGTGAGTATATTTCTTTGTGATTACAAATGGATATTGATGAAATGGAAAGAGCGATGAGTGATTCTGGGCCGAGTCATAGTGAAGATTTGTCTGAAGATGCGCAAAAGGAAAAGAATAGTGCAAGAAATGAGGAAATAATAATTGAGGCAAAGAATTTTTTTGAGTTTCATAAGAAGGAATTGGGGAATAGTTTGCGTTCTGCTAATTCGGTTATTTTCATTGACTTTGTTCAGCTTCTGGAATTTTCAAATAAGCTTGCTGATGAAATTGTTTCTTCTCCTGAGGAAGTTCTTCGACTTATGGAGCTTGCGATTGAGGAATCTGGATTGCCTGTATCTGAAAAGGGGGTGAGAGTTAGGCTCTATAATTTGCCAGATGCGCATAGACTTAAAATTAGGAATATTCGTTCAAAGCATTTGGATGAGTTGATTTTAATTGAGGGGATAATTCGTCAGGCGTCGGATGTTAGGCCTCAAGTTGTTAACGCTAGGTTCGAGTGTCCTAGCTGTGGAACGATTATTTCGGTTTTGCAGATGGAGAAAAAATTTCGTGAACCATCTAGATGTTCATGTGGTCGTCGTGGTGGGTTTACATTAAAAAGTAAGGAGATGGTTGATACGCAAAGATTAATTTTGGAAGAGTCTCCTGAGGCTTTGAGTGGAGGAGAGCAGCCGAAGAGAATTAATGTTTTTGTAAAAGAAGATTTGGTTGAACCGCATATGGAAGAGAAGACGACTCCGGGGGCTAGAGTTCTTGCTATAGGGGTTTTGAAGGAAGTTCCTGTTCCTTTGCAGTCTGGAGGGATGTCTACTCGTTTTGAATTAGCAATTGAAGTGAATAATATTATACCGCTGGAGGAAACGTTTGAGGACTTGAATATAAGTGAAGAAGACGAGAAGCAAATATTGGAATTGAGTCAGGATCCGGAAGTTTTTCAAAAATTAAAAGATAGTGTTGCACCGAGCGTTTGGGGGTATGATGAAATTAAGGAGTCTTTAATTTTACAATTATTTGGTGGAGTTCAAAAGGCAAGGGCGGATGGGACTAAAAATAGGGGGGATATTCATATTCTAATGGTTGGGGATCCTGGTGTTGCCAAGTCGGTTATTTTGGGATTTATGGCGAGTATTTCTCCTAAGGGTCGTTATGTTGTGGGTAAGTCCGCTTCAGGGGCTGGATTGACTGCTACGGTTGTTCGTGATGAGTATTTGAAGGGGTGGAGCTTGGAGGCCGGAGCTATGGTATTAGCAAATAAAGGGCTTGTTTGTATTGATGAATTAGAAAAGATGGATGAGCAGGATAGATCGGCTATGCATGAGGCGATGGAGCAGCAGTCGGTTACTATTTCAAAAGCAAATGTTCAGGCGACTCTTCGGGCTGAAACGTCTGTGCTGGCGGCGGCGAATCCTAAGTTTGGACGTTTTGATCCTTATCAGGGAATTGCGCAACAGATTGATCTTCCTCCTCCTTTGATAAATAGGTTTGATGTAATTTTTACCATGAGAGATATTCCGAGTAAGGTTAATGACGAGAGAGTTGCAGTTCATATTCTAGAGGAACATCAAAAAGAAGCCAAGGAGATGCTTATTCCTAAAGATTTATTTCGTAAATATGTTGCTTATGCAAAAAAGAAAATTAAGCCTAATCTTACTACTGAGTCGGTTTTACGGATGAAGGAATTTTATGTAGATTTACGTAATCGTCCAGTTTCGGGGGATACTGAACTTAGGCCTATTCCCATTTCAGCCAGACAGCTTGGGGCGATAATTAGGATGGCGGAGGCTGTTGCTAAAATGAGATTGTCTGAAACGGTCGATATTGAGGATGCCGATGTTGCGATTAATTTAATGAAATATTATTTGACTCAGGCTGGATATGATTATGAGACTGGGCAAATTGATATAGATAGAATTTCTAGTAAGACTCCGGCGTCTCAAAGGGGCAGAATAAGTATTATTAGAAAAAAGATTAATGAGCTGGAGGAAAAGTTTGGGAAATTAATTCCGATAGATGAATTGGAGTCTAGCTTAGAGGACGATATGGATAAGTTAGAGTTTGAAGAGGCTATTACAAAATTAGAAAGTGGGTCGATGATTTTTCGGCCTAAGGCCGGTTACATCCAAAAAATGTGAAATTTTGTTTCTTTTGGATTCACTCGGCGTTAAAAGGTTTCTTACGTACCTATGTACGCGGCGAAACCTTTTGCCTTGATTGAATCTAAAAATAAATCAAAATTTTTTTGTGGGGTGGAGTGGGGGTGAGGATGAGGGGATGGGTTGGGGTCGATGGGGATGATGGGTTGGGGTGGAGGGTTGTTGGGGATGATGGTGAAAAATAAAGTTTTATTAATTTTTGAGGAAATTTTAGGCAAATTGATTCGAAGTGTTGCAGCGCTACATGAGAATTGATTTAACGAGAAATTTACCAGAAAGGAATGAGCTTTTATTTTTGGGAGCTTGGGAGATTGAAGGTGGGTCGGGTTTGGGTTGAGTGTTGTTGGGTGGGTGGGAGAGAGAAGTTTTTTCGAGAGTGATTAATCATAGGAATATTTATATAGTAATTATTAAGATTAATTTTATGGCGGAAAATGATCCTGTTCGAGTTGAAACTATGAGCGAACTGACCAAATTAGCTGCTGGGTAAGCTATTGAAAAGTGGGGACGAGTTGGAGTGTATGCTGGAAAAGAGCAGGTTCAGTTATGCAGATGTGATTGCGAGGCTAATACAGCCCAAATTCCAGTTATTGTTTATGCCGAGGGCCAGGGTGCGATAAAAAGAGAGCAGGTGCATGCCTTATCTCCACCAGAAGAGGGGAAGATAACTGGTTATTGTGTTTCAGGGGTGATTTCGGAAGGTGATGCTCGGCGGGGTAGATATGTCGAATTGTTGAGATTGGCGGGTTTGGAAGCGTAATATATCAATTAATTAAAACCTAGAATATTATCCCATAAAAACTTATAAACTGGAAGGTCTGCTTTCTAATATGGTTGAGACACAGCAATTTAAGCGACATGTGGCATACAAGTTTAGAGTTGGAGATTTGCTTATTGGTAAGCCTGTTTTCGATGAAGAGCGGTTTTCTTTTTTGGAATTGGGGGATAAGCATATTGCGAGAGTCAATGTTGTTGGGAATATTGTAGATAAATATGAGAGTACTGGGGACAGTAAATATTCGTTTTTTACCTTGGATGATGGGTCTGGGCAGATTAAATTGAAATCTTTTGGCGATGATACTGAGAAGTTTTCTTCCGTAGATCAAGGTCAAACGGTTGTTGTTATTGGGCTTTTGCGTCATTTCAATAATGAGTTGTATATAGCGCCTGAAATTATTAAAGAGCAGGATTTGAAATATCTTTTAATTAGAAAAAAGGAAATTGAAAAAGACAGATCGAAAAATGCTCCTGCGATTGAAGGGCGTGAACAGGCTGTCGCGATTAAGGATAAGATATTGGGAGTGATTAAGGGGGCTGAGGAGGCCGGGGGAGTTGATATAGATAAGATAATTATGGATTTAAGGGAAACTTCTCCAGATGTTATTAATCAAGAAGTTAAGAGGCTTTTAGAAGAGGGGATTGTTTTTGAGCCTAGACCTGGAAGGGTCAGATGGTTAGGATAATTTAAAATGGTATCTTGTGAATACGTTGTGAATTTTGTTGTTCCTAGAGATATTGAGCTAAAAGAAGGGCTGAAAACTACTACTAAATTAAAGAACGCTGAAGTTTCTGCGAATATAAAAAAGAGGATTTTGGTTGCGAAAGAAATTCATCTTAATACATCTAAGGCTACGATTGTTGGAAATGAAGATAGGCATGGGAATATTTATCAAACTGAGTTCGAAGTTACTGTGACGATTGAGCCGGTTTTAGATAAAAAACTTGACGGAGAGATGAAGAAGAGATATGTTATTTCTAAGGCGATAGATGAAGTTAATAGAATAATTAATGTTCATCAATATGTTAACGATAAATATTTTGTTTTGCCGATAAGTGAATCAGAATTGCCTTTGATTAAAATTACGTTTCCTGATAAGAAGGGTTTTCACTTTTTCTCTCCTTCGATAAAAAGTATTAAAATTGGTCCAGATAAAGATATTGATTCTAATACGGAGAGGGTGATGGAGTTTTTTAATCGCGGGGAGAAAGTTGTCGAACCGGTTTATATGTTTGGATATGCTAGACAATTTTATAAGACGGGAACTTATAGGATTGCGATTACCGAGGCACAGGCTGCGATAGAATATCTTTTGGATTTGATATTGAAGAGGAAATTGAAGGAAAGAGATGATGAGGCTTTGAGCTTTTATGAAAAGACAAAAGATAAGACTGATTTTATAGATATTAAGCTTGGGCTTTATTTGAAGATGGCAACTGATATTTCCGTCGAGAAGGAGTTTAACTTGAAGACGCTTAGAAAAATTGTTACCTTGCGTAATGAGATTGTGCATGGTTCGAAATCTTTTATTAATAAAAAAGAAGCAAAAGAGGCGATGGTTGAGTATGAAAAGTTGTTTGCGTTCTTATTAAAAATTGTTAGCGGAAAGAGGTAGGGTCAAACTTATAAACTCTATGTTCTACTGAATTTTATGGAAGATTATGAAACATTATTAGAGAATGCTTATAAAAAGGTCAAAAAGGTTGTCGGAACCGGTGATCGGTTTGAGATGCCAAAAGTTGAAGGAAGGTTTGAAGGCAAAAAGACAGTTATCACTAATTTTTTTACGGTTGCTTCTAAGTTGAGAAGAGACTCGGGGCATCTTCAAAAATATTTATCGAAAGAGCTTGCTGCTGCGGGAGTTGTGGACGGGGATAGACTTGTTTTAAATAAAAAAGTCCCTTCGGCAAAGATAAATCCCAAGATTGAACAGTATGCTAAGGAGTTTGTTATTTGCAAAGAATGTAAAAAGCCAGACACAGAATTAGTGAAGGAAGGTAGGCTTACATATCTGCATTGTTTGGCTTGTGGGGCAAAACATTCAATTTATAGCAAAGTCTAGATATAGAAAAGGTTTATAAAAAGATTGAACTTTTGAAAAATGATTCATGTGAGTCAGAAATTAAACGGAGGAAAAAAATATGGTAACAGCTTATTGTGTTAAGTGTAAGAAGAAAGGACAAGAAATGAAAGATCCTGCTATTACACAAACTACTAGAGGCGGGTACATGGCCAAAGGGAAATGTCCTGATTGTGGAACTACAATGTGTGCTATGATGTCAAAAGACAATGCTGAGAAAGCAATTGCAGATGGCGTTAAGAAGGCATTTTAGTTTTTAGTTTTATTTTTTTTTAATATTTTTAATTTGGGGGGGTCTGCGGACATTCTCCCATATTGAAATATTGGGGGAAGAAAAAATGTATGTAAATATTATTAGATCTAGCGTTCGGAGTGTAGTTGCCATTTGTGATGATGAACTTTTGGGGAAAATTTTTGAGGAAGGGGTGGCTCAATTACATGTGAGGGAGAACTTTTATGCTGGAGAGAAGAAAGGGAGAGGGGATGTTTTACTTATGGTTAAGCGGATGATGAAGGAGGATGCAACTTTTAATGTGGTAGGAGGAGAGTCAGTTGATGTTTTAATTGAGTGTGGAGCTTTAACTGAAGATGCTGTTGGCGAAGTTGATGGTGTTAAATTTGGATTAGTTTTAATATAATTAAGCTTTTAATTTGCCTTGCTTTTCGCATAAAAATAAAAATTCTCTATTGCCTGCTTTTAATCCACGAATTGGTGATTCTGTCTCTTTTATGATTTTTACAAATGGGGTTATCTCTTTACGTACTTTTTCTAAGACTTTCTCTATTTCTTTATCTGAACTTTTCGCTAAGCTGTGACCTACTTCGTAATGGGGTTTTACTAGAGTTACAATTTGCCCGTTGTCTTTTAGGTTTTTTATTGCGTTTGGCAGTATTAAGAATTGTTTTGTCCAGCCTACATCGATTGAGATGAAGTCTACCTTTTCTGGCAAGTTTACATGAACGGCATTTGTGTTATCCATAACGATTACTCTTGGATCGTCTTTAAGCATAAAGTGTAGTCGGTTTTTTGAAGTTTCGATTGAGTAAATTGTTTTTGGGTTTTGTTCAAGAATACTTTGTACGAATCCACCTGTCGAAGATCCAAAGTCGGCGCAAGTTTTGTCCTTGAGATTTAATTTAAATTCTTTAATTGCGTGGTCTAATTTTTCTTTTGCGCGTGATACAGGTTGCATTTTAATATGATTTTGAGAAGTAAATCCATTTTGCTTTTTCTTGTCCGCATTTGATGCATTTCTCCGAGGTTGATTTATCATCTATATAGCATCTAGAGGAGGCTCCTGTATTATCTTTTATTTCTTCTTCGCATTTCACTCTGCCGCAAAATGGGACAAGAGCGATTTGTTTATTATTA
>Ga0208904_1003116_pt1 | contig 9964 bp, 10 predicted proteins | sample AntAceMetag02UKB_FD_184774 | JGI IMG/M metagenome (GOLD analysis project Ga0208904, IMG submission 184774) | Saline lake microbial communities from Ace Lake, Antarctica - Antarctic Ace Lake Metagenome 02UKB (SPAdes) (version 2) | ecosystem: Environmental > Aquatic > Non-marine Saline and Alkaline... | reverse complement strand
TGACCTTGCAGAGCGGCTTGATCTTGTAGACACTAGCATCGACTGAAGTAATACGGTAAAAAACAAACCCACTGTCCATCAATTCCAGCTTTAGTACATCCCCTGTTTTCATATTGGCTCCTGTTGCTTTCGTAATGATATACATATGTACACCTTTGTGCCAATTGAAAACTTTCTCAATAAACTACCCCGCCGCAAGCGGTCGGGGTACGCACATTATACGCACCCTTACGCTCCCATCAGCGAAAGAGTTTACTGGTTTTATTAGCAACAAACTTAAAGGTGAGTCAGGCACACCTTTAAAAATGAAACGCGTGAGATACGGCGGAACATACGCCCACTGACAAATTCCCGGGGTTATCAGGATTTGAAAAACAGGTCTTTTCGTGAGCTTCGATTGAAGCCTTTTTGGTGTTCACTCTATGTCCACATGAGTAAACGCAGCCATACGCTTTTATCTTTCTGGGCATTGGGCTCCTTTTAAATTCTCAACTATCGTTAACATTGCTTTGCTGATTTGGAGAAATTTAGTCCAAGAACATATCCTCCTTATGGTTGTGGTTCGTTAGTGATAGTGGTGACACTGCTAACTAGCAGCTTATCAATTTGATTTGTGTAAGGTACAATTAGGCCCCGTGTTTGACATTTCGCCAGTCTCAACATTCATTGGATAAATATGTATTCATCTCTCATCAGTATTTTCTAACTCGCTATGAATGACAGCATCCTTATCATCTTCCCGGTTTAACTCTTCGAGCTCAATCTCTCTTTGTTCAAGCTCCTTTTTCCGTTCGGCTTCTACCTCGAATTTTTTTTTGGCAATAGCTTCATCTTCAAGCATTTCATCGTAAGAATCCATCAAATCTATAAGGTTGACATCATCATCACCGCCCTTGGCGATTGCTACCAGTTCAGCTTTAGCTTGTAGCTGGACAGCCGGAGGGACAGCCAATCCGCGCATGGCGAGCTGCATCGATAGGTCATTTGCTGTGATTTCCTGTTGTTGGAACTGCCCCCATAGTTCCAGCATCTCTCTGTTTCCATCAACAACTGAGTTAAAAACGCTATCATCAAAGTAGCCGCCTATTTTGACTGCATCATTCAACGCCTTCAGGTTATCCGCCAGTTCGATTTTATACTCTATTTGTGTTTCGGTCCGGTCATCGGTTGTGACATCTTTGGTTTTGATTGTAAAACCCTTAATGGCCAAATCGGCGCCGTCTTTATCAAAGTCAACATCACTCCTGAGTTTCAATATGCCTTTTTCCAAAACAGCAACATCCCTGATCCTGGAAAACCCTATTTCAAAGTATCTGGTCAATATCGCCTCACGCGAAATACCGATCTTTGCCCGAAGTTCCGCTCTTGATTTGCCCAGAACTGCCTGGTAATCAAAGGTTTGTGTGGCCTGGATGAAAGCCTTGGATTTGTTCTTTGCTGTGAATCCAGCCGCTTCCGCCATCTGCCCTTTTGTCATGCCAGTGCTGGACAACTCGATTTCCAGCAGTTTTTGTTGCCTGGGTGAAAGAGGTTTTCCTTTTTTTTCCTTCGATTTCGGTGTATCGGTGGAGGGGCGCCCTTTCAGTTTGGATGCCTTCTTTTTCCCCTTCCCCTCAACAAGTGTAGGAGTTGGCGGCTTTTTTGGGGCCGGATTATTCGCGACAGATTTTCTATTGTCGCTGATTTCCCCCTCTTTATTTAGCCTTAAAAACCTCTGTCGAACCCTGTTATAGTCCAATTTCGGCCTTCGTGAATCACAGAATTTTTTAAGGCTTTTGTCGTACTTTTCAAACTTCTTATGCAGCTTTATGTAAAAGTCATTCATGTCTTTAGCCGTTGTAATAATTGATGTAATAGTAGGCTAACTGTCGCGGTTTTGTAGCCATAACTATTGTATCTGTATCCGTTTTATCTCTGTCAATCCCCTGACAATCGTGATCTCAACGATTTAAAAAGCCATATCTAAACGTCGTCTCCTGATCTCCGCCCTTGCCGCTTCATCTGTAAATATTTTTCTAACTTATTTTCAACGGAAAGCAGCATTTATACATTACTAAGACCTTATTATATTAAAACTTTATTCCTTTTTTACCCTCATGCACATAGGTCTATACTTTCTCTTTTATTACCAGGTTCACATTTTCTGGGTTTATGGAGAAAAGGGAACCATTGAGTTTTCGGAGTGGTATTGCCCCCATCCACATAATTTACAGTCCTGAGCAATCATGGCGATATCGCAATAGTTGAAAGCTTTCATAATCCCAAACGCATAATGCTTTGATCGCTCTGATTAAGTCCGGTCTAATTCTCCTTGTTTCCGCAAAAACCAATTCGGGGTATTCGCATTGCAACCGTTCAATTTCTGCTTTAGTCTCTGCATGGGTCCTTAAATGAATTGTAGGAATTGCATTCGACGGGATCAGTACTTCGCTAGCGTCATTTTTCAGACATAAATGGCCATAGTGTTCATCAAATATTTGGATACAGGCTTTGTGTTTCGCCGTTACTATTAGTTGATCAAGTATCTCATCCGCCGACATATCAAGTACTGGTTCCATCTGTTTCAACAATTTGAGAACCTCTTTTTCGTCATCAACCTGATGCTTCCATTTTATCTGAGCAGCAATACGGCCAATTGTTTCTTGTGCAATAGCGACAGCGGCAATATTTATTTCATTTTCATGCTTCTCCCACCAATCTTCCGGTATATTTTTCATAAATTCCATTTCGAATTTGCAAAGTGTGATTGTATTGTTCACCATTTAAAAACGGCTGTTTTGAACAAGGATCCAACGAATTGACGACCATCCAAATGAGGGAGATCGTCATATTTCTACTGTTGGTTGACAGACTGTCTCAGGACTTCGGCCGTTACTGCCTTTCGGAGGTTTCGCCGTTTTAAACGGCACAACCCCATACCTCTCAAAGCGAGGCTCAAACTTGCGGATCATCTCAAGGGTGTTCTTATGTTTTGAAAACCAGTCCATACAAATCCGGCTCATTAGCCAGCGACATTTCGCTGTTTTGAACTGATAACCTGGTTCCTCTCCCCCTCAACTATCCTTGGCTTACAAAATCTTTTCCAGATGATCTGTTCTGGGCTCGCTCAGAGGACCTATGATGTCTCCATACTCACGACTAAGGATTTCAATTGCAGCTTTTTCTTTCGCTTCTTCAAACATATCACCATCCCAACTCGTAGGGGACAATCCGCGTTTTATAGCAATTGCTCTATTAAGGTCCCCCATTTCAAAAGGACGTTCGATTTCAACATCAGATCGAAAGGCTTCAGCTATCAAGTCGACATTATAAAAGTCATATCCCAAAGATTCAATTTCCTCATCATGTTTTTCAAACCAGTCAGAGGGAAGTCGGTTAAGCAGATATCTGTACATAATCAGTCTCCAGTTTGAGTCGGAAAAATGGCTATCAGGATTTGAAAAACAGGGTTTTTCATGAGCTTCGATTGAATCTTTTTTACTGTTAACTCTCTGCCCGCAAGAGCATTCGCAGGCAAAGGCAGTGACTTTTTTTGACATTTTACTCCATTTAATTTTAACTATCGTAATACTACAATAGTCTTTGGTTTAAAAACTCAGTATGAAACAAAAGGTTCCTAATGAATTAGATCGTTTGGGGCTTCTTCATCTTTAAAACATACCCATTCAGGGTGTTCCTGTAGCAATTGTCCAACAGCTGACTCAACTTCTTCAGGAGTTCTACCATATGCTTCAGGAATAGAGCTTAAAGGGATTAATATTTCGCCTGATTCATTCTTTGAACACAAATGTCCGTAATGCTTTTCAAATATTTCTAAACATGCCGTGTTTTTAGCTGTTGCAATCAATTCATCAAGTAATTCATGCGCTGACATTTTAAATTTTGGCTCAAGTGTTTTCAGCAGCTCGATAACCTCGCTTTCTGTATCAACGGCGTGTTTCCATCTTAACTCAGCGACTATCCCATCAATTGTTCGACGTGCAATCACACAAGTGGTCTCATTTGTCTCTTCTTCGTTGCGCTCCCACCATTTTTCCGGTATTTTTTCTTCCATTTTTACCCTTCTAAAAATATTTATTTTCAATAAAAGAGTGATTGTTTTATTAACCCCAATCACAAAGGGCTACTATATAGAAAAGATTATTTATCTTAACGGCGTATTTGAAACAATAATGTTTCCTGGTAGCTCATTCAATTGAGGAGCATTAAATATTCTGGTCGATAGAAAAGCTTCTTTGAAATGAAATCGCATGTAATAAATCCGTCAAAACTGGCCTGCCTGCTGAAATTGACATAATAGTAGGCATAGATTGCATTTTTAAATGGAGTGGCGGGATCATACGGATTTACTGCAGGCCCACTTAGCTGAGAACATCTGTTTTCGGCATTCCATGCTGCCAGAATCTCTTCCGTTGAAAGGTATGGATTTCCTGATTCATATACGATTTCCAAATATTTCTCTTCAGACATATTCAGAAGTCGTGCTTTGTCATTGGATGTTGCGATCTGGTCAAATTCATCCAGCGCTTGCTTCAGCAATTCACCCGCTTCAGAAAGAATAGAAAGCAATCGTTCCTCCTGGAAATACGTATAATTATGTTCCACATCCGCCTGATGATATTTCGCAGAGTCATCTTTATTTCCATGTTTCTGAAGTATTTTCATCATTCTGTGATTTGTTTTTCTGATAAACATATTGCATGTCAACGCGTCAAGAATACCTCGGATATGAAATCTCAATCTTATCAAGAATTCTTTCAACAGGCGGATGCTTCTATTTGTGCATGATAAAGATCTAGCCTTTGCTCGTTCAAAACCTATTACATGCTGAAGAAAGAAGCCTACTTCATCTGGACTTGAATTGTATTCGTGTGCGATGATAAAGACTTCATCCCCTCGTTCAAATCCTCCAATCCCATGTAAATACACTATTTCAGTTCCGAGACATTCGATAGCCTTCGAAGTACTATCAATTGAAGCTGCTCGGCTTATCTTCTCCTGCATGTCGACATATTCGAAATATATAAGTAATTTGAGTTCACTCATATTTTTTAACTTCTGTGTCATCTTTGCCCCTTGTGTGTTAATTTGTGTTTTTCCAGGAGAATTTTACTAAGGAAAATCCTTTTCACTATTCCCTTGGTCTTGGAAAAATGCAGATGTGCGTTATCTACTGTGCTTGTGCAAAATGAAGTTTCGTCTTCTTTCAACGATTAATTTTTTTAAAAATCATTGTGTTTTAGGCATTCTTTGATAACTATTTTTCGATCGAATTTTCGAGCTGTATTCGAAAAGAACCGAATTTTTCAGCAATCATTTTTATTGCCAGATATGCGGCTTTTCGATCTAAATTCCTTTGGGATAGAGCTTTGGCTTGCAATGCTTCAAGCGTTGAGATCTGTGCAAGCTCACTTATAGTCAGTGCATCCCGCGTGATTTTTGTGCTTCGCGATTGTCTTATTTTTGAGGGTGTCAGACCTGTAACGGCTTTACAGTTAACTTTACTAATATTCATAAATAAACAGCATTTTGTTTTACTGTTCAGATCATCCTCACAAGATAATAATATCTGATCAGTCAACTCCCTGTGCATCATTTTCGAATTCTGACGATGATCAGATCTGTTTATTTGATCGTGCCTCAACAAGATGAAACCATCAATTAAAGTCCCTGTAATCTCTTCAGCCGCCTCAATGTGGCATTTGCTGATGAATCGGAGACATCCTGGTTCGTTATAGACCTTGGTTGGATAAAGTTTTCCATCACTCCTTGCCAATTTGGCAATGTGTGAAAAAGGTTTTAGAAAATTTGAATGCCGTTTCCAGATTTTTGAGGCTTGTCCATCAGGATCTGCATAGCCAAGACATCTACAGATCTCAACTCCAGTAATGAAGTGTTGTTGTTGAATTTCTAAAAACTTTAGCTTGTTAACGGTAAGTTCTCTCATCCTTCCTCAATGTTTAATGATTAAATAAGATTGAATCATCTGTTTGTCGATGGTTCAATGAGCTACTAAATCTGACATCACATTCATCGGTCATCTGAAGCCTGGGCCAAGCCCGCAATGGTTGTTCGCCCGACTCCCATTTGCTCAGCAATATCCCCGAGTTTGGTCTTTCCATTGTCGTTTTCAATCGTTTTTTTAGCGCAGATTTCTGTTCTTTTACAAAAAGGGACATCGCGGTTTTTTCTACTGGTACCTTTCTTTTCGCCTTTTTCTCCTCTTGAAAAAAGTTACAGGTTTGGTGGGCGGGTAGCGCATGATCAGATCATTACCCTGCTGGCTGATTTAAGAACAACATCAATGGGTCCTTTGGAGAAAACCCTGCCGTTCCAGGTGAAGGAAAACGTACACCAATCCATCAACCACTAGACACGCTACTCGCCCTATTTATTCCATCCCTAATGGATGAATATTCGTTTCAAGTTTTGATTTTCACTTCCGCAGTGCTACAGCCACGTTATCCAATTCCAGCAAATCGCATGCGCCTTCGTTCACCCTTTTGACTTCCGCCGTTATTGCAGCAACTTGTTTCTCAGTTAAATACTCCTGCCTGCTTTGTTCATCCATACTTCCTCTTGTTGTTGTTTCAAACCATTTACAAATAAAAATCTGAGGCAAAAAAAAAGGGCCAATTAATACTCAAAAGTATCAACTAGCCCTTAGTCTAAAATATAGAGTTTTATAAAATAGTGGGGTGAGTAAAAAAAAAGATACTTACCCCCCCCCCCCATTTTTTAATTGGCTCTATAGTAAAAATCTGTGTTACCTGGGGATAGATTTTTTGTAACTATCAAAATTTTTTATTGATACTATGTGCTGTGGCACTTGGAATTCAGAAAGTCTCCATACTCACGCTTGAGAATTTCCACCTGTGCCTGCGTTTTTGTTTTTTCGGCGAGTTTATCAAACAAATCTTCCATACGAACTCCAAGCTTTCGAGCAATTTCCCTTCCAAGTGCGGAGATATTAAAAGGACTTTTGATTTCAATCTCATTTCGAATGGCTTCAGCGAGTACTGAAACGTCAAAATAATCGACTTGGAGTGTTATCATGGTATCTAAATGGTGATTGTCAAACCAGTCATCTGGAAGTCGGCTGATCATATATTCGTACATAATTTATCTCCTGCATTAAATGTGGAAAATGGCTGAACAGATAAGATTCTGTTTAGCGGTGAAGTGCTAATATTCAGGCACTTCATAAAAAATGCTTTCATCTCAATTGGCACCTCCATGAGCGGTAGCCTGAGCTTTGACTTTTAGATGCTTTCAGCCTTCTACGTAGACAAATTTGGCCACCGCTTATTGTTGATGCTGTGTTTAGAACGGAATACCATCTGATAGAGAATCATCCAGGTAGCCTGATTCTAAAGAGCTCGTTCGTCACGAATAGCAACTTTCTCAACCCAATTTTTTTCAGAAAGGAATTTCTGTCTCTTCTTCGTGAAAAGGAATGAAAAATAAGATATCCATGCTCTCCTTTTCTTTGACTAAAAATTTTTCTGTGTTGAACTCAAAAAACATGTCTCCAAGCTTTGGTGTGATCTTAAGTTCATCTCCTGTCCAAATAATCGACAAGTGATTTGTTTCGGATTTTTCACATCCACCTAATTGTTGCTCGAAATTGAAATCCGAGTCATTTTCAAGAAGAAATGTAAAAAGTGCATGTGATAAATGACAGACTTTTTCCAATCCATCTGATAACGATTCAACAAATTTGTGAGCGCTTTCTTGGTTCAATTCATCCGAAAATTTGTTTGCTAATTCATCCATTGGGAGGCTATTCTTTTCTAAAATTTCCATTTTTAAATCCTGTATAATGTGGAAAGAACATGTTTGTCGAAGACGTTCAAGTGAAATTTTTGAAACAAACTTTGTTTTTGACCCTTCAAATCTAATTGCCTGCTGAAGTAATCCTCCTTATTTTTAAAATATGTTGCTCTAGAAGCTTTCTATACTGTGGTCAAGTTCCAATAGACCTCTTCTAGAAGTGAAATGCGGTTGTTTCTTTTAAACTGATAAACGGTTAATTATACGTTCTCATCTGACCTCCATGTGGAATGATTAATTGAGATTAGATCATCAATTTTCTATGATCCGTTGCGGTACAAAATTTGATGTCATCTATTTTTCAAGTAAATTCCCGAATCGAGTGTATTGGCCAGAAAATGCGAGTCTGACTTTGCCGGTTGGTCCATTCCGATGTTTAGAAATACTGATTTCTGCGATACCCCTTTCAGCCGAATTTTCATTGTAGACTTCGTCTCTATAGATAAACATTATAATATCTGCGTCTTGCTCGATGGCACCCGATTCCCGGAGATCCGATAATTGTGGATGCTTATCGGCTCGCTTTTCTAAATCTCGATTAAGCTGTGATAAAGCTATGACCGGTATATCCAGTTCTTTGGCCACTCCTTTTAATGAACGCGAGATTTCTGCGATTTCCTGTTCCCGTGGCATGTTTGTGCGATTACCCCTCATCAATTGAAGATAATCTACAATGATGAGAGAAATCCCAGTTTTGCTTCTTTTATTCAGCTGCTTAGCGATATTCATGAGCTCAAAAGAAGACAGACTTGTGGAATCATTGATGAAGAGAGGACCTGCAGAGAGCTTCCCTGTTGCAGCAGCGAGCTTATCCCAATCTTCCGGTTTCAAATTCCCGGACCGTAGTTTCTTGCTATCCACTCTTGATTCTGAGGTTAGCATCCTGAGGGCCAGCTGTTCCTTTGACATCTCCAAACTGAAAATTAGAACGGCACCTTTCTCTTTAGATTGGGTAACCACGTAGGAGGCAATGTTCAATGCCAGCGCTGTTTTTCCCATTGAAGGACGGGCAGCAACTATATTCAAATCTGAATTCTGTAATCCAGATGTAATATCATCCAGCCCGATAAAACCAGAGGGAATGCCGGTGATTTCATTGGTTGTCTCTGATAAATCCTCCAATCGATTAAAGCTGGCCGCCAAAATATTCTTGATGTGATCGCATCTCTCTTCTTTTGAGCTTGTTGATGCCTCTACGATTCTATTTTCAGCCTCAGATATGAGTTCTGAAATATTCTGCTCGGGATTCCGGATCTTTTGTTCAAGATCGATGAATGCTTTGCTAAGGTTACGCGCAACAGCGTGCTCTTCAATGATTTTTGCATAGTAGATAATATTTCCACTGCTTGGAACACATTCGACTAACTCAGCGAGATAAGAGTAGCCTCCTGATTCACTCAACTGATTTAATGATTTCAATTTATCACCCAGTACCACCTCGTCTACGGGCAAATTAGCATCTGTGAGTTCCAGCATGGCCCTGAAAATCCGCTGATGTGCGGTTTTAAAGAAAGAAATTGGCGTTAAAATCCCACTTACCGTAAGTAGTAGCTGATCATCGTCGATAATCGAACCGAGAATTGCTTGCTCGGCCTCAATATCTTTGGGCAAATCGAGGTGTGATTTTTTCATATTTTCCTGAAGCTTTTTCCTGGTATTGATATTATCGATCCTTTTGCACGTCCACGAATTCGGTCAATTGTAGCCTTCATATTGGCATGGCAATCTGATAACTCGATTATCTTATCCACGGATCGATTGGACGTAAAAATTACTCTGTAATCGGTTCGGTAAAGATAATCTACGAGTCTGAAAATGTTTAAAATTTGCCATTCAGTGAACTGCAGTTTGTCGAAATCATCAAGAATGACAAAACTTTTCAGTTTGGGCAGTTCAACAATTTGGTTTTCATCACCTCTGCTTTTCAGATTATGGATCCAGTCTGGAACTGATAAAAAAACAGATTCTCTGACTGGACTTTTCTTCATCCATTCCCAACCTAAACGACCAGCTAATGTCGTTTTTCCGGTGCCATTTGAACCGCACAAAAAAAGCCAGTCCCACTCGAATTTGTCAAAATTTATGCCTTCAACGACCTCACAATGGTCGTAGGTCAACAAGAACTGACGGC
>Ga0208904_1003111_pt1 | contig 9969 bp, 14 predicted proteins | sample AntAceMetag02UKB_FD_184774 | JGI IMG/M metagenome (GOLD analysis project Ga0208904, IMG submission 184774) | Saline lake microbial communities from Ace Lake, Antarctica - Antarctic Ace Lake Metagenome 02UKB (SPAdes) (version 2) | ecosystem: Environmental > Aquatic > Non-marine Saline and Alkaline... | reverse complement strand
GTTTGATGAGGTTAGAGTTGTAACTATCAAAGGCCTCCCGCCTGAACCTTGTATTCATCCACATGTTTCAAACACTAATGAAATTGGGGGGGGGATTTCAATTGAAGGTTTTGAAAAAGTTGGAAAGGATTCGTATAAGATAAAGATTTCTTTGCAAGAACAGGCTGAAGATTATGATCCGAAGCAATTGTTGAAGGAAATTTCTAAAAACGTTTTGGATAAATCAAAGTTGAAAGAAAATGATCATCGGATTATCGGACAGCAAATGGATTTGTACTCATTTAACGAAACTGCGCCGGGTATGGTTTTCTGGCACAATAACGGTTTGATAATTAGAAACGCTTTGATTGAATTCTGGAGAGAAATACATAGAAAAGCAGGTTATGAAGAGATAAAAACTCCGCAGATAATGGATGATAGACTTTGGAAAATTTCGGGGCATTGGGAGAAATATAAGGAGAATATTTTTTTGACAAATTATGAGAAAAGAAGTTTTGCTGTTAAGCCGATGAATTGTCCTGGCGGAATGTTGGTTTATAAAAATTCTCCAAAGAGTTACAAAGAACTTCCTTTGAAGATTGGAGAATTGGGAGAAGTTCATAGACAAGAATTGTCGGGTGTTTTGGGGGGTCTGTTTAGAGTTATTCAATTCACTCAAGATGATGCGCATATTTATTGTACTGAGAAACAAATTGAACAAGAAGTTTTTGATATAATGGATTTGATTGATTTTGTTTATAAAAAATTGGGTTTCGATTATCGGGTTGAACTTTCTACTCGGCCGGAGAAAAGAATTGGGAGTGATAAGATTTGGGATAAGTCCGAAGCTGCTTTACAGAAAGCGCTTGAAAAGAAAAAAGTTAATTTTAAAATTAATGAAGGCGATGGGGCTTTTTACGGGCCGAAGATTGATTTCCATTTGACAGATTCTTTGGGAAGAAACCATCAATGCGGGACGATTCAGTTAGATATGTCTATGCCTAAGAGATTCGAGTTGGAGTATACAGATAAAGATAACAAAAAGAAAAGGCCGATAATGTTGCATAGGACGGTTTTCGGAAGTCTTGAGAGATTTATGGGAATTTTGATTGAGCATTTTAATGGTTGGCTTCCGACTTGGCTTGCGCCGATTCAAGTTAGAGTGATTAATTTTACAGAAAGAAATGAAGATTATGCCAAGGGGGTTATTCAAAAACTTGGAGAGGCTATTCCAAATTTGAGAGTTGATGCTGATTTCACTTCTTCAACAGTTCAATCAAAAGTTAAAGAATCTTCTTTGATGAGAATTCCTTATGTGATTGTTGTTGGGGATAGAGAAGAAAAATCTGGAGAACTTGCTGTAAGGGAAAAAGGAAATAACAAGATTTCAAATTATTCTGTTGAAGATTTTGTAAAGAAAGTTAAGAAAGAATTTGATGAGAGGGTTTGAGATGAACTTTCAATTTTACCTTGAGAAACTTTATGATTCTGGGGACTTTAAAGAATTTATAGATGAAAATCCAGATGCTTATCCTACAAGTTGTTTTTTTGAAATTGATCTTGAACATTTGAAAAACCCAAAAGCGCCAAATCAAGATAAACAGCATTTTGACTATTTTGTTCCGGCCGTAAATAAGTTGTTTAGTTTTAAACTTGAAGCACACGGCGAAAAAGTTCCGCAAGACATTATCGAGGGCCAGGCTTTTCCGAAATTGGGTTTGAATTATAGTTTTAATTTTGAAGATGTTCAAGCTTTGATTCAGGAAGAGATGAAAAAACAAGATATCAAGAATGAAATTCAGAAGTTGATGTTTTCTCTTCAGAAACTGGATAAAGATAATAAAGATTATTTGGTTGGGACTATTTTTCTTTCTGGAATGGCAATGTTGAAAGTTAATATCAATATTGAAGAGATGAAGATAACTGCTTTCAAGAAACAAAGCTTTATGGACATGATTAATGTTTTTAAGAAAAAAGAGTGATTTCTAGGAAAGGCAGTCGCTTCGCGAGATTAATGGAAAAAGTTAACAGATTTTTGGAGAGATATTTACTTCATTAATATTTTGAGGTTAAGCGAAGCTTTTAGATGAAGTCAAAAGCGGAGCGAGAATTAATTATTTAAAAAACAATGGTTGTATCTGCTCTTTCGAGAGATCTTTGTTTTAAGGTTTGGTATTCGCTAGTTTCTTTTTCAAATTCTCTTTGAGCTTCAGAACTTAATCTTGGAACTTTTGAAAGGTCAAAATCATAAGCCCTAAATGTTATTTCTCCCATTGAAAATTAGGGGGGTTAGAGTTTAAATAATTTTCTCAAACCTTCTGAACTATAAAGTTAATCATCAATTCAGAATTCTTTATCTCAACAATTTTAAATCCAGCTTCTTTGAAATGGTTGTGGATTTCTTCTTCAGTGTGTAAATAATAATATCTTTTTCCTTTATCTGTCCAGCCGATTAATCTTTCCGGCCTTTTGTTTTTGAATCTCTTACTTTTTATGTTCCAGGCTCCGATGTAGGCTTTTGCTTTTGGTTTTAGAACACGATATAATTCTTGAATTGATTTTATTCTGTTTTTTTCTCCTTTAATGTTATGCAAAGCAGAGATGCAAATTGCAGCATTGAAGAAATCATCTTTGTATGAAAGTTTCTTTATATCTGATACTTTGAACTCGGCTTTAATGTTTTGTTGTTCCGCTTTTTCTTTAGCGAGTTTAATCATTTCTTTTGAGAAATCAACGAGATACATTTCACCATCTTTTATCTTTCGTAAATTTCTTCCGCTTCCGCTTCCAAGGTCAAGAATTTTTCCTTTACTTTCTTTTAAAAATTCCTTAACGGCCATAGAAGGAATTTGTTTATGTTGGTGCCATTCTTCAGCAATTCTATTCCAGGTTTCTTTTTGGTTTGGAACTTTTGGGAGTTTTTCTTTTTTCATCTTACATCTTCTCCAAAGCTTGAATTCTTTTGTCCAAAGGTGGATGTGTTGAAGTTATGTTCTTGTTCGTGAAAGGATTGCTTATGAATAATGGCGCCATTGTTTTACTTATCTTTTTGTTTTCTTTGCTAGGGGTGTTTTCTTTTCCTATTTTTTTTAATGCTCTGATTAATCCTGTCGGTGTTCTGATAAACTTGACGGCAGAAGCGTCTGCGGAATATTCTCTTTTTCTTGATATCGCCATTTGGACGAGCCAAACGAAAATTGGGGCGAGGATTGCTAGAACGATTCCTATTACTAAAATTATTGCTCCGCTTTTATTTCTTCTTCCTCCAGAGAACCAGAGACTTCGTAAAAATATTTGAGAAATTATTGCAATCATTCCGACTAAAACGGCAACGAGAGTCATGAATTTTATGTCGTAGTTTGCGATGTGACTTAGTTCATGCCCGATTACTCCTTCGAGTTCTCTTTTTTCTAGTTTTTCTAATGCGCCCGTTGTTAAACAGATGACCGAATGCTCTGGGTCTTTTCCTGTTGCGAAAGCGTTTATCTGGGGGTTTTCCATAATGTAAAGTTTTGGTTTTGGCATCCCTGAAGCCAGACATAAACCTTCAACGAGGTGATGAAATTGTCTGTATTCTGTTTGGGAAGCTTTTTTTGCATTGACAGAAGCCAAAGCAATTTTGTCTGAGCCGTTATAACCGACTAGAACATAAATTATTGAAGCTACAGTTGCGATTATTAAAATGAACCAGAACGAATCTTGGTAGACCATTCCGATGACGTAGCCGAGAAGGAGGAAAACTGCGAAGATGATTACGACAAGAAAGAATGATTTTCGTTTGTTTCTTGCGATCTGATCATGGAATGAAATTCTTTGAGACATGAATGAAAGAAGAGAGAAGAGTATTTAAAATTAATTAAAATTCTTGTGGGGGCCGTCCAATAAATATTATCTACAAGCAACATCTACCTGAAAAATAAATTTCGTTCACTTCGTTCACAATAAATTTCAGAACCTGTCTTTAACAAGGTTCTTCACCTTAATAAGTATTAAGCGGAAAAATTTGACAAGATCAATTTTGAAGCTATTATTCTTGAGCAACTTATTACGAACAAATTATTTATTTATCTCTTTCTTCAAAAATCTCCCAGACCACTTAGTTTAAAAACCCTTATTTAGTCCTAATTTAAAGCGCAAGAGATTGTGCCAATTACACGGAGGAAAAAATGGAAGACGACAGAGAAATGTTTGATGCGAAATGTTCTGATTGTGGCAAGGCCTGTAAAGTGCCCTTCAAGCCGACTCAAGGAAAGCCGGTTAGATGTTCAGATTGTTTTAAGAAAAGCAAACCTCAAGGAAGCTTCGGTGGAAACCGAGGAGGATTTGGTGGAGGAAACCGAGGACGATTCGACGGCGGCAACAGAGGAAACTCTGGTGGCGGAAACCGAAACTTCAGTAACCGAAACGATGCCCCTAGAGAAATGCACAAAGCAACATGCGCTGAATGTGGCAAAGAATGCGAAGTGCCCTTTAAGCCTATGAGCGGAAAACCAGTCTATTGTAAAGATTGTTATAACAAGAAAAACTAATTAGAGATAATTGGTTTTGAGTAGATAACAAGATTTATAGTTATAGGGAATATTTTTTATTTTTTTTATTTGGTTATTTTTTTTTGGGAAGGTGGTGAGAGTGAAAGTGGGAAGGGCGAGATTTTTGAGAGAGATTATTAGTAAAGTTTATAATTGGTGGGGTGTTTGGAGAGTATGGAAGAACCTTTATTCACAGATATAGTGACGTGGGAAGGACAAACATATGAAATGGGATGGTTTGATGAAGTAAATTCAAAATTGTTAGATGATTTGCAGCAAGTTTATGGTTTTTTGTTTACCTCTGAAGGAAAATTGTGTCTTGTGCGCCCAACTGAAAAAAGGGGCTGGAGACTTCCCGGAGGGGGCCCAGAAAAAGAAGATCAAGATTGGAAAGATACAATAATTAGAGAAGCAAAAGAGGAAGCAGATATTATTTTAGACAAATCATCGTTAAAGATTGCGGGCATAATAAAGAATACTCCAAAGAGTGAAGATTGTGAAAGGGGAACAGGATATTCTTTGAGGGTTGTTGGGAAAATTATCTCAATTAACAAACAAACAGAAGATGTTGCAGAAGGTCTTATCAATGAAAGAGTTTTTATTGATCCTAAGGAATTTTCAGATTATTGTTCCTGGGGGGAATTTGGAGAATCTCAGTTAAAGAAGGCTTTGAATAAGAGGTGAGATGAATGAAAGATTTTTATAGTTTAAGGCGTTTGATAATCCATGGGGAAAGTTGAATTTCTATTTGATAAAAGTAAAGATGCTTTGAACATCTGGGATAAAATAAACAAACCCGTTCCTTACAATGCTTTTCTCAGGGGTCTTTCGCCAAGATTAATGGAGATTTGTAAAGGCAAGGCATTTGAAGATTGTAAAGATGAAATAATTGAATACAATCAAGGGATATATGATTCTGGTGTGATTAAGATATTCTTAGAGGCTCTTGAAAAATATTGGGGAAAGATTGAGAATCAATTTTTTGAAAGGTTGGAGAAGATAACTGGAAAAAAATATGACGAGAAAACTAAATGTTATGTAACTACTATTTCTATATGTCCTTATGATTCTGATGAGAAATCGTTTATGTGTTCTGTTTTGTATAATCTTCCTCAAGCGATTTCCACTATTGCACATGAGTTATTGCATCTGCATTTTCATAAATATTATTATGATGAAATTGAAAAAGAATTGGGTGAAGAAAAAACTCACGATCTTAAGGAATCATTGACTGTTCTTTTAAATTCAGAGTTTAAAGATTTGTTAATTGGTTATGACTCGGGGTATGAATCTCACAAAGAATTGAGGGACTTTATTTTAAGAGAATGGAAAAAGGAAAAAGATTTTGATGGGCTTCTTGTTAAGTGTGTTGAGTTGTTAAAGGAGAAGTGATTATTAGTAAAGTTTATATCCCTAAAAAGATTTAAATCAATATGAAAAAAAGAAAAATAAGGCCTTTAGTTATAATTTATTCTTTGATTGGTTTGGGATTTCTTGCATTAACTTTTTTAGTTGATTGGCTGTTTATCATAGGGGCTGTAATAATTATTTGGCTAAATCAAAGAGAATTCAAGAAGGAATAATTAGAATTTATTCTTTGGGGAAGATTTTTATAGTTTAATTTGGTAATTATTTTATGAAGTTCAACATTGATAAATCCCTTTTTTTACATTTTGCGGGATTGTTATTTTTTGTATTATCCTTCATCTTGGTAAATGGTTCTGACAATAAGCTAATTGTTGGTGGATTAATCCTAATATACTTAGGTATCGCTTATTTGTTTGAAGATGAATTAACCTTGAGGGACCTTTCTAAGTATTTGGGAGTATTGTTACTTACTCTGGGAAGTGTAGCCTTACTAACATCATATCTTTTACCCGAAAAAGTTAATTTATTTGTACTCATTGTTTTGGGGATAATCTTTGCTGAGTGGATTCTTTTACACTTTGTTGGACCGAAGATATGGTTTAAAAATTTGCTTTTTGTGATGTTTCTTCTACCAGTTTCTGTAACTGCTTGGAGTATAATGTCTGATTCCTTTAGGATAGGGATTAGTCAACTTGCTTCAACCAATTGGATTCTTTTATCTTTTTCAATAATAGTTATTGTTTTAATTTATAATTCCCTTATGATTTTTTTATCAAAATTATTCCCGAACAATAAAAATATTAAAAAAATGGCTTCTACTCGTTCTTCGATTATCTTTACCGTTATTCTAATAATAGTTTCAGGTATAGGATTTTATTATAGAGATCTGGGAATTAATGAAATTTTGAAAATTGCGAATAGCCCTTGGGTTATCATTTTTGGAATACTGATTAGCGTAGTATCTTTGCTTCGAAAATAATCAACAAAACTCCGTCGCCCTTCGGTTGGGGCGTCCAGGACTTTTGTGTCTTTCATGGGTGGACGTTATTTTTCTTAGACTAATCAAATTGAGAAAGGATAGAAACTTAATCTATTTATCATGCATACTTCCATACCATTCCCCTTTAACTCCATCTCTTTCTAGTTTTGCTTTAATTTTGGGGGATAATTCTGAAAACTCTACATACTCCATAAGATTCTTCAAAAATTTATTTGTAAAATCTAAATTACTTTTTAGTTTTAACCTTAGATTATTTCCCCTCACAATAAGAGTAAAGTTAAACTCTCCAGCTTTTTTATCTAATTCCCAAAAATTGTCAAGAATTTTATCCCCATATTTTTTCTTATAATCTGTTAACTTAAAATCAGACTTAAACTTCTGAAATGTTTTTTCAATGTTTCCCATAATCTCGTTGTCCATTTCAAATTCAAGATTTGCTTCTTGTTCAGTTTTATTCAAACCTTTTATTTTAGATTTCATAATAATATTATCATTCTAAGGGTTAAATAGTTTTCTTTTGTGCTTTTTTCATTCTTCTTAGAATGATTTGTAATTTTTCTGGAAAAGTGCAAAACATTAGAAAATATCAAACAATCCGACTCCCCCTAAATCACTAACTAAACCTCAAGTTCCATGAACGGTTGGGGTGTTTACGCCCCGGTAGGGTGTCGAACAAAAAGTTTTTAAACCACTATTATGTCCGAATATTGCCTTGAGCAAAAAGAGTTCTGATGAAATCATAAAATGAATATCACAGGATTAAACAAAGCGGAAGTTTTAGCTGGGTTGTACAACCATTCAAGAGCGCAAGGAAGAAGCGTTATGGATCCCAGGGCAGGAACCCCTATGACTCCTAAGGATGCCCAAGAAGTTCTTGATGGAGGGCAAACTAAATTTGATTACCTTAAAGGCAGGGCCATGAAAATTAATTTGGGGTCTGATGATGTTGATACTGATTTCTACAATCGTGATAATGGTGAGGGCGCGGCTGAGGGTGTGATTGAAAAACTGGTAGCATCTCATGAGGCTAAGTAACTAGAGTTAATGTCTAAGAAAAATCTAAAAAGTGGAATTGTGTTTGGAAATAATGAAAAAGAATGAAGTTAAGGGGATTGTGAATGATAACTTTTAGAAACCTCTACACTACTATCAATTAAGTCTTAGTTAAATTTATAAACTTCCACTCATTATCCATTACAGAGGTGTTCGTAACAGACACGTTAGTTCTGGGAAATAATAAAATGGCAAGACAATTTTACTTAACATCCGGACATACTTCCCAAGGGGGGTTGGATGCCGTCTTTGCAGATATCATAAAACAAGCAAAAGTAATTTCTGTTAACGTTCTCAATGTGGCCTTTCCTTCTAAAGACAAAAGGGATGAGAAAGCAAGACAATATGTCGGACAATTTAATAGATTGGGGATAAGTGCAGGTATTCATGATCCCACAGATGATATTGACTTAACTAAAAAAAGACTTTCAAGAGCAGAGATGTTATATCTTCCTGGGGGAGATACAGAATATATGTTAAGGACTCTTGAGGAAAGTGGATTAAGTGAATCTATAAAAGGGTTTCAAGGGCCAGTGTGCGGAAATAGTGCCGGGGCGTATGTTTTAACTCCCGCATATCTCCGGATAGGGCGAGGAGAGCCCGAGATAATTCCTGCCACAGGAATTTTGCCAATCCATCTTAAATGCCACTACAATCCTAAATTTGATAAAGATTTAAGAGCGTTGTCTGAAACAAGAGAAATACTGGCATTAGAAGATCCTTCAATGGTGAAGTATGAGGGGGATGTTCGTGGAGGGGTGATGCATGTGAGTGGAAATGTATGGAGGTTCTTTATGGGAGAAAAACAGAGGGTCCCATAAAATTTTTTATTTTTTTTGAATAAGAAGCTTTTTAAATTCTAAATTCATTATTTGGATATGGTGAAGACATTAGCAAAGATATTAGCAATTGGTTTGCCCTTACTTGGTGCTGTGTGTACTACCTCTTTTGATTTTAGGGCGAGTGATCCCGTTGCTCCAATTGTAGCAAAAGGATATCTGGTTTTAGCTTGGACCGGGCTTTGGGCGGTAATGTATTCTGAAGCTGAATCGAGAGAAAGAAGAGAACAGGGATATGAGGTTGATTGAATAGGTAGTAAAGTTTATAATTGATTAGAAAGATTTCTTTAAGCTTCTTCTACTTTGTCTAATTCTAATCTGCTTCCCTCTTTTGGAAATAAGACAATCGTTTCTCCAACGAGAGAAGAATTTAAACAGGTTCTGCCATCCCCTATATCTGAGATTCCATATAGGCCTAAATTAGCACTATAGGGTCTTGGACTATCTTTAACCCATCTTTTGAGTAATGGAGGAAATCCTTCTCCTCTGGCTAGCCAATCGAATTCTAATTTTATATCAGGGCCTTCAACAGAAGCTTCGCTTATATCTCCTCTGAAAATATATCCTTCTCCTTGATTTTGAATTTCTGCTTGACCCCCAACATATCTCTGAAGGTCCGCTGTAGTTAATTCTGCCATGATTTGTTTTACTCATAAGCCTTTTTAAGAATTTATATTCTGGAAAGTATATTTTAAATAACCTATTTAGTTAGAAAGAATATGAAAAGAAAAATAAGGCCTTTAGTTATAATTTATTCTTTGATTGGTTTGGGATTTCTTGCATTAACTTTTTTGGTTGATTGGCTGTTTATCATAGGGGCTGTAATAATTATTTGGTTAAATCAAAGAGAACTCAAGAAGGAATAATTAGAATTTATTCTTTGGGGGAGATTAATGGTAAAGTTTATAATTGGTGAGGAGTTTGGAAAGGGATGGCAACTTACTCACACTCACGAATAAGTACCTATGAAAACTGCCCTTATCAGTATAAACTGAGATATATTGACAAAGTTAAAGTTGAAACTCCAACAACAATAGAGTGCTTCATGGGCGATATGGTTCATCGGTCTTTGGAAGATTTGTATAAGAGAGTCAAGTTCAAGAAGAGAATTGCAAAGGCGAGCTTGATAAAGTTCTATAGGGATTTATGGGAAAAGCATTATTCTGAGGATATCTTGATTGTCAAAGAGGGCTTGAAAGCG
>Ga0208904_1003110_pt1 | contig 9972 bp, 7 predicted proteins | sample AntAceMetag02UKB_FD_184774 | JGI IMG/M metagenome (GOLD analysis project Ga0208904, IMG submission 184774) | Saline lake microbial communities from Ace Lake, Antarctica - Antarctic Ace Lake Metagenome 02UKB (SPAdes) (version 2) | ecosystem: Environmental > Aquatic > Non-marine Saline and Alkaline... | reverse complement strand
CCCCGAGAAATATAAACACAGAAATAGGAGTCGCCAATTTTATCCTTAGAACAAATTTTTCTGACAAAGAAATTTTTATAGTAGAAATGGGAGCTTACACTGAAGGTGATATTAAATTAATCTGCGACATGGTACGCCCCAGCATTGGTATTCTAACGGCTATCAATGAACAGCATATCTCTTTATTTGGTGACATCAGAAAAACTCAAAAAACTAAATACGAATTACTTAGATCTTTACCAAAAGAAGGACTTGCTATTACCAACATGGACAATAAATATTGTACAGAATTTTTAGACGAATTATCGTGCCGAGCAGAAACTTTTGGAATGGATGAAAATTTAAATCCAACTATTTTTATTAAAGATATTCAAAAATCTAAAGATGGTGCCATCTATACTGTAAAATTAAAAGATGAACAAGAAGCAGTAGTAGAATCAAATATGCGCGGCTCTTACAATGCCATGAATGTTATGCCCTGTGTACTAGTTGCTAGCTATTTAAAAATAGACAGAGAAACAATTATTGAATCTAGTAAGAATCTTCCTCAAACCATAAAAATATTACAATATGGTGACTGTAAAATAATTGACGACAGTTATAATTCAAACCCTGATGGTTTCAAAGCCAAGCTTGATTACATAAATAATTTTAAAACTGAAAAACGTCGCATTGTCATCACCCGTGGTATGTTGGAATTAGGAGAGAAAAGTGATGAAATCCATGAAACTATGGCTGGAGAAATTGCTTATGCCACTGACGAACTAGTAATTACCAGACCAGACTTTGTAAAACCACTTAAAAAAGGAGCAGTGGGCTTGAAATATCACTTGGACATAAAAACTATTTTTGAATCAAAAAAATTATTGAACTATATAAAAGAATTAAAAAATACCAACGCAGTTATCTTATTAGAAAATAAAATGCCTTCTATTGTGATGAACGAAATTGTAAACAATAGTAAAGAAATATAAAACATTGATTCAGACTAATTTATACAGATTATAAAAAACCACAATATCAAAAATTCCGTATAATCCTTAATCTTCATATTATCCGTGTTATGAAAAACAAGACTATCTTCACCGGCTTTGGACCAAACATAACAAAACAAGATGTTAAAATTGCTTGTGGTCTTTTGTTTACACCATGGAAGTGGAAAAAAGGAGAGTCTACAAATAAAGTAGAAACTTGGTTAAAGGAATATTTTACCAGTAAATTTAGTTTTACTTTTGACAGTGGTAGAACCTCCTTACATTATGGATTGAAAGCTCTCGGAGTAGGAGAAGGGGATGAAGTACTAGTGCAAGCCTATACTTGCATGGTAGTCAGCAATGCTATCACTTGGACAGGAGCAAAACCGGTGTATGTGGATGTAGAGCAGGACTTTAATATGAGTGTAGAAAATTTGAACACAAAAATTACTCAAAAAACTAAAGTGATTATAATCCAACACACCTTTGGAAAACCAGCCAATCTGGAATCTATTTTAGAGCTTGCCAAACAACATAATATCAAGATAATAGAAGATTGTGCTCATGCACTAGGAACAAGATACAATGGAAAATTATTAGGGACTTTTGGAGATATTGGTATGTTTAGTTTTGGTAGTGATAAAGTGATTTCTTGCGTCCGAGGCGGGGGACTGATAACAAATGACCCAACAGTTGCTGATAAATTAAAAGAATCCCAAACCCGACTACCAGACTCAAGATTATTGAAAATCAAACAACATTTATTGCATATAATATTATTTTCTTTTGGCAAAAGTATCTATCATCTCGGAGTAGGTAAGTGGTTACTTGGTTTGACCCGAAAATTGCATATCACTGCTGCCATTATTGATCCACCAGAAAAGCATGGCAAACAACCTATATTTTATCCAACCTTACTGCCAAATGCTCTGGCCAAAATTTTATTAAACCAAATTGCAAATTTAGAAAAGTTTAATAAGCACAGGCAAGAAATTGCAAAGTTATACCATGATAAAATTGACAACCAAAAGATTATTAAACCGGAATGGGATGACGGCTCTATCTGGATACGCTATACAGTATTAGTAGACAACTCTGTCAAACTCCACACAGAAGCCAAAAAACAGGGCGTATTGCTCGGCAATTGGTACAACGCAGCCATTGCACCTTGTGATGTAGATATAAGTAAATCTGGTTATAAAACTAACTCATGCCCCAACGCAGAAAGACTTGCCAAGATGTCAGTCAACTTACCAACCAACAAAAACATAACAACAAAAAATGCAGAAAAAATCATCAATTTGATAAATAATTATGGAGGTTAAACAAATAAAAAATAAAAAAGAGTGGGAAGATTTTGTTCTGGCGGGGGAGTATACCCTCATGACACAATCTACAAAGTACGGTGATTTTTTTGAATCTTATAATGAAGAATCTTGGGTCTTTGGAGTTTACGATAATAACAAATTAATTGGTGGGTCTTTAGTTTTATCTACTCATGCTAGGCGTGGTAATTTTTTATATCTACCATATGGCCCAGTAGGAGAATTTAATAAAATCTTAAAACCTCTTACCAAATACTTAAAAACTTTTGCCAGAGAAAATAATTATAACTTTATTCGTGTGAGTCCTTTTATAGATGAAAAGAAGAACACACGAAAACTTTTTAAAAAATCAGGTTTTAGAAAAGCACCTATTCATGTTTTAGCTGAAACCACATGGCTACTTGACCTAGACCAAGACGAAGAAAAACTAATGACAGCTATGAATAAAAATCATCGCAATCTTATTCGTCGCTGTAAAAAAGAAGGGGTCTTGATAGAAAAAACAAATGATAAAAAAAGTTTAGATGACTTTAATAAACTACATGACTTTACAGCAAAAAGACACAACTTCCATCGTTTTTCTGATGACTATATAAAAAAAGAATTTGAAGCTTTTCAAACTGAGAATGCTTTAATTTACAAAGCTTACTTACCAGACGGTAGTTTAGATACTTCTTCTATTATTTATTATTATGGCAATATGGCTTGTTATCGCCATGGGGCATCTTTATTGCAAAATAATAAAATTCCAACTTCATATTTACTGCAATGGGAAAGTATAAAAGAAGCCAAAAGTAGGGGATGTAAGTATTACAATTTTTGGGGCATAGCCCCAGACAAAGCTGATAAACACCATCCTTTTTATGGTATCACTCATTTCAAAAAAGGTTTTGGTGGTTACAAAAAAGATTTACTTCCAGCCCAAGATCTGCCAGTATCATACAAGTACTGGTTCAACTGGGTAATAGAAACTTTTAGAAGTATTAAACGTGGTTTTAAATAATATGAAAAAAATAGCTGTAACACACAATTTAAATTTATCAGATGCCCAGAAGAAGAGGTTAGGGAGGCTTGGGGAAGTCACATATTATGAATCTTTTCCAAAAACAAACAAGATATGGTTGAAACGCACCCAAGGTGCCAATATAATTTGCAGTCGAAAAACAGGTTTGGAAGACTCATATATAAAATTAAAAAATGTGGTAATATCAGTACCATTTGTAGATGTGTCTTGGGGTGACTTAAAAATTATTAAAAAAAATGAGATAACATTGCTAAATTCTCCTGGATGCAACAAACATGCTGTTTCCGAATGGATAATCGGTATGATCATAAACATGTTGAGAGATTTACCAAACAGTATTCACAGTACAGAAACACTTCATGAAAAATCCACGTTAGGCTTAAAAGACAAAAGAATTGTAATCTTAGGTAAAGGAAATATTGGTAAACAAGTGGGAAAAATAAGCAAAGCTTTTGAAATGAAGATATCTTTCTTCAAGAAAGGTGATGATCTTGTAAAAAAAGTCTCAAAAGCGGACATAATTGTAAATTGTTTAAGTACTAATAAAAAAACAGTAGGTCTGCTTGATAAAAAATTCTTTAATTCACTTAAAAAGGAATCTTATTTTGTGAGTGTTACAACCCGAGATATATATAATCCATTGTCTTTGATCGAGGCTTTAGACAACGGAATCTTAAATGGAGTCGCATTAGACGCAGCTAGTACCAGGTACAGACATGATGAAGATGTATTATATAAAAAACTCTCCAGACATCCGAAAATTATGACTACTTCATATACAGCCGGTAGAACAGATGTAAGTTCAAAAATTTCTAACGATATGATGATTGAAAATTTAGAAAAATTTTTAAAAAAATAATTTGTGCGTCGCAACATCTTCAACATTCACAAACATAAAAAGAAGTGGGGGAGAGGGTTTAAAAAAGCTTCTTGTTTTATGTTTGCCTCATCGCAAAACACAGTCAAACGTGACTTTGCTTGGAAAAAATCAAGAAAGAATAATCCTTTTTGGCAAGAAACAGAAAGTATAGACTGGAAAAAAAGAATAGAGTTGATTATTTTTAGTCTAGCGATACTTAGCTTGTTATTATTGGCTCTATACCATCCATTTTTTCATATAGAAAAAGTAGAGGTAGCAGGACTGCAGAGAATTTCTGAAACTGAATTCAAAGACTCTGCCCTCGGTGTAACAAAATACAATCGTTTACTACTTTTCCCAGGTCAAAGTTACTTTATAGTAAACCTAGACGAAATACGCGATATTTTGAAAGACAAGTACGCTTTGGAATCTATTATTGTAAGAAAGCAATTTCCAGACACCATAAACATAACAGTGGAAGAAAAAATCTCAACTATTATTTATGATAACGGAGAAAAATACTCTTATATTGGTACCAACGGAAATGTGGTGGAAATTTTACGACAAGTAGGGGAGGACGAATGGCAAGGAGAGATAAAAATAACTACCAGCACAAATGAACTTGGTGAAGTAGTAGAAAAAAGACAAGAAGTAGGTAGAAGCCATACCCCGGCCATAAAAAATGTAATCGCTGAAATGGGAGACTATCCTATAGTTTATGACACCAGACACAGATCAGCTGACGTAAATACAAATGTTTTATTTGATAACACTGTATCTGGAATTATTTCTTGGTTTAATATTATAAATAAAAAAACTGATATTCCTTTCAAGTATATTGAAATTAACAACGAAATAGGGGACGCAGTCATAAAAACGTATGAAGGCTGGGAAATGAGAGTAAATCTGCACAAAGACATTGATACCCAGTTTGAAGAATTGCAATATTTATTAAAAAATAAAATAACCCGCCCTAATTTAAATTATATTGATTTACGTTACCCGGGAAAAGTCTATTGGCAATAAACTTTTTATAATAAATAAGTGGGGGAGAAGTGTTTTTGAGATAGTAGGGTAGGCTAGGTGAGGATAGTATAGGTGTCGCACAATATATCTTATGCGACACTATGTAATAGGGCCTCTGAAAGCCCGGGTCATACTATACCGCTAAGTATAGCTAAAAAAGCGTACAACTAGCACCTTTTATAGCTTTTACTCTATCTTTTATATGTTTTGCTATCTTTTTATCAAAAAATAATTAAATTTTAATTTTTATTAGTAATTAGATGAATTAGTAATTAGAAATTTAATAATACAATCAAAAATAAAAAGAACTTTGTTTTAATTAAAGTTCTTTTTTAATCAAAAATCTCTATCCCCTTTTTCTACACCCTACTCCCCTGTCATAATATTGTGCGACACTAGATATTTATTTATATTCAACTGGTCTATCAACCACTCTCTGAACTTGATAGTCCCAACACTCAGGGGCGAGCTTTATTGGAAAATCAGGATAATACTGTAACACCTGACAGCTCACAGTATCCCTCGTTAAACCACTTGCAAGCCACACGCTTTCCCATTCTCCATCCACTTTAGCTGCGTACCAACTATAATGTCCACCATGAGCACTATCAATCACACCAACAGAATAATTTCCCAAAACTTCTGAAACTTTAATTTCGATAGGTCCCATATCCGTGTAAATAGCTTTATCAATAACAGTTTTTATCTCTTCTAAATCCTGATCTGTCACTACAAAACTATCTTCATTGATATTAGAAATTTCTATTTCAATATCTTCTTTCTTCTCATCCTCTTGTAAAATTATTTTTAATTCACTAAGTTCAGTTTTTACTTCATTCGATAAAGTATTTAAACTAGATTTAAAGAAAAGAAAAAGACCAACACTTATAATCAAAACTAGTACGATGGCGACGATTGAAATAATAAATGATGTTTTGTTTTCACTATTTTTAAAAACTTCATTTTCCATAGTTTTTATTTTAATTAATAAATAAAATTTAATTTTCTGTATAAATCAGTTTAAATCAATGTTTACCAATCACGCACTAAGTAATTAAGTGGATTCGTTGGAATACCATTCTTACGAACTTCAAAGTGAAGATGTGGGCCTGTCACAAATGGACCTGCACCAACAGTACCAGGTGTACCACCAGAATACCCTATAACACTCCCACGAGTTATAAAATTGTCTTCTGACACTACAATCTTACTCATATGCCCGTAAACTGTAGCCAAACCACCAGAATGCACAAGCATGACATAACTATAACAAGATGCAACTGAACAGTGTTTAGCACGAGCTACATATCCTGAGGCAGCGGCTTTCAAAGGTGTCCCTTGAGCTGCACGGACATCGACACCACTATGTTCAAAGACATGACGATAAGGATAATCTGGATCGTGAAAATAAGCCGTAATATAACGACTACCAGTTGGCCAGGAAAGTTTACTAGGATCACCTATTATTGTCTCTAACTTGTCTTGTGAATTAAGTTTTGAACGAACCTCTTTTTCAATTGCAGATATCTCATTTTCTATTTGCTGATACTGAGCAGTTAGACTACCAAGTAGAGTTTGATATTTCAATTCTGATGACTGAGACTGATACAAAAGATCTGTTTTATAATTCCCTTGCTCATCCAAATCTGTTTTCTTTTCTTCTAGTTCAGCTCTCAAATCTTCATAAGTTTTTTTGCGTTCTTCTGTGCCAGTTTTTTTCTCTTCTAGTTCCTCTCTTATAATACGAAGCCCTCTCACATTATCACCAAGATCACTTTCGATACTTTCTACATACTGAATCTGATTATAAAAATCGGAAAAACTATCATAAGCCACAGCTATTTCCAAATAACTCTTGTCATCTCCATAATGAATGGTTCTAATAAGCTCTGAAAGCATTCTCTTCTGTTTGTTCATAGACTTTTCTTTGTCTTCTATAGATAATTCCAAAACTTCAATTTCCAAACTAAGAACATCAAGCTTTTGCTCTGTTTGCTCTATATCTAAACCCACCTGTAACATTCTATTATCAATAATTGCCATTTGATTTTTCAAAGAAACTGATTCTAGACGTTTTTGTTTTATTCTAGACTTAGTATCCGCGATACTACTCTCCAATTGTTGAATCTTATCTTTGTTTGCAGATATTTTATCATTTAAAATATTAATCTCTTCGCTATTACCACCTACGTTTTCTGCAAATACAAAAGCCGGCTGAAACAATATTCCAACTAGCAGTGCAAATAAGATGACAGGCCCGCCTGCCTTCGCTATAAAACGAAGTGCATTGCGGGCAGGCAGTAATTTCTTCATGAAAGTATTATATCATTTTTTCAAAGAATATAGAACGCCAATATCCACAATTTCCTAAATGAGCCTAAATTAGTATTGTGGTAAATTATGGTTATTTTGGTAATTGGCGTTTTATTAAATTTTCTGAATACTCTCCCCTATTCGTTTTAAAGTCTTTTCCTTACCAAGCACATTGGCAATTTCATAAGGACCTGGAGAGTTTTTCTGTCCAGATAGAGACACACGCATTGGCCAGAGCACATCTCCCATACCAAAGCCTTTTTCCTTGACCCACTCCCCTACTTTGGTTTCTAGGTTTTCTAGATTCCATTCTTGACTACTTATTGTACTCAAAAATTCTGAGAGCATTTTTAGTTTTTCTTTTGCATCTTCGCGAGTAGATTTTTTCCAAACCAAGAGCTCAGCATCATACTCCAGCTTATCAGCAAAGACGAAACCAGTATTTTGTACAATATCAAGCAAAGTATTGGCTCTCCCCTGCTCCAATTTTACAACCTCTGCCAAATCCTGATTCTCTATATCTACTCCAGCATTTACATAAAATTTTTCACATCTTTTTGCCAATTCTTCCGGACTCAAATTCATTATATAATGCTTATTAAACCAGTTCAACTTTTCTATATTAAAAACCGCAGCCGCTTTGCCAACTTTATCAAAATCAAATTCTTTTACCAACTCTTCCATGTCAAAAATCTCCCTATCATCTCCCGGATTCCAACCAAGCAATACAGAAAAATTATTCATCGCTTCTGGCAAATAACCTTTATCAATATAATCATGAACAGCTACGTCTCCGTGACGCTTGGAAAGTTTTTGTTTTTGTTCATTCACAAGTAGAGACAGGTGAGCAAACTTTGGCTCCTCCCAACCAAACATTTTATAAAGTTGTATATGCTTTGGAGTAGACGGAAGCCATTCTTCTCCACGAATCACATGGGTAATCCCCATAAGGTGATCGTCCACTACAACTGCGAGGTGATAAGTAGGGAAACCATCACCTTTTAGAATAACCTGATCATCAACGAGTTCATTTTTAAATTCAACCTTACCACGCACCATATCGTCCACCACAGTCACACCCTCGTCTGGCATTTTCATACGTACGACATAGCTCTCACCTGCGTCAATTCGTTTTTTAGACTCTTCTTTATTCAGACCACAACAATGACCGTCATAACCTGTGGTTTGTTTATTTGCTTCTTGCATCTCACGCAATTCACTCAATCTTTCCTTTGTACAAAAACAGTAATAAGCATCACCCTGTTCTACTAGCTTATCAATATATTCCTTATAAATTTCCAAACGCTCTGACTGAATATATGGTCCTGCTTCACCAATTTGGATTATACTTCCGTCAGAGCTTTCCAAATCAACACCTTCATCTGGTTTTATTCCAGCCCAATGTAGAGAATTTAAAATATTTTCTACTCCACCTTCAATAAATCTTTCGCGGTCAGTATCTTCTATACGCAAAACAAACTTACCACCATGATGATGAGCATATAAATAAGCAAACAAAGCTGTTCGCAATCCTCCTACGTGTAAAAATCCTGTTGGACTTGGTGCAAATCTAGTTTTTATCATAATTTTCACTGTCATTCCGAGCGAAGAGAGGAATCCCTTTCCAAGCCACGAACGAATATTTAAAGTAAATTATATTTGATGCAAATAATAATGCATTAAAAAGGGATCCTTACATCACCCCTAACTACGTTGAGGTTCCTCAGGATGACAAACGACTAATTAGAATACCAGCTGCAACCGCAACATTTAAAGATTCTGCGTCGCCGGAGCCAGAAATAGTATACTTTTTATCTAATATTTTTTCAACTTCATCTCTCACACCATGAGATTCACTTCCCAGGATATAAACTTGTTTTTCTCCACCTGATTTCATCTTACTCAAATCTTCCCCATCCATTACAAGTCCATTCAATTTATAACCCATCTCCTGCAACTGACCCAAATCTTCTACAGTTCTTTCACTCTCAAAAATATTTACATGGAAAATTGAACCCATAGTACTGCGCACAACTTTTGGATTATATGGATCCACACAATCTTCTGATAAGATAATCGATTTAATTCCAAACCAGTCTGCTGTACGAATAATGGTTCCTAGATTTCCTGGGTCTTTTACACCATCCAGACAAATAATATTTCCCTGCATTTCTTCCAAACTAATTTCTTTCTGTTCCACAATTGCCAAAACTCCTGGAAAAGTATCAGTTGTTTTTATACTACCGACGTCTCCCCTACCACAAAATTCTACCGGTACATCCTTACTCTCAGCTAGTTTTATAAGTTCTGCGAAATATTCATCATCACGCCTGTTTCCTTCTACCACGAGCAAAAGAATTTGAGCGTTTGATTGTAAGGCTTCATCTACACCTTTTACACCCTCAATAATAAATTCCTTTTCTTCATGGCGAACTTTTTTCTGACCTAGTT
>Ga0208904_1003105_pt1 | contig 9982 bp, 11 predicted proteins | sample AntAceMetag02UKB_FD_184774 | JGI IMG/M metagenome (GOLD analysis project Ga0208904, IMG submission 184774) | Saline lake microbial communities from Ace Lake, Antarctica - Antarctic Ace Lake Metagenome 02UKB (SPAdes) (version 2) | ecosystem: Environmental > Aquatic > Non-marine Saline and Alkaline... | reverse complement strand
AAAAACAATCTATTAAATAATAGAAGAATGAAAATAGAAAATATAAAAATATCATGGTCTCTTTTAAAAACGATTTTAATAGAGACATTAAAAGGGAAGTCTCTTGGAAGGATTTTAATGAATCATACTTTAAGTAGATTTGAATTATCTGGATTGGTCATAGATATTGGTTCTGGATCTGATAAGGCTAGTTATTATCGTTTTTTAAAATGCAAAAAGGGAACTAAAATAATTTATACAGATTTTTATAAAGAAAGTCCTGTTATAACAAAATTTGATTTGGAAAAACCATTTCCTATTGAAAAAGATAAATTTGATTATGTTATTTGTTTTAATGTGCTTGAACATATTTATAATTATGAAAATGTTATTAAAGAATCATATAGAATTTTAAAAAAGGATGGTATATTTATTGGCAGTACTCCTTTTTTGATTAATTATCATCCAGCTCCTAATGATTATTTTCGCTATACTCATCATGCATTGATTAAATTATTTAAAGAAAATAAATTTATGTGTCAAGAAATGAAGTACCTTGGTTTTGGTCCATTTTCAGCAGCTCTTTCACAATGGATTCTTTTGTTCCCAAAATTTATTAGAATTTTATTTGTGTTTCCATGTATCATATTTGATGTTTTATTGAATATGCTTTCAAAATATTATCGAATGAGACATGCGTTGGGTTATTTTTATATTTTTAAAAAATAATAAAAATGAAATTAATTTATATTGCCAATATTAGAGTACCAACCGAAAAAGCACATGGAATTCAAATTGTGAAAATGTGTGAAGCATTTGGTAACTCTGGATTGAAATTAGAATTGGTTATTTCTTGGCGATTTAATGAAATAAAAGAAGATACTTTTAATTTTTATGGAGTAAAAAGAAATTTTAAAATAAAAAAAATATTTTCTTTAGATTTAATTCCTTTAAGTATTCCAAAAATTTGTTTTTGGATTCAGAGTTTAACTTTTTCTATTTCTGTTTTCTTTTATTTGTTATTTAAGAAAGCAGATATAATTTATTCTAGAGATTCTTTTTCTTTATATTTATTAAGTTTTTTAAAAAGAAATATTGTTTTAGAACTTCATACTTTTCCTAAAAATTTATTATTACATAAAAGAGTTTTTAAAAAATCAAAAGCTATTATTGTTATAACTGATAAATTAAAAGAACTTTTAATCAAAAAGGGTATAAATAAAAATAAAATTTTAGTTGCTCCAGATGGAGTTGATATAGAAAAATTTAATATTGACATATCAAAAGAAGAAGCAAGAAAAAAAATGAATTTACCACAAGATAAAAAAATAGTTTTATATACAGGCCATCTGTATGAATGGAAGGGAGCGCAAATTTTAGCTGATGCATCTAAATTATTAGATAATAATACTTTAATTATATTTGTAGGTGGTACAGAAAATGATGTTAAAGAATTTAAAAATAGAAATATAGATAAAAATAATTTATTAATTTTAGGACATAAACCATATTCTGAAATTCCATATTATTTAAAAACTTCTGATGTTTTAGTACTGCCTAATTCAGGGAAAACAGAAATTTCAAGAAATTGGACTTCTCCTATGAAAATGTTTGAGTATATGGTAAGTAAAAGACCTATTATTGCTTCAGACCTGCCTTCTATTAGAGAGATTTTGAATGAAAATAACGCTATTTTAGTCAAATCAGATAGTCTAGAAGCATTATCTCAGGGGATTAAACAAACATTGAAAAACCAAGCTTTTTCTGATAAAATTTTAATACAAGCATATCAAGATGTTCAAAAATATTCTTGGATTAAACGAAGTAAAAAGATTATTAATTTTTTAAATAATGATTAATAAAATTCTTAGAAAAATAGGATTGACTTCTAAAATTACTCGTAAAAGATTAGAGCTTTTTATTCAAAAATATAAGAGCAATGGACTAACATTAGATATTGGTTGTTCTAATTCTCCTTATATTAAATATTTTCCTAATCGAATTGGTTTAGATATTCAGAATGGATCTTGCGTAGAGGTTGTAGCTGATGCTCATAAACTGCCCTTTGAAGATGAAAAATTTGATAATATTTTATGCACTGAAGTTTTAGAACACCTTCATTCTCCTCATTTAGCTATTTCCGAAATGAAAAGAGTTTTGAAGAAAGATGGTAAATTAATTTTAAGTACTAGATTTATTTTTCCTCTTCATGATACTCCAAATGACTATTATAGATATACTAAATATGGTTTAATGCATTTATTTAAAGATTGGCAAATCATTGAATTAGAAGAATAAACCAATACAATGACAACATTGGCTGTCTTGTTTCAAAGAATAGGTTATCAATGTGAGATTTTGGGATTTAGACCTTTAAAGGTATTTGTTTTTCTTGCAGCAAAAATTATTTCTTGGTTTTCTTTTTTAATTACGAAAGAATATGGTGACATAAGAAAAGAAATGCCAGAAAGAAATATTATGACTTCTGGATATTATTTAGTAGCTCAGAAAATATGACTTCAAGAAAATTTATTATTTTATTATTTTGTCTTGCTCTTGTCAGCGGAATTTTTTGGGGAGTAAATTATAATAAAGATCCTGGAGATGATGCACTTGGTTATGATCAAAATGCCTTACTTACATTAGAGAATGGGGTATTTTTTAAGGGAGCCCAAATTTCAGACCGACCTCTTTATCCTATCTTTTTGGCTGGTATTTATAAAGTTTTTGGCCATAATTATTGGGCCGTCAGAATTATTCAAATTTTTCTTTTTATTTTTTCATGCTTTTTAGTTTATTGGTTATGTCAAATGATTTTTAATGAAAAAATAGCCAGATTAGCTAGTTTAATAATGGCTTTATGTTATTCCATAGCTAGCTATACTGGCCTTCTTCTGCGTGGAGTATTTTTACTTTTTTTAGTTGTTCTTTTAATCTACTGTTTGTATAGAGCGCAATTGAGTTATAAAAATATCTGGTTTATTTTTTCTGGTATTGTAATGGGCTTAGCAGTTTTAACCAATATGGTTGTGCAGTTTTTGCCTTTATTAATTATGCTTAATTTTTTAATAATTGGATGGAAGTTGGGATTAAAGAAAATATATCCTAAGATAATTATGTTTTTTTTGGCTTTTTTGTTAATCATAACCCCATGGTTGATTACAAATTTTATATATTTTAATCATCTGCCCTTTAGTAGTGGAGGAGGATTGCATTTAGCCTCTAAGGTAGAGAAAATGGAGAATATAGAGGGGAAATATATTCAACACTTGGTTGGTAATACATTGGGAGATTTTTTTGCCCAAAAATGGTATCCAAATTATAATCGAAAAGAAGCTCGTCTTGGATGGCAAGCTTTTCAAGAATATCATGCTTGGAATATCCAAGGTAAAGATCAAACAATTATTGATAATATTATGATCACGGAAGCTAAGCAGAAGATTTTAAAGCACCCAATTATGTTTTTAAAAATCACTTCAATAGATTTTTTAAAATTTAACACTCCGATGATTCCTAATGTACGGATGCAACATATGTTTGCTGAAACTCATCCCGAATTATCAGATTTTACTAAGGCCAGTATTATTTTAATTATTAGATTCTTTTATTTAATATTTTTTGCTTTAATTATTTACGCCATTGTTAAGAATATAAAAAATTGGCAAAAAATGAGTTGGATTTTTATAATAATACTTTACTTCAATATTATTTACAGTTTAATTCATGCTATTGCCAGATATTCCTTACCTATTTATCCTTTTTATATAATTCTTTTCATTCTAGGGGTATTAGCTATTGGACAAAGATTATCTATAAAGAGTTTTAATACTTCATTATGAAAATTTGTTTTCTAACAAATGAATTATCTTTTAAGCATGGTTGGGGAAGATATTCTATTGGCTTAATTAAGGAATTAATTGATAGAGGCCATGAACCATTAGTTCTAATGGATAAAGTAAGTGAAGAAGACGATCTAAAAGAAGTAGAAAGTTATAAAATATTATCTTCTCAGCGAAGTGACTTATTTAAGCCATTTTTTATTTTAAAAGATTATTTTAAGATAAAAAAAATTACTCAAGATTGTCAAATAATTCATAGTCTAATAGAATCGTATGCTCCATTAGCTGCTTTGCTAGCTAAGGATAAGCTATTATTTATTACAGCCCATGGTACTTATGCACCTCTTTTGTTTGATGAAGTATTAACGGGGTATTTAACAAAAAAAAGTTTTAAAAAAGCAAATAAAGTTTTTTGTGTTAGTAAGTTTACTCAAAAGGAAATTTTAAAAAAAATAGACTTAGAAAATACCTTGGTTATTAATAATGGAGTGAATTATAACGAATGGCAAGTAGACAGTTCTCCACACCCATTAAAAGAAAAAATGATTTTAGGAGTAGGAGCTTTAAAACCACGCAAGGGTTATCATATTTCTATTTCTGCTATGGCCATAGTTAAAAAGAAATATCCAGATTTAAAATATTATTTAGTTGGAGATCAATCAAACAAAGATTATTTTAATCAACTTAAAGAACTAATTAAAAAATATGATCTTGAGAATAATGTTATTTTTTTAGAAAAGATTTCTGATAAGGATTTAATTAAATTGTATCATCAAACAGATTTGTTTTTATTAACATCTATAAATATTGGTAAAAGCTTTGAAGGATTTGGATTGGTTTATTTAGAAGCTAATGCTTGTGGAAAACCAGCTATTGGAACTTATGGCTGTGGTGCCGAGGAGGCCATTATAGATGGATTTAATGGATTGTTGGTTCCTCAAAATAATATAGAAAAAACTGGGCAAGCCATTTTAAAGATTTTAGATAATTCAATTTTAGCTGAAGAGTTAAGTCGAAATGGACTAAAACAAGCTCAAAAAATGGATTGGTCGAATATAATAGAACAATATATTCAAACATATCAGTCTTTTTTAGAAAAATTATGAATTTATTAAAATGTTTTCAAAAAATTAAATGGGATATTTTGGCTAAAAAAAATCCTAATTATTATGTTTTTTCAGATGATTTTATTTCTAAAGATGAAGAGAAGTATAGGGAAAGCGGTAAAAATGATTTTAAAAAATTTATATTAAAAGACAAGGAGTTAATGAATTTTTTAGAAAAGAGCCAAGAAAAAACTTGCTTAGAATTTGGTTCTGGAAATGGAATAATGACGGAATTTTTTGCTGAAATTTTTTCTAAAGTTTATGCCGTAGACATCTCAGAAGAGATGATTGAATCAGCTAAAAAAAGACTTTATAATATTAAAAATATTAATTATATTAAAGATAGTGAAGAAAAAATTGCTTTATTAGACAATTCAGTTGATTTTATATTTTCTTATGCTGTATTACAGCATTTTCCTAATAAGAATATGGTGAGAGAGAGGCTAATGGAATTTCATAGAATTATGAAATATGATGCAGTAGCAAAAATACAAATTAGGGGATATGCTGCTTATGGTGGTATTTTTAGATATTTTAAGTGGTATTATGGTGTTTCTTTTTCTAAAAAGAAAATCTTAGACATTTTAAAAAAAACAGGATTTGAAGTTATTAATATTCAAGGAGATAAAACTAAATTATTTTGGCTATTAATTAGAAAAATATGATTTCAAGATTTAAGAATTTTATTAAAATATCATTTGTTCAAGATGTAGGCATTCTAGAGGTAGGTAAATTTTTCTCTATTTTTTTGAGCATAGCGAGTTCTGTTATTTTAGCTCGTTTATTACATCCGGAATTATATGGAGTTTATGGTTTAATTTTCGCATTTGTTGGATTAGTTGGAATTTTTATGAGCTGGGGAGGTAGTTTTGCTAGTTTAACTCTTTTGTCTGAAGCTTATGCCAAGAAAGATAAGCAAGAAGTTAAAAACATTTTAACTTATTTTGTAAAAGTTACTCTTTTAGCTATTTGTATCGTAGGTATTTTAAGTGTTATTTTGGCTCCTTTTTTAGCGGATTTACTTTATAATAATAGCCAGATAGGTCATTGGGCAAGAATTATATTGTTAGCTAGTTTTTTAACTATTATCTATGGCTTACTTATAATTGTTCTACAATCTGTTCGCAAGATTAAGGAATTAACTATTTTAGAAATTTTTAATAAATTTGTTTATACTTTGTTGCCAATTACTTTTGTTTTATTGGGTTTTAGTTTGACAGGAATAGTTTGGGGACATTTTATATCTGCTTTAATTTTTTTAATTTTAGCTATTTTCCTTTATTCTTTTTTAATTAAAAAAGATGAATTATTACCAAGTTTAAATCAAATATTTTTAAATTTTAAAAAAATAAATTTTAAAAAATATTTTAATTTTGGTTTTTTAATTGCTATTGATAAAAATATAGGTCGTTTTATTTCTCTTTTGCCAATTATTTTTTTGGGTATTTTTGCCTCTATGCAAGATGTAGGTTATTTTAAAATTGCATTAGGTTACATTGCTATTCCTTCAATGATGCTAGAGCCTGTTTCGCGAATTTTAAATGTTCAATTACCCAAATCTAAATCTTACAATTCAGGAATTTTAAAAGAGCATTTTTATAAAACAGCTTTTTATTCGGGTTTAATTTCTATTTTATTGGTTATTCCATTTGTTATTTTAGCTCCTTATTTAATTAAATTATTTTATGGCGTAGAATATATTCCTAGTATTAAATTAGTATATTATTTGTCTATTTTAATAATAGTATCTGGTTTTAGTGTGGGATTAGGTCCTTTGTATAGAGCTGTCAATAAAATGAAGGTTTCTATTATAATTAATGCTTGTCAGGTAATATTAATGAGCATTTTAATATTATTTTTAGCAAGAACTTATACGCCTTCAATAGCTATTATTTTATCAATGGTTATCTGTGCTATTCATTTTTTAATGTTGCATTTTTTAGTTATTAGAAAGATTTTTAAAAAAATACAAAAAGATGAAAGATAAAAAAGTAATTTTAATTAATCGTCCCTTAATCAGAGTTAAGGGCTTCCATATACTTAGTTGCAAATGGCAAACATTGAATTTGGCTTATATAGCAGCTATTTTAGAGAAAAAAAAGATAATTTGTAAAATTATTGATGCCAGGGCATTAGAATTAACTGTTAAGTCAGTTGTTCAATGTGTGAAAAAATTTCAACCAGATTTAGTTATTTTTGATACTGAACCATTTGATTTTTATCAGTGTCCTAATCCTAATTGGGAAACGATCAATAAATCAATTAAAGGCATTAAAAATGTAGTTGAGGCAAAAATTTTATCGTTAGGACCACAAGCAACTCTTTTTGATAAAAAATTGATGTCTAAATTACCAATTGATTTTATTCTTAAGGGAGATAATCCATTTTTAGTAGCTGAAGTAGCATTGGATATTTTAAGATATAATAATACAAAACATATTGGAGTTAGTTATTTTGATAATGGTAAATTTATCTTTGGAAAAACGATTCATTTAACTAATTTAAGTATTCTCCCTATGCCAGCTTATCATCTTTTGCCTATGAGGAAATATTCTAGCAATATGAAGATTTTTCCAATTGGCAATTTTAGTGTTGTTATTAGTGCTCGTGGTTGTCCATTCCATTGTAAATACTGTTTTAAAGGAATGATTAATAATCTTGTTAGAACGAGAGATTTAAATTTGGTGATACAAGAAATAGATATTTTAATTAATAATTATAAAATTAAAACTGTTTATTTTATTAATGAAATTTTTAGTTTTAATCGAAAGCGTGTTATCTATTTTTGTCAAAGATTAATTGACAGTAATTATGATTTTAAATGGGTTTGTTAAACAAGAACCGATTGTATTGATAAAAATTTATTAAAAATAATGTTTAAGAGTGGTTGTCGATATATTTCTTATGATATTGAAAGTGGTAGTCAGCGAATTATTGATTTATCTGGCAAAAGAATAGACCTAAAACAAGCTGAGAAAGTGATTGCTATGACTAATGGAATTGGTATTGCCGTTCATATTAATATGATGTATGGTTTTCCCGAGGAGACTAAAGAAGATTTAAAAAAACAATTGATTTTATAATTGAAAATTCTAACGAAACTTTCCCTTTAGCTAAAATGAATTTTTTTGTTGGTACTTTATATCATGATGAATATTTGAAAAACAAATCGCACAAAGAATCGGTGAATATTTCACAAAAGATAGAATTATCTAAAATGAAACAAAAAGATATTGAAAAACAAATTTCTTGTTTAATGATTTATTGATATTAGCAAAAAAACAATTTAATAAAATGTTTTTTATCATTTAGCTAAGTATTTATTCCCATGGATTATTTTAAAATTAAAAGCGACTAAAGAAGACCACGGCTAATATCCAGCGATATGGTTTGATTAATATGAAAGTAAAATATAAAAAAATTATGGAAATAAAATATAAAAAAATCAAGGTAAGTTATCTGCTACATTTAGATGGTGGTGGAAGAGGATTTGGACAAGAGTATGTGAATGTCGTAAAAAGGATTGGTAAGGTTAATCATGTATCTGAGTTTTGTTCAGGATGTGGGTTTATAGGTTTCTCGCTTTTAGCACACGGGCTTTGTGACAAACTTACATTATTAGATGCCAATGAAGAAGCGATAAATTTCTGTAAACAAACTATTAAAAATAACAAACTTGAAAATGTAACCTGTTATGTGTCTGATGGTTTGGAATCTATACCTGAAACAGAAAAATGGGACTTAGTAGTTGGTAACTTGCCGCATTGGAATGAAGTCAGAAAAGAGTCCTCTTTTACCAGTAGAAATGTTTTATATAAAAATCCAATGAAGTATGACCCTAACTTTGTTGTTCACAAAAAGTTTTATCAGAATATTCATAAGTTTTTAAAAGAAAATGGCACAATACTTTTACAAGAAAATGGTTATGCTTCTAATTACAGAGATTTCTTACCTATGACAGAAAAGAATGGACTTAATGTTGTAAATGTCTTTGGAGCAAGACCAGCTACATTTCAGTATATTAAAGGGAGAAGAACAACTAATTATTATTTTATAGAAGTAACCAAATAATTAAATTTATACTAAAACTTTTCGCTTTAAGTTGGTGTTTTGTTTTTAAAAAAATAATTAGTTAATAATATATGTATATTTTAGGAATAAGCTTAACAAGTCATGATTCTGGTGCTGCGATAATTAAAGATGGCAAGATTTTAGCTGTGGTAAGTGAAGAAAGATTATCAAGGAAGAAAATGGACAGTGCTCCTCCTTATCAATCAATTAGCAAAGTGCTTGAGATAACTGGTTTGAGTGAAGAAGATATTAATGTTTTATCTTTTTCTGATGTAAATTTTGGTTTAAGAAGGAATTATTTATTTTTTATACAGCAAGCCCAAAGAGTTTGGTATACAAGATTTAAGTATCTAAAATCTTTTTTGAGACCTAAATCATTCAGTCTGGGCAGATTTTTAAAACAAATAGGTTTTTTGGCCCTTCAAAGTGCTTGGCGGTCAGAGAAACATACTAAAAGAATAATCAAACAATTCTATCAAAAAGGATTTAAAGGTGAAGTGGATTTTATAGATCACGACATAGCCCACGCAGCTACTGCTTATTATACTTCTGGTTATAAAGATTCTTTTGTAGCTGTTGTTGAAGGATCAAGCTTTATAAATACTTGTAGTTTTTGGACAACAGAGAATTTTAAATTAAAAAAAGTTTTAGAAATACCATTGCCTCATAGTCCTGGTAGATATTATGAAATAGTTACATTAATTTTAGGCTTTCATCCTAAAAAACATGGAGGTAAAATTACTGGATTGGCTGGTTATGGTGATCCTAAGAAATGTTATAATAAAGTCAAAGATCTTCTTTTTATAGAAAATAATGAAATAAAAGTAGGTAGAAAATTATATGCATTACATGATGAGTATTTTTTATTAGGTCAAAAAATTCCAAAGCTTTTTGAAAATGAGAAAAAAGAGGACGTGGCCGCAGCTTTTCAAAAAAGATTAGAGGATGTTATTATAGAGCAATTTAAATATTTGGCTAAAGATTATT
>Ga0208904_1003102_pt1 | contig 9987 bp, 10 predicted proteins | sample AntAceMetag02UKB_FD_184774 | JGI IMG/M metagenome (GOLD analysis project Ga0208904, IMG submission 184774) | Saline lake microbial communities from Ace Lake, Antarctica - Antarctic Ace Lake Metagenome 02UKB (SPAdes) (version 2) | ecosystem: Environmental > Aquatic > Non-marine Saline and Alkaline... | reverse complement strand
AATCCCAGTCTTCTTTTACCCGGAGGAACAAATCCCGGTGCGTCTCCGCCTTCGAGATGCCATTTGCCGACGTATCCTGTCTGATATCCATTTGATTTCAATATCTCTGCAAGAAAATCCTGCCCTACTGGGATGGGATGGTGATTCGCATGGACCCCTGTACTGTGATTATACTTCCCTGTATATAGGTTGGCCCTGAAAGGAGTGCATAATGGAGTCGAGGAAAAAGCATTTGTGAATCTCACCCCTTCTTCCGCCAATCGGTCGAAGTAGGGCGTTTTGAGGACCGGATTCCCAGCGCAACTCATCAGGTTTGCACTCATTTCGTCCGGATAAATGATAAGAATATTTGGTTTGGATGTAACTGAAGCTGACATTTTTATCTCTCAAATATATTTTCGTTTATTAAAAATAAATCATGAGGCCGATTCATTCTCTATCGAATATTCCTGTAATACCTATGTTATCACGAGGCGTTTCTGATCTTTTTCAGTTGATTCAGTATGGGCGCACCAAAGAGGGCAATAAACAGCAGTAAGTATATAACCAGAGATATCGGTTTATTAATGAAGATTGCCCAGTCTCCATTGGATATGGTGAGGGAAGTTCTGAAATTTACTTCGATCATCGGTCCCAACACGAATCCCAGAACACACGGAATAATGGGAAATCCAAGTTTTCTGAATATGTACCCCCCAAAACCTGCCAGAACCATAATCAAAACACCAAAAAGGCTTCCTTTTACTGAATAAGACCCCATAAAACATAAGAGGAGAACAATAGGGATGATGACTTGGTCAGGAATTTGAATAATACGGACGGCGTATCGAATGATCAACAACCCCAGGAACAGCATGATGATATTGATGATAAAGAGGCCGATGAAAATGGAATACATCAATGCCGGAGCTTCTGTGAACAGACGGGGGCCTGGAGTGAAACCCTGTATCATCAGGGCACCCATGAGTACAGCTGCTGCAGCACTTCCAGGAACGCCCAGTGTCAAGGTAGGAATCAAGGCACCTCCAATCGTTGCGTTGTTGGCTGTCTCTGCTGCCAATACTCCTTCCGGGGCACCCTTGCCGAAATCTTCAGGGGTCTTTGAATTTCTCTTTGCTTCTCCATAGCTGAGGAAAGCACCGATAGCGCCACCCTCACCGGGGATGATACCCACAATAGTTCCAATTATCGACGAGCGTATAAAAATACTCTTCATGCCAATCAGCGTTTTTATGGACGGTAACTTTATTTTCAATGCCTCTTTATGAACAACCCTTTCTATAAACGACTCACATTTCACCATCATTTCCGGCAATGCGAATAGACCGACCAGCAGCGGTATGAAAGTAATTCCCGAATAAAGATCAACTGTTCCGAAAATGTAGCGGACATTGGCGTTTACCGGATCAATCCCAAATGTAGTCAATAGTATGCCAATGGCTCCCATGAGAAATCCTTTGACCAGATTTTCACCCGAAACCTTTGCTACCACCATAATGCCCAGAACCCCCAGTGCAAAATATTCAGACGGGCCGAATTTCATAGCAAACGTCGCCAGAATAGGTGTTATCAGGGCTAGACAGATTGCACTGACAATCCCGCCAAATACAGAGCCGATCAGCGACAACGTCAAAGCATCACCCCCACGGCCCGATTTAAACATTGGATGGCCATCCATAACGGTAGCTGCTGCTGGTGGAGTACCCGGGATTCCAAGTAAAATCGCTGATATGGACCCCCCATAGACAGCCCCGGAATATATGCCCAGCAGGAGCGAAAATGACTGTATCGGACTGAGGTAAAAAGAGAAAGGCAACGCTATAGCAATACCCAGCGGCGCACCCATCCCCGGAAGTATGCCAATAAAAATTCCTGCACCAACTCCTGCGATTAAAAGAACAATGTTTATTGGCATCACCAGTTGCGTGACGGCTTCAATAAGTGCGGATTCAGCTCCAAACATCTTTATTCACCTCCCCTTGTTTTGATAGCTTGGTCTTGCTAAAAACTGACTTTAAGCAGGTATGCAAATATAACGTACATTAACGGACCGGCTGCCATCAGCGCAATTACGACGATGATGTTTCGAATGCCTACAACCAACGCAATGCCAAGAAGAAAGATCGATGAGGTATACAGATAACCCCACTCCCGCCATGCCAGGTAAAACCCGACGCAAACCAGCCAAACACCTAAAACACGTGCTATCTGATCCCAGGTTAACTGAATCATGGCGGTGCTATCTGATTCCGTTTTGTTCCGCCCGATTACTGACTGCAGAAACAGTATCAAGGAGCAGGCAATAATAAAAATAAGAAGCAAACGGGGGAAAAAAGCGGATCCGAAACTGGATCCAGTACTTCCCAACTCCTTGGGAAACGAAAATGTCTCATAGAATAAAAATATGCTGAGAAGAATAAGTATGACGCTCAGAATATGTGTCCCCCTCTCTACTTGTATTTTCATTATGTTAACCTGGTGAGATTAGTTTTTCACAATTTCCGATTGACTTTTCAAAGTCGGGGTTCGATGAAGATAATGAACATCTATTCGATACATGTACCCTGACTTGGAATGAGGTAAAGTCGTCTATTTTTCATAAACGACTAAACTCATTCGTATCTACCGAATTCCAGCAATGATTTTACTGTAGGTACCAGCAGCTGATTTCCATAGTTTCATCGTATCGTCAGGATTGAGATAATACGATTTTATGCGACGCTTCAGAAATGCAGTTTTGAATTCACTGGAATCCATGGCCTGCTTAAAGGCCCGGGCCAAGGTTTTCTTGACATGTTCAGGTGCCTTAACATTGATGGCAACTGAATCTCGAACGTATCCGACGACAGTATAACCCTGCTCCTTTGCTGTGGGGACCAGCGGCAAGTAGGCGCTTCTCTCCGATTCGAATACAGCCAGAGCCCTCAATCCAGCACCGTGTGAAAAGGCCTGGGGTTCATGACCCAGAGCAGCATCTACATGCCCACCCAGCAACGAAACCACAGCACCGGCTGATGATTTAGAGGTTACATAATTGAACTTCACACTCGCTTTTTGACTCAGCTCGACAGCAGCCAGATGAGGTAATGCCCCAATTGCATTCAGGGACATATTCATTGGCTTTCTTTTGGCGGATTTCAAAAACTGATCCAGTGTATACCAATCGGAGTCATCACGCACATACAGTACCAGTGTATTTTGAGAGACATTTGCAAGTGGTGACAGGCTTTTTAAAGTATACGGCGTTTTTCGAAGAAATGGTTGGGTTGCCACCGATGGAATGGCAATCCAGATCAGCGTATAACCATCCGCTCTTGCTTGAAGAGATTCTGTAACTCCGGGGATTGTTGCGCCACCTGGCTTGTTTGTCACAGCAATTGGTTGTCCGAGAATCTTTTCGCTGATCTTTGCCAGTATCCGTGCCTGTGTATCCGCATTACCACCAGCTCCCCATGGAACAATTAATTTAATTGGCTTTGACGGATAATTCGCAGCAGTCACGGTAGGAATGAAAAACGTTACTGCAAGCAATGCCGACATTACACCAATCAAAGATATTTTCAGTTTGCCAATCATAGTGTTCTCCTTCTTTTATTAAACCAGTTTAATAAATTCCCTCTCCTTTTGGAGAGAATGGCATAGATATAATACTTTATCCTGCGACTTCAATAATGTGTTTTGAGTACGAAACCTCCGTAGTTGGACTGCAAAACCCGTTCTAGACTAATCAGCCATTCGACAGGAGTTTCGTATTATCAGTTCTGTATCGAGGCAATACTTCCTGATATGGTACTGATCCTTCTCGATAGCCTCTGCCACTGTTCTCACTGCTAATTGTCCTATCTTTTGCGCAGGAACACGAACCGTGGTTAACGGTGGGTCGCAAAATGAAGCAAAATCAACATCATCAAACCCAACCAATGAAATGTCCTCAGGTACTTTTAACCCTTTCTCCTTAATGGCAGCCAGTCCACCAATTGCGAGACGATCACTGGCTGCAAAAACCGCAGTGGGAGGGTCTGGAACTGAAAGCAATTGGTGCATGGCTTGTTTTCCCTCCATGAAATCCGGGTCTGATGTAATCACCAGTGAGGGATCAAAGGCTACCCCATAATCTACCAACGCTCTTTGATAACCCAGAAAGCGTTTTTTTACACGACCAACCTTGTCATAATGTCCGATAAGCAGGCCAATGCGCTTGTGTCGAAGACTCAGCAGATAGTCAACTGCCGAATAGGCCGCCTCATAATTATCAAAACCAACGTAGCTGAAATCCTGATCTTCAAGCTTTTCCCAAATGACAACACAGGCAATTTCGTTTTTAATCAGATCTGCAACCGATTGTTCCTGCCCGATGGTAAATCCAGTCAGTATTATCCCGGAGACCCTTCTTTCCTGAAACTCCTGCAAAATCATTTTTTCCCGCTCTTTATCATAAAATGTACTGCCGATAATGGTTGCAAAGTGGTATTCTTGAGCAGCCTCCTGAATAGCCAGTAAAGTGTCACCGAAAACGGATTTGTTAGAGGTCGGGATAAGAACCCCAATTAGTCTGGAAACTTTACGTGATAAATCCCCCGCCACTGCATTGTAAACGTAATTGTGCTCTTTTGCCAGCGCTAGAATTCTCTCGCGCGTGGCATGTTGGACTTTATGGGGGGCATGAAACGCCCTGGAGATAGTGCTTGTAGAAACCCCTGCCAGTTTGGCTAACGTTGCCATATCCATAAAAAAGGTAAACCTCCTTGCTTGGGTGCAACCGCTTGCATCAGAGTGAACAAAAATGTGCTTTGCCTGTTAAAATATCCCTATTCTTCATTTCCCCAAATTTTTTGGTAGCTTTTCCACATAATTGATGTGTCATCCTTTCCAAATCCCTGGGCTTGAGATATCTCATTAATCGTGCTTACAAGGTTCCCCAACAACGGAGGTGCCTGATACTCTTTCGCCATCTGCACCCCTAAGCGGATATCTTTAATCAGCAGGTCGACGGTGAATGTTGGATTAACGTAATTTTCATCTGAGATACGCCCTCCGAGTTCCCGAAACAGATTACTGACAGTCCCCGCCTGACTTGCCATGATGGTGTCGAAAAGAAGCTTCGGCGAAATACCCATCGCATTTGATACCGCCATCATTTCAGCAGTCATAGCGTTTATTGCCCCGAACATCATCTGATTCAGCAATTTAACCTTATTTCCGCTGCCGCTCTCTCCGATATGGATGACATGAGCTGCAAACAGTCTAAGCACTGATTCGCACCTCTCTAACGCAGATTTGCTGCCGCCCACAGGGAGAGCCCATTTTCCGATTGAATCGGGCCGACCTAAAACCGGAGCATCAAGATATCTGACATTTTTTTCCAAGGCTGCTTGGGACAGCGAAGCTGTACTGGAAGGATCTACTGTACTGAGGTCCACAATGATCGCATCTTCCGGGCAGGCGGACAGAAGTCCGCTTTTTCCGGTCACACAGATTTCAACCTCGACAGGACCTGGCAAAAACATGAGGATAACGGACGCTTGCCTCCCTACATCCGCAATACTGTTACCAATTTTTGCTCCAAAACCGGCGGCTTTTTCAACCGAAGGTCTGAAAACGTCAAATACGATCAACTCCTGTCCCGCCTCAAGCAGTTTTTTTGCAACGGCTATCCCCATAACACCCAAACCAACAACACCAATCTTATCCATCGTATGGACCTCTTTGAATATTCAGAAACAGTACCCTTACATGAAATTTGTACATTGAATTTCAGCTTTTTCCCTCTTTTTATGCAAACGATATCATTTTCGAATATATATGTCAACTTATTTAGGTTGCCAATGGTAGCTATTTTAAAGTACTAATATTTATGCATATTTAAGTACTTTTTGATAAATCATTTATTATGTAATTTCATGGGTTTTTATTTTTTAAAGATCTATATTGATACAATATGCAACCGATTGCATTTTTTTTGCATCAAAAACTGAAAAAAAAGGGCGGGTCTGCTTTTGACTCATCTTCAGCAGCAGGACTTTCAACAGCAAATCTATCACCAACTACGCTCTAAGGCTTTAATTATAAAAAAGCTTGACTTTGCCTCAGATCTCAGGAATCTTCTAGAAAATCGTTCTAATAATCAAGTTTCCACCGGTCAGCGTGTGAAATTTTCTTCTTTGTCCCATACCAGTTGGAGATAAGATGACCACGGCCATCACCAACACTGCCACCATCATCGGGATTGACGCCCATGTGATTGAGGTGGAGGCGGATGTCAGTATCGGGCTGGGTCATTTCAGCATTGTGGGGCTGCCGGATGGCGCCATCAAGGAGAGTCGGGACCGGATCATGGCGGCCTTGAATAATGCCTGTGGTGGCTTTCCCATCCGCAAGGTGGTGGTCAACCTGGCCCCGGCGGATATCCGCAAGATGGGCACCGGGTTTGACCTGCCCATCGCCATGGCCATTCTGGAAGCCAGCAAGGCCATCCCTGAAAAATCACTGCGTAATACCCTGATCATTGGTGAACTCTCCCTGGAAGGCTTGATCCGACCCATCGACGGCATGCTGGCCGTGGCCCTGGCAGCAAAAAAGGCGGGGATTTTAAACCTGATCGTACCTGAGGATAATGGCGCTGCTGCAGCCCTGGTGGACGGACTGACCATCATGACAGCAGGTTCCATCAAAGAGGTGGTTGCTCATTTTTTAGATGAACAACAATTGCCCGAGTTTATTCCCGACCTGGAAGAGACGCTTCATCCCCATATAAACGATCACATGGATTTCTCAGATGTCCGGGGCCAGGAGACTGTCAAACGGGCATTGGAGATTGCCGCCAGCGGGAAACATAATGTCCTAACGTTGTGTTCAATTAACCTTGCCTGATGACAAGCAATGGAAGAGATTCAAGCCAGATAAAGGAATGATTTAAAATGAGGGCCTCCTTTCATACCTTTCTTTTGAATAAATACCGATTATCGGTATTATTATTGACGACCACTCCCAAAATAAGTATAATTATTAATATGATACAGTACTTTTTGTATCCAAAACCGAACCCTTTTATCCAAAAATGATGGAACTAAAAAAGGTAAAGCTGGGCAGGCAGGAGACCGAATATGACTTCTGGAAAGACAAAAGTCATCTGGAGCGTCTGAATATGGTCGAAAAACTTCGCAAACAGTTCATTACCAGTACTGACCGATCAAGGATACATGAAATTCGAAAAGTTAGAATTAAGTAAAGACTTTGAAGACTTTATCCGTTTTCTCAATCAGCATGAAGTTAAATACCTGATTGTTGGTGGATACTCAGTCGCTTTTCATGGGTATCCAAGATATACAAGAGATATTGATCTTCTGATTGCCGTAGATCCGGAAAATGCAACGAAGATGGTTCGGGTTATTAACGACTTTGGCTTTGCCTCATTGCAGCTCCAAGAGAGCGATTTCCTTGAGCAGGAAATGATTATTCAGATCGGGATGGAACCCAATCGTGTTGATATCATTTGTGGAGTTGAGGGGTTTCCGTTTGATGAGTATTACGAAAAACGTCAGGAGTTTTTAAATGGGGATCTTATCCTCAACTTCGTCGATAAAGAAGGTTTAGTAATTCTAAAAAAACTCGCAGGGAGGACCAAAGATATGGCTGACCTGGAAGAACTTGGACTATTAAAGACGGATGACAGCGACAACAAAAAATAATAGCAAACCACCTATCGCTCTGTGGACATACGACAGGAAACCGACGTCTGCCAGTGAAAATTGAAGGAAGAGTTTTTGCAAAAAGGGAACAGTCCCCTTTTATTGTTTAATAATTACAAGATGCAAATTACTTGCACTGTTTCTCCAATATGGGCTTAATGATCGATGTCCAGATTTTGTACCCTTCAGCATTCATATGGATTCCATCCCAAATGAGAATATCATCCCGCGGTTTACCAGCAACATTAAGCATTGAGGAACTAATATCGATGAATGCCAGTTTTTCATGCTCATTTGAAAACTGTTGAATAATCTGGTTCGCTTTATCCATATTTGGCCAGTCTTCCCAACGGGCGCTGGATGGTTTGATCGATATGAAATAAATCTTGGTATCTGGTAACTGATTGTGCACCAAATCAACAAATTTTTTATAATTCCCTAAAACCTCCTCCGCTAACTGTTTCCTCCCCATACTCATATCATTATCACCGGTATAAAAAACAACAATTTTTGGTTTATAAGGTAACACAATTCTGGGCGCATAATGTATCACATCGGGAATCTTTGCCCCTCCAAAACCTCGATTTATAACTGGTAGTGGGTTCATATCTTCGGATAAGGTACTCCAGAAGTTAATGGATGAACTACCAACAAAAAGAATAGAGCCTGCTGCTGGTGGATTTTTTTTGTCTTTTTCTTCAAACTCCCGAATATCTGATTCCCAAACTAACGGGTCATCACTTTTAACCTTCTGGATAATATTATAGTAGTAAACTCCGACCGATCCAATTGTAATTACGATCACTGCCAAAATAGCAGAGATAGAATATTTGATGCTTTTTTTCATTTCTTCCTTTTTTTTTCATGATGGTAGTTCTGACACAATAACTATCAGGCGATAGCATGCCAATTTAGTAAATCCGTAGGCTAAAAAATGACTTCAATATGAAGTTCGAGGAACCAAAAAAACCATGCTATCTAGGATAATGACAAGCTAACCCATTTTTGAGTTTGCACCTGCTACAACCGGAATTCCATATGACTTCATTATTTGAACAAAATTAAGAATTTCAAGTTCCCAGACTTCTCTTGTGGGTGGTATGAAATCAGCCATGGGATAATCCAGTCCCAGAGATTGATATTTCTCAAGTCCCAGCGGTCGATAGGGAAGAAGTTGCACTTGCAGAACTTTGTTTTGCAGGTCTTTGGAGATGAATTCAGCAGTAGCCCGGATATTCTCTTCGCTGTTATTATGATCGGGAATTACGGGAATGCGGATAATCAATGGTTTTCTCATTTCAACAGTCGATTTAATATTTGAGTGAATCAGACTGTTGCCAAGTCCGGTATATTTCTTGTGCTGCTCGTCATCCATATGTTTGATATCAGTAATGATGAGATCGACATGGGGATACACCTCTTCAAGAATAGAAGGATTGCAATGCAGTGCTGATTCCAGACACGTGTGAATATCACGCTGCTTGCAGTTCTTCAAAATGGCCTTCGCAAATTGCCATTGAACCAAGGCTTCGCCTCCTGAAATAGTCACACCACCGCCTGATTTTTCATAAAATGCGATATCAGACATGATAACTTTCATGACATCATCAACGGTTTGCATTTCCCCCCAAAGTACTATTGCACCTGCCGGACAAGCATCAAAACACTGCATGCAATCGGTACATTTTTCTCTATCAATTCCTGTAATTTTGTTGTCCATTTGAAGAAAAACGCCCTGTTCACACTCCGAACATGCCGCAAGACAATATCCGCATTTATCAATACCGATGCAGCGAGATGCATGGACTCCTATTTCCTGCCTGGGCTTTAAGCTTTCCGGGTTGCTGCACCATACACAATTCAGCGGGCAACCTTTCAGGAAGACTTCAGTTCTAATGCCGGGGCCGTCATGAATCGTAAACTGTTGTATATTGGATACAATTCCCATGGCTTCAACCGTTTCCAGTTTACACTTTACAGGCATCGGAATTCCAATATCGATTACACTGTTTTGTTCGGCCGTCAGTCCCATCGTTTTTACCATATATCGTTATTCTGCTTTAAAACCGCCCGTAACCGGCCCATTCAAAAATGAAAAGGGCCGGTAGGATTTCTTTCAATCAAACGACAACTCTGTCCGACCAATGATATCATACTGCAGCGGCTTGCTCAGTTCGACAAAATAGGCGCTGTAACCTGCTACACGAATCAACAGATCCTTGTAGTTCTGGGGATTTACGAGAGCGTCTTCCAGTGTTTCCCTACTGATAATATTAAACTGGCTGTGCATCCCTTTTCT
>Ga0208904_1003101_pt1 | contig 9993 bp, 7 predicted proteins | sample AntAceMetag02UKB_FD_184774 | JGI IMG/M metagenome (GOLD analysis project Ga0208904, IMG submission 184774) | Saline lake microbial communities from Ace Lake, Antarctica - Antarctic Ace Lake Metagenome 02UKB (SPAdes) (version 2) | ecosystem: Environmental > Aquatic > Non-marine Saline and Alkaline... | reverse complement strand
TTTTCTAAATTAGGAATTTCAATTTTTAAAATCTCAACTTCATCAGGAAATTTTTCTACTAACCACTGAACTTGCTCTTCATTTTCTTCTGGAGCAAAAGTACAAGTAGAATATACTAACGTACCACCCTTTTTTAAACTAGACCAAGCAGAAAATAATAATTTTTTTTGCAAAAAAGCATGATCTTTAATATTTTTTTCACTCCAATAAGCCGATGTCCTTCTGTCACCTTCTATCATTCGAGCTTCGGCACTACAAGGTGCATCAAGTAAAATTTTATCAAAATAATTTTTATAATCTTTATAAATAGTTACTCCATCTTCATTTAATAATTTAAAATCCCAATCTGTTTTTTCTTCATCAATTACAGCTAATAAATTCATATTATGATTCAACTTTTCAAAACGAATTTTATTAAGTTCAATAGCAATTAATTCCCCACTTTTATTCATTTGAGCTACTATTTGGCTGGTTTTACTTCCAGGTGCAGCTGTCAAATCTAAAACTTTATCCCCTGTTTTTGGATCTAAAACTAAAACTGGAATCATACTAGCTAAACTTTGTAAATATATTTTTCCAGTTTTATAAATATCTAATTTTACTAATTCAGATTGTGATTTTTTTTCCAAAATAAAAACATTATTACACCAAGGTAGTCTTTTTACTTTAAAACCTTTTTGTTGAAGAATTTCTAAAACTTCTACTTTTTTAGCTTTTAAAGTATTAATTCTAAAGGTAGTAGATCTTTTATTAAAAGTTTTTAAAATTTTTTGAAAATTATATCTTCCAAAAATTAATTCTAAACGACTTAAAAATTTTTCTGGTAAATTAGTTTTAGGCATAAATTATTTTAATTTTCCTAACCTGACAATATCTAACAAGTCTTTATGAACCAATTTATTAGACAAGATACAACCTAATCCATTTTGATCATATCTTCTTTCATCACCATTTAAATCTGTAACTTTACCACCTGCTTCCTCGGTAATTATTTTTAAAGCAGCTACGTCATGACCATACTGTGCATAAAAAACAGCACCAATATATTTACCATTAGCTACTTGAATACCCCCATAAATAAAGGAAGGCAGTTTCATTACTGCACATTTTTCTTTAGACAATGTTTCAATAAGAGGTAAATTAGAAAAACCAACAGATCTACCTGAGGCACCAGTATTTAAATAAGTATTTTTTAATTTATTATCATTTGATACCAATATTTTTTTTCCATTTCTATAAGCTCCACTATTTTTACATGCCCAATACATATTTTTCATTACAGGATCATTAATTACACCTAATAAAGGTAAACCATTTGCTTGATCAACTAGAGCAATAGAGAAAACAAATAAAGGAAGACCACAAGAAAAAGCCATTGTCCCATCGATTGGATCACACACCCAAATATATTTAGAATCTTTCTTTAAATCACTTTTTTCTTCCCCGTAAATACTATGTTTTGGAAATGACTCATTTATTCTTTTAATCACTAAATCATTTATTTCAATATCAGCTTTAGTTAATGGAGTATTATCCTCTTTCCAAGTACTTTTAATTTCAAAACTAAAATATTTTAAAGCTATTAATTCAGCTTCCTTTGCTAATTTTTTAGCAAATTCTAAATATTCTTTCATAATTTTTGATATTTTAAATTAATTTTAATCATATAATTAAGCTTACCCTCGCCAAATCCGAACTTCGGTGAGATTACAGCGGAGAGAAAGAGATTCGAACTCTTGATAATCTTTCGACTATATTGGTGTTCGAGACCAACGCCTTCAACCACTCAGCCACCTCTCCATTTTTTAAATTTTATTATTTCTTCGCTATATAATTAAATAAGGCGGTAGCGGAGAGTGAGGGATTTGAACCCTCGATACCCTTTCGGGTATACTGCCTTTCCAAGGCAGCGCACTAGACCACTATGCGAACTCTCCATTTTTTTTATCTTCAAATTATTAAAGTACTTTTAAGTAAAAATTTTAATCTTTCTCTACCTTTACCACTTTTTAAAAACATTTCTTCTGCTCTTGCATCATTTTCATTTATAAAACACTGATAATAAATTAATTTCCAAGGTAAACCCTTAGTTGTAAACACAGATCCAATACCCTTATTATGTTCAGAAATTCTTCTTTTTAAATTTTTAGTAAAACCTATATATTTCTTATTTATTTTTTTACTAAATATTATATATACATAATACATACCTCCTTATTTATTAAATTTAATAAACCCGGCCCAAGACCGGTCCGCCTTGGGCGGACACTATGCGAACTCTCCCTATAAACATAAACAATAATAAAACAAAATCTTATTTTTGTCTATAAAAAATATTAAATATATTATTTTCTAAATTCTTTAATTATTTTTATTGCACTTTCTACATCATCAACTATTTGATAAAGTTCATCATCAGGATCTCCAATTGTTTCAAAACCATGAACAAAAATCTTTTTTATATGTGCATGAAGAGGTTCCCAAAATTTATGATTAAATAAAATTATTGGAATTTTTTGCATTTTACCTGTTTGAATCAAAGTTAAAACTTCAAATAACTGGTGCATTGTTCCGAAACCACCAGGAAAAAATATAAACGCTTTTGATGGTGCAGTCAAAATCATCTTACGAGTAAAATGAAATTTAAAACCAATTGATCTATTTAAATAAGGATTTGTTCTTTGTTTTGTCCCAATTTCCATATTTATACCTATTGCTTCACCACCATTTTCAAAAGCTCCTTTTGAAGCTGCTTCCATAACTCCTGGACCACCTCCAGTAACTACTGATATTTTTTCTTCTGCTAACCTTTTACCTAATTCTTCTGCTTTTTTATAATATTCAGAATCTTTTTTTATACTTTTTGTTCCAAGTATAGTTACATCTTCTATAAGACCTGTCAAAAAATCAAAGCCAGCCACTAATTCAGCCATAATTTTAAATATCTTCCAATCTAAATTATTATTACAATAAAAATTATCTGGAGATAATTCACAAGCTGGTTTAGTAATATCTTTTGTATTTTCTATAAATTTATAAGCTTCTTCAGCACTGTCTACAATATGCCATTTGTCTACATATTTTTTTTCTACAGAACCAATCGCTACTGAATGACTTTTTATAAAATCTATAAGTGGTTGCCAATAGTCTCTACCTACTAAGATAATAGGTGCTTCGTGCATTTTTTGAAGTTCAATCAAATCTACAACTTCAAAAAATTCATCCATTGTTCCAAAACCACCAGGAAAATACACAAAAGCATTTGCAGGTGAAGTCATCATTACTTTTCTAGTTAAAAAATAATAAAAAGCTACAGACTTATTTACATAAGGATTTATTCTTTGTTCAAAAGGCAATTGTATGTTTAAACCAACTGATTTACCTTTAGCTTCAAAAGCTCCTTTATTAGCTGCTTCCATAATTCCTGGACCACCTCCAGTAATAACAGTGAAATTATTTTTTGCAAGTAAATATCCTAGTTCCTCTGAAATTTTACAATATTTACTATCTTTATCTAATCTAGCTGAACCAAAAATAGTTACTTCTCTTTCTAAAGAAGCTAAAAATTGATAACCTTCTACAAACTCAGACATAATTCTAAAAATTCTCCAAGATTCTCTATAATCACCTGTTTCATTTATCTGATAACTAAAATCTTTTTTTTCTTGATTTTTTATTTTTTTTATTGTTTCTTTTTTCATAAAAGTTTTATTAATAATTTTTTGATATTTTATAATATTTTAAAATAAATTCAGCTATTTCTGCAAAAGTTGGTGCTGCAGTAACTGATGAATAAGCTAAATTTGGTTTTTCAAATTTTATCAACATTACAAATTTTGGATTATCAATCGGTCCAAAACCAACAAATGAATGATTATATTCATCAGTATAACCACCTTTACCCGCTATCTGAGCTGTTCCTGTCTTTCCACCAAGATAATAACCATCAACTTTAGCTAAACTTGCTTGACCATAGTCTATAACTCTTACTAACATACTTGATAAAAGACTGGAAGTTTTTTTAGTTAATACATCTCTTATTATTAATGGTTTTGTTTCTTCTATTTTTCCATCAAAATATTCTTTTCTATTTATAATATATGGCTTCATAAGCTTACCTCCATTTACAATAGCTGAAAAAGCTGTAACCAATTGAATAGGAGTGGCTGTAATTCCTTGCCCAAAAACAGCTGTAGCTGTATAACAATCAACTTTTTCAATATCATTTCTAAATAAAGATTCATAAGTTCCTGGGTTTTCTGTATCAATTTCAATACCTGTCTTTACTCCAAAACCAAAATTTTCAATATAATTTATAAAATTTTCTTTTCCTAATTTCTTTACTACATAAACCATACCAGTATTTATAGAATTTTCCAATATACCTGTCATTGTTTGGTCTTCATATTTTTTACCATCAGCATTTCGAATTAATTTTGTACAACCAGCATCTACTGAACCTGTATCATAAAAATAAGATTCTGGTGTAACTAATCCTTCATTAAGAATTCCGGCCATTGCAATTGGTTTAAAAATAGAACCAGGTTCATAAGGAGCATAAGTATTTATATTATTATACAAATCTACTGAATCAACTTTTCCATAACTATTTAAATCAAAATCTGGCAATGAACACATAGTAAGTATAGCTCCAGTTTTAGGATCCATTATAATAAGTGAAGCTTTTTCAGCCTCGTAAAGTTTCATTCTTTTTTCTAAAATTTCACAAGTTTCAGCTTGAAGTGTTCTATCAATAGTTAAATACAAATCTACTCCATCTTCTGCAGGCTTAAAAGCTTTATCAGCACTAGCAATAATACTACCTTTAGCACTTTTTACAGCTTCCAAAAAACCTCCTTTACCAGCTAAAACATTATCATGATAACCTTCTAAACCATATCTACCTACATCACTCCCATTTTCATCTTTACCAACAAAACCAATTATTTGAGCTGCTAAATTATTTTCAGGATAAAAACGACTTGGAAGTTTTATAAAATTAACTCCTTCTAATTCCATTTTTTCAATTTCTTCTTTCTTTTTTAATTCAATTTTATTTTCTATAGGTTCATAAGGATCGGTCCTTTTATTAATTTTATAATAAATATTTAATTTTTTTTCATCATCATAATCAAAAAAATCAGATAATTTTTCGGCAACTTTTTCTGCTGTTTCGTCGTCTTCTATTTCTCTTGTATCTACATACAAATTATATAAATCTTTATTTATAGCTAATGGATAAATCATATCACTATTATTTGATTCTAAGTATATAGAACCTCTATCTGGATAAAGCTGCCTATAAATTTCATGATTACCTGAAGCAAGCGCTGTATAAAAATTATGATCTACAACCATAAGCATAAAAAGTCTAACAATAATTATCAAAAAAAAAGATAGAAAAACCAAACTAGCAAGTCTAATTCTAATATCTATATTATTTTTTTTAATTTTTGAATTATTAGCTACCCTAAAATTCATAAAAAATTATTTTTCTATTTCATCTATTTCATTATTTTTTATTAATTCTTTTATAGAAGAATCCATAGTTTTCATACCATCTTTTGCACCTGTCTGAATTGCACTATATATTTGTGATAAGTTATTTTCTTTTATCATATTAGCTATAGCACTATTATTTACCAAAATTTCTCTAGCTACCACTTGTTTTCCTGTTTTTGCTTTTATAAGTCTTTGGGCAACCACAACTCTTAAAACAGAAGATAATTGAACTAAAACTTGTTTTTGTTTTGCTCCTTCAAAAACATCTACAATCCTCTCTATAGCTTCTGCAGCACTAAAAGTGTGCAATGTAGAAAAAACAAGATGACCTGTTTCAGCAGCTGTAAGTGCTGTAGCAATAGTTTCTGGATCTCTCATCTCTCCAAGAAAAATAATATCTGGATTTTGTCTTAAAACATGTTTAAGTGCATTATCAAAACTTTTTGTATCTATTCCTATCTCTCTTTGTTCTATCATGCTTTTTTTACTTTCAAACATAAATTCTATAGGATCTTCAATGGTAATAATATGTTGTTTTTTTGTTTTATTTATTTCTTCTAAAATAGTTGCAATAGTAGTAGATTTACCATTTCCAGTCGCACCTACTATCAAAACTAAACCACTGTCTAAATTTACCAAATCTAATAAATTTTCTTCTAATTTTATTTCTTCTGGACTTGGAATATTAGCTGGAATAAGACGTCCTGACATAGCTACTCCACCTTCTTGATAATGATAATTTACACGAAAACGATTTTTATTATATTCATAAGAAAAATCAAGTTCTAATTCTTTTTCAAATTTCTTTTTTTGTTCTGGATTAAGCAAAGTCATTAATTCTAATTCTAATTCTTTTTTTCCTAATGCTTTTTCTTCTAAATTTATAAGATCACCATGAACTCTAATAAAAGGTTTTTCTCCATTAGCAAGTAAAATATCAGAAGCTTTTTTTTCTACTGCTTCATCAAAATATTTTTTGATTTTTTTCATATTTTATATTTAAATTTAATTTATTTTATATTAATATAATAGCATATAAAAATAAAAATTCAAAATCAAAAATTCATTTTTTTTCAATAAAAAAAGACCAAAAAAAAGTAATTTGTATTATTTTTTAATTTTATTTTTTTAATTTTAAATTATTTTATTGACATAATAAAAAAATTTATGTATAATTTTATCATCAAAAATGGCCTGTTCGTCTAGTGGCTAGGACGCCGCCTTCTCATGGCAGAAACAGGGGTTCGATTCCCCTACGGGCTACGAAAACGAACGAATTTAAGTCAGGGTAGCTCAGTTGGTTAGAGCGTCGGATTCATAACCCGGAGGTCGGGAGTTCAAATCTCCCTCCTGATACAAAAAAACAGACAAATTTATTTGTCTGTTTTTTATTTTTTAAATAAACTATTAAATTTCAAATTCATCTCCTTCTTCTGGTGCTACAACCTCTAAATTCTCAAATCTCTTTTTAGTTTCATTTGATAAACTCTCAATAGCTCTTTTTTCACCATGAACATAAAAAACTTTTTTAATACTTGTTTTAGTATTATCTATCCAATCTAATATTTTTTTTTGATCACCATGAGCAGATAAAGCTCCAATAGCTTTTACATGACAATTTACATCTAACATTTGATGCATTACTCTTACTCTTTTTTCACCATTATAAATTTTTCTACCAAGAGTTCCATGAGCTTGATAACCAACAATAATCAAAGTTGATCTTGGGTCTGATAAATAACGACAAGCGTGATGTAAAATACGACCACCATTCATCATTCCTGCACCAGCAATAATCATTTTTGAACCTTTTAGTCTATTTATTTTTTTTGATTCTCTTTTTTTACAAGTCATTTCTAAATTTTTAAAATCAAAAAAATCATCTCCAGCATCGTGAAGTTCTTTTGCTTCTTGATCATAATATTCTGGATATTTACCATAAACTTTAGTTGCCTTAATTGCAAGTGGACTATCTAAAAATATAGGTATATTTGGTAAAGCTTTTTCATATTCTGCCAAATTATTTAATTCATACAAAAACTCCTGTGTTCTTTCAAGAGAAAAAGCAGGAATCATTATTGTTCCACCATCATTTACACCTTGTTTTATCAAATCTAAAATTATTTTTTTTCTTTCTGAGCTTTTTTCATGTATTCTATCACCATAAGTAGATTCACAAATAAGATAATCTACATTTTCTAATTTTTCAGTATCACGAAGTATAGGAACATTTTCATTACCAATATCTCCTGAAAAAACTATTTTTTTACCTTCAAAATAAATTTCTATAAAAGCAGAACCAAAAATATGTCCAGCATCTTTGAAAACTATCTTTAAGTCTTTATCTAATTTTATTTCCTGATTGTAACCTACTCCGACAAAAAGTTGTTTAGCTTTTTTTATATCACTAGGATTATATAAAACAGGATAGTCAAATTTTTTATTATTATATTTCATAATTGAATAAGCATCTTCCCATATAAGATTCGCTAATTCTGAAGTTCCTTTTGTGGTATAAATTTTACCTTCAAAACCTTGTTTTACTAATTTTGGAATTCTACCACAATGATCAAGATGAGCATGAGTTAAAAGTAAAAAATCTATTTCTTCTGGGTTAAATAAAAAATCATCGTAATTTTTACCTGCATTAAAATTTGTTCCTTGAAACATTCCACAGTCTATCAAAATCTTTTTATTATTAATTTCTAAAAGATGACAAGAGCCTGTAACTTCTTTGTCAGCTCCACAAAATTTTATTTTCATATAAAATATTTTAAAACTTATTTATTTATTATAACAAAAATAAACAAAAATCGGAAATTAAAATTTAAAAACTAATTCTAAATTTTTAAGATTTTGATTTTTTAAATTTATTTGCTATAATAAAAATATATATACTATGCGACAAGAAATAGATAAAATAGAAATAAAAGAACCACCAATCGAAGAATTAAACAAAAAAAAATCATGTGTTCGGCATGCTTGTTTTACTAGTTGTAGTTTTTTTATAATTATTTTTATAATTTCACTTATAATTATAAAATTTACAGCAGGTCCTCGTTCAAAAGAATTAAGTGACTTACCTAACATATTTTTAGAAGAGATACCAATTTATGACATTGACAGTCTTGAATCTATCACTTACACTCCGGGACAAGAAAAGAGTAAAAAAGCTGAAAGAATTGCTTATATACCAAAATTAGTTATTGCACCTTTTATCATTTATTTTGATAAAGAAAATAAATTTATTCCTATTTTAGACACAGAGAACAAAGAAGAATTGATGAATCTAAATAATTGGGAAAAATTCAAAAGATTTTTAAATAAACCAATTATGGATCACAAAGATACTTATCTAATTGAATGGAAAGACTTACCAGCTAAACAAACATATATCTTTGATTATTACAAAAACGAATTAGAAAAACAAGGGTTTTTAATTAAAAATGAAATAAAAAAACAAAATTCTTATAACTTTTATTTTGAAAAAAAAGATAAAAATATAAACGGTACTTTTTTCTCAACTGATGATAAGAGTACTAATTTTACTGATTTTGTCTCACTTAGTGTGGACATCATCACAGACTAATTAAAATAATTTTAAAAATATGTCTATAAAAGAAATAAAATACGGCAAATTAACTTGGGTTAACATCAGTTCTATTAATGATGAATCTGTAACTTATTTGAAAAAAAATTACAAATTTCATCATTTAGATTATGAAGATATACAATCAGAAAGTCAAATTCCAAAATTAGATAGTTATGATAAATATATTTTTTTAGTTTTACATTTTTTAAATTGGAAAAATAATAGTAAAAAAATCCAACCACATGAAGTTGATTTCTTTGTGGGAGATAACTATCTTATCACTATTCAACATGGAAAAAATAAAGAAATAAAAAACTTTTTTTACAGATGCATGAATAATAAAAAATTAAAAGAAAAATGGATGAGTAAAAGTTCTGGTTATCTTTTATACAAACTATTAGAGTCTTTATTTAACCAAAGTCGTCAAATATTAAATAATGTTGGTAAACAAATAAGTGGCATAGAAAATGAAATTTTTGCTGGTGAACAAGATTTTAAAATTATTAAACAATTAGCAGTTCACAGAAGAAATGTTTTAAATGCTAGAAGAATTTTGGACCCTCAAAGATATTTAGTTTCTACTCTATCTCACACTAGAAAAGATTTTTTAGACGAATCTCTTAGTCTTTATTTTGATGATATTAAAGATAATTTAGATAAATTATGGGTTATTGTTGATACTTTCAAAGAAACAATCGATGGTTTACATTTAACTGTAGAGTCTGTTATTAATCAAAAAACAAACAAAGTAATTAGTGCTTTAGCTGTTATATCGGTAGCTCTCTTACCACTTACCCTACTTTCTGGTATTTATGGTATGAATATTGATAATTTACCTTATGCACGTGATCCTAAATTTGTTTGGTTAATTTTCTTAATTCTAGCTTCAATTATATTAT
>Ga0208904_1003096_pt1 | contig 10004 bp, 8 predicted proteins | sample AntAceMetag02UKB_FD_184774 | JGI IMG/M metagenome (GOLD analysis project Ga0208904, IMG submission 184774) | Saline lake microbial communities from Ace Lake, Antarctica - Antarctic Ace Lake Metagenome 02UKB (SPAdes) (version 2) | ecosystem: Environmental > Aquatic > Non-marine Saline and Alkaline... | reverse complement strand
TAAGGCTGGAATCGGTTATCACTAAGCATAACCTTAGCTGTCTAATCGATGTTGCAAGATTTGCTAAGGCTCACAACCTAGGTATTTTGCTCGAAACGCTCATAGTATCAGATGATGAAAAGATCAGGGATCTGGTGCCCGTCGATAAAGAGTATTCGATTGTGTATAATGAATTAAGCAAAGTTTTAGGATGGAGGTTTGCCCTTGGCCAAAGAATGACAGGCTGCGAAATACGGAAGAACCCCGTCATTTGGGAAAATGGGGATATGGCTTTGTGCTTCATTGAAAGTGCTAGTATCGGCAATATTCGCGCTAACAGCTTAAGAGAGTTGTGGGCAACGCGATTAAAGCTGAGAGAAAGAATGTTGCAAAAAAAGAGTCTATTTGGCTTTAGGAACTGCTTAGGCAGGGAATATACAAAATGACAGGTTTACTTTTAAACGGATTAGCGCGAAAATTTTATGACTTAGCTGTATCAGAGGGCGAAGGCCTTGGTACGGTTTATGAATATCTGGTAAAATACAAATTACTTAGTAGCACTATATCAAAAAATGAAAAACCTAAGATATTAATCGCAGGGTTGCCAGAGAAATATGGATATAGTTTTGATTTTATATCTTTTTGCGAAGAATGTGACTCGGATTACGAAATTGTTGATGAACGGACCGCCAAGATAGATAGGTTGAAGCAGATTTTTGAAAAAACATATAGCGGTAAGGTATCAGTGCAGCCGCATAATTTATGCGCATTAGACGATATTTATCCGCAAGGATATTTTGATTGGGCTCTTTCCTGCGAAGTGCTTCAAAGACTTTCTCCTGGTGGGCAGATTGAATACATAAAATCTTTGAAAAAGATAGCCAAGAGAGTGATCTTATTTGTGCCTAATGGAGAGAATTTGAAGCACCACACCTCTTCAGGATTGCATGCGATAAGCAAGAAAGCTCTGATGGATTTACTTGGTATAGTCAGTGATTATGGGTATAATGATATAGGGTATATAGATATGCCTCCGTGGCCGCCCGGCGTAAAGAAAAATATATTTAGAGGCCATCCAGCCGGTGAAAAATACAATATTATATTAAACATTTTAGGAATAGTTTCCCTTGCAGAAGTTACTTACCCTTTGTTTGTAAGGTCAAGGTACGCCCACCTGATATATGTGGTTTTTTAGATTTTCAAGGATGTAGGCACCTTATTGTGTTTTACGAGATTTATGTTATTTTAGAATATGATGAAAGAGCTTAAAAGTGAAAAAATATAAAAAATTGTCTGTAATTGTTATTCTATCTTGCGCTCAATTCATAGGTTGCTCCGCAGTTGTGAAACCGGATAATCCAAGGCCAAATATTATTTTAATTATTAATGACAGCCTGCGTGCATCCAATTTAGGCTGTTATGGTTATCAGAAAGACAATATCAGTCCTAATATAGACAAGTTGGCTGACGAAGGTATAGTCTTTACTAATGTTATTAGTCAGGCCGGATACACGTTGCCATCTATCGCCTCTATTCTGACATCTAAATTACCTTTTGACCATGGAGCATACACACAATACCAAAAATTGCGCAATGAAGAGAATACATTGGCAGAGATACTTAAAAAAAGTGGTTATGAGACAGCAGCTTTTGTTGGATGTGGGTATACGAGTAAGATATATGGCCTGGATCAAGGTTTCGATATATACGAAGAGGCAGATGGGGGAAGCATAGAGGAGGTTAATAAAATGGCTTTTGCCTGGTTAAAGCGAAATAAAGGCAAGCCATTTTTTTTAATGTTGCATCATTATTCTACCCATGATCCTTATGCACCTCCAGTGCCATACAACCAATTATATGCTGATATTGATTATAAGGGTGCTTATAAAAACATGTTTCTTGATTATAAATGCCTGAAAAGAATCAATAAAGGCGTATTGAGGGTGGACCAGAGCGATATTGAGTATATAATTTCCCAGTATGATGGAGATGTCAGTAATTGTGATAAGCATTTAGGAGAGCTGTTTAATTTGCTTAAAGATTTTAATTTATATTCTAACAGCATTATTATGATAACAGCTGACCACGGTGAAGATCTAATGGAACATGGCACTTTTTCGCATGGTAATGTTTTTGATGAGGTTATACACATACCATTCATTTTTCACTATCCTGATATGCCTTTTGAGCACAGAACAATAGATTCTAATATTGCAGCAGTTGATATATTTCCTACTGTATTGGATATTTTAGAAATCAATATACAGGAGAACAAAAACATAGAAGGAATTAGTCTTTTACCTTTAATTTCCGGAAAAAGGGTTACGGATGAGCGTTTGATATTTAGTCTAGGTTTGGATATTAAAAAAAACATGCGCATATCATTAAGAAGCCAGAACTTTAAGGCAGTTTTTACGTTAGATAAGCGCAGTTGGTTTGTGTCGCCATCTGAGTTAAAGATAGACCGTATTGAGCTTTATAACCTTAAGGCGGATCCGGATGAACTAATAGATTATTCTTATGCTGAACCGGAAATGTGCTTGAATTTCAAGAGAAGGTTGCTTGATTATTTGAGTAGAATAGAAACATCTTCAAGTGATAAAAAAGCTGTGATGGACAAAGAGACTAAAGAGAGGCTTAGGTCGTTAGGATATCTTTAGTAGGCAATATCTAAATACTGGAAGATAATATGACTGCCATGTATAGTAGTAATGCATTTGATTATACGAATATTCTCATTACCGGTTCCACAGGTTTTATAGGGAAACATCTAATAAAAGCCTTATTGGAACATAAAATGAGGGCTAATATCAATGTACTTGTTAGAAAAACAAGTGACATTAGTTATCTTAAAAGCTTAGGAGAAATGAGGTTTTTGTATGGAGACTTAAAAGATAAGGCCTCTTTAAAAAGATCTCTTAAGGGAACCAATATAGTTTTTCATCTTGCAGGAATTTTAGGCAAGTACGGTGTGCCAGAGGCTGATTATTATGCTATTAATACAGAAGGCACCAGGAATCTTCTTGAGGCATGTGCGGAAAATGGACAGATAAGGCAGTTTATATATTTAAGCAGTGCAGGTGTTCTGGGTCCTAATGTGAAAAACACAAATGAAGGCTATCCGCTTAATCCTTCAAATGTTTATGAGAGAACCAAGGCTGAGGCGGAGAATATAGTATTTGATTATTATCGTGAAAAAAGGGTTCCTGTCACTGTGTTAAGGCCTGAGTCTCTTTATGGCCCCGGTGATATGCATTTGCTGGGATTGTTCAAAGCTATCAAAAAAAGAATGTTTTTCCTTATAGATGGTGGCCTGAGTCTCTTGCACCCAACCTATATAGAAGATGCAATCCAAGCATTGTTAATATGCTGTGGAAATACCGCTACTATAGGGGAAGCTTATTTGATCGCCGGCGAAAGAAGCATTACGGTAAAAGAGTTTACAGGGCTCATAGTTAAGCATCTGGGCGTCAAACGTATTGATAGGGCACTATCTGCGAAGACTGCGGAGCTTATTGCGCGGGTTTTTGAATTTTCATTACCTATTTTAAATATAGATCCGCCTCTTACGTTATCACGAGTCAAGTTTTTCACTGAAAGCAGAAGCTATGACACTTCAAAAGCAAAAAAAGCCCTTGGCTTTCAACCGCTTGCGTTGGAAGAAGGTATCAAAAAAACAATAGAGTGGTATAAGTCTAAAGGATATTTATAAACAAAAGCTGTATATATGTATATATCGATAAAAAACTTTTTAAAATTAGGTTTCTATTGGGCATTTAACTGCCTTTTAAAGCTGCCATTTAGTTTTCATGTAATGCCGTTGAACCTGACTCTGTCAATAACTAATAGATGTGTTGCGAGATGTAAAACATGTAATATATGGAGGACGTATTTAGACAGCCCGGACCTGATAAAGAAAGAGCTTACTTCTGATGAGTGGGTAAAGATCCTAAAATCTATCGGAACCTCCCCCTCATGGATTACCATAAGTGGAGGAAACCAATTCTTAAGAGACGATTTAGTTCTTATTATAAAGCACGCGGTAGAATATTGCAGGCCTGCTGTAATTAACATCCCGGTAAGCGGGGTAATGCCGGAGGTGATTTACGAAAAGACAGAGGAACTTCTTAAGATATGCAAAGCCGGGAATATTAAACTGATTATTAACATATCACTGGATGGACTGGGTGAGAAACAGGATTATATGCGCGGACTTAAAGGTGATTTTGAAAAAACACTAAAGACTTACAAAAAACTTATTGAATTAAAAGAGAGGTACGCCAACTTTTACTTAGGGATATATACAGTTGTTTCCGCGTTTAATGTGAATGATGTCCCCGATATTTGTGACTTTGTAAAGAAAGAACTTAAGCCTGACGCTTACGCGATAGAAATAGCGGAACAGAGAAAAGAGCTGGTAAACCTTTCGGATGCTGTTATGCCGCCGGTAAAGGATTATAGGGACGCCGTCAGTTATTATTTTAAAAGATTTAGTGAAAAAAGTAGGGGGATTTTATATTTGAAACAGTTAATACGTAGGAGGTATTATTATTTAATCAGTGAGGGTATTGTTATTCCCTGCCGCGCGGGTATAGTATCCGCTCAGATTTCGCCTTACGGTGACGTGTGGCCTTGCTGTACTAGGGCAGAGGTTATGGGTAATCTTAAAGAGGGAAAATATGATTTTAAGAAAATATGGTTTAGCAAGAAAGCGGATATTATAAGGAAAGAGATAGATCTCAAACAATGTTCTTGCACGCACTGCAACCCGCATTATACCAATATATTGTTTCATCCAAAAAGTTTAATGGCTGTGTGCGTGGATTTTTTAAGATCCAACATAGCAAAATAAGGTGTATTTATGAGTGATATAAAATCGTATTACCGTAAAAATGATTATAGCAGGCAGAGGGTTCATGACCGAAGCAACGATATTTTGTTCTACCAAAAAAAAATTATTACACAGCTTATGGGTTGTTCAGAAAAAACCATTTTAGACGTTGGTTGTGGCTGCGCCCCGATCAGCTCCTTACTGACAAAACGCAACAAAGTTGTTGGTATTGATTTATCCGAATCAGCTTTGCGCGAAGCATCTCAAAACGGTGTCAGCTGTATTGCCGCGTCCATTGAAGAGAGGCTCCCTTTCAGGAGCGAAACATTTGATTCTGTTTTATTAACGGAAGTGATAGAGCATATATTTGACCCTGTTTCTTTGCTAAAAGAGATCCACCGTGTCTTAAAAGACGAGGGTATTATCGTCTGTTCCGTACCGAACTCGTCATTTATCCTAAATAGGCTCTCTTTTCTGTTTACCGGACTTATTAATGACTGTACTGCCCAAGACAGGCTGGTAGGCAATATACCAAATATTAACGAACATATTCGTATTGTTCCGCCAAAGCTTCTCAAACGGTTGTTAATTGATTCAGGTTTTTCCATCTCAAAAATAGATTATTGGTTTCCCGACAGATTTATCAGGCCACCATTTCGTAGATTAAATTTTATTGCCCGTGTAATAAAGAACCTAAGATTACATAAAATATTCCCTAATCTTATTTCTCTTAATGTTTGTATGGAGGCTATGAAAATTACATGATTTATTACACTATTTGCAACCATTTCTTTGCTCATAACGAGCAAAAATAAAGGGAGAACCTAGTATGAATAATATTATAGAGCAGACCGATAGCATTTGCCCTGTGTGCAAAAAAATCATTAAAGCGGATATTGTGGACGAGAATGGTTCAGCATATATGGTTAAGGAGTGTCGGGAGCATGGGGCTTTCAAAAGCATTGTTGCTAAATACTCTTGGTACTATAAAGGATTAGACTCTTTTTATGATACTTTATTTCCACAGGGCCACTTGCTTAGTGAGCGTACATTCCGTAATTTAGCTATACACCTAACTCCAAAATGCAACATGAGTTGTTCAATATGTTACGCTGATTCTCTAGGGAAGAAGTATGGAGAGCCGTCATTGGATGAGATTAAGGAAACGCTAAAGACCCTTAAGCGCAGGCAGACCATCTCGATATTAGGTGGAGAACCGACAATGCGGGAAGATATTTTTCAGATTATAAGGCTTTTTCATGAGGCAGGACACTATGTTGGATTATTTACAAATGGTATTAAGCTAAAAGACTTAAGCTATCTTAAGAAACTTAAGAAAAGCGGCGTAGATATTGTGCATATGAATATAAGTAGCCTGTCTGACGATTCGGTTTATGAAAAAATGGGCATGGGAAAGGGCCGGCTAAAAGGTAAATTAGAGATTTTGTCTAATCTGAAAAAGCTAGAACTCAATACAGGTATAATAGATGTTGTAATGCCGGAATCAACTGACAGGTATATTAATGAGGTTGTAGGGTTTAGCCTAAATAACAGGTTTGTGCGTGAATTAAGTATCAAAGGATATTCTCATGTAGGAAAATTAGGGCTTACCAAGGGGGATGAGCTTACAATAGATGGTCTAGTAGAAATTTTCTCTAAGCAGACTAAAGGGCTGGTAACTCTGGAGGAATTCTATATGTTCCAGAAAATTATATATACATTGCGTTATATTTTTGGCAACAAACCACAATGCTATATTACCCAGCATATCTTTATCCCCAGAAACGGAAAGAAGATACGTGATATTTTTCCACCTGATATGATGAACAGATGCCTGTCTGTATTTGAAGATATTGTAAAAGATAACCCATTTAAGGCCAAGAAGTTTTTCCTAAGTAAATTTATTCCAAGAATGGTTTTATTCGGCCAGGGGCTATTAGCGCAGAGTGCGCTTGGCGCGAAGATTCCTTTATTTTCAAGTCGTTATTATATGCCAACGAAACTTTGTATGTTTTATACTCCTTATACCATTGATTTGAACAGAGTAACCAGAAAATGCTACGGTGCGTGGTGGCATCATTACGCAAAGGGAAAATTTGATAGTTATTGTAAAGTATTGGCATATACCAGCGATGTAGATAATCGCTAAAAAGAGCTTAATGCTGACCAGATGAATATATTGTTTGTTGTTAAAGAGATAGGCCTGGAACACTTGGGTATCATGTATATTTCTAGCGCCTTGAAAAAAGCAGGGCATCACGTAGAAGTGGTTATCGCGCGTTATGAGGTAGTTCGCAAAAAACTAGCAACTGATCAGTTTGAAATCATAGCTTATAGCGTGCCGACTTTATTGCAGGATTTTTATATTTTACTCAACGACAGGCTCAAAAAAGAGTTTAAGATATTATCAGTTTTTGGAGGCCCGCATCCTACTGTAGCGCCTGAGATAATTTACAAAGAAAATGTTGATTGCGTATGCCGGGGTGAGGGTGAGTTGGCCATGGTTGAGCTTGCCGAAAAGATGAGCCGAAATGAGCCTATCTCTGGTATAGAAAATTTATGGGTCAAAGAAAACGGCCATATTTCTAAAAATCCCTTAAGGCCTTTGATACAGGACCTGGATAGCTTAATATTTCCGGATAGAAGATTATTTTTAGATACGGGTATTTTTGTCCAGGGGAAGATACATGTTATAACCAGCAGGGGATGCCCTTATGAGTGCAGTTATTGTTCACAACCTGCTTATAACCGCTTATATAAAAATCAATCTAGGATAATCAGGAAGAGGAGTCCTGCAAATGTCATAGAGGAGATTAAGGAGATAAAGAAAGTAGTGCGCTTGAGTTTCATCAAGTTTGAAGATGACCTGTTTATTTCATGCGCCAAGTGGATAGATGAATTTTGTGATTTATATGAACATGATATTGGAGTACCGTTCTTTTGCTATGTGCGTGCCGAGCTTGTAAACAGCAAAATCATGAAAAGATTAAAAAGCGCTGGTTGCAGGACTATCTCAATGGGTATTGAAACAGCAGATGCCCATTTAAGAACAGTCATATTAAGGCGTTCGGTATCTAAGGAGGCTATTATAGCTGCCGCCCGAACAGTCAAAGAAGAGGGCCTTGTGCTAGAGGGGCTAAATATGGTAGGTATCCCCAAAGGTTCGCTGGAATCTGATATCCAAACTCTGGAATTGAATATACGATGCAACGTAGATTACGGCAATACGAAGTTATTTATGCCATATCCGGGGACTGATATTTATGATTTTGTCCGCGATCAAAATCTGTTGTCCGACACACCGTTTTTTTCATTTTGGACCTCATCTTTAAAATTTAAAACAGCAAGAGAAAAGCGTGCCATAGAAAATCTGCATAAATTCTTTTCTCTAACCGTAAGATTTCCATTTCTTCTACCGGTTGTTAAGAAAATAATATATTTTCCTTTTGGACGTGTTTACATTTTAATTAACCTGATATGGGAAGGCTGTGTCGCTTTTTTCAAGTTATACCCGACAGGGGTGAGAGGTATACGCGTTGGCATCATAAAATATATCAATATATTCCGAAACAACGTAGCGTAAGGCGCTATCATGCTTTTTAAGTCAGATATATATAAAAGAACAAGAGAATGAAATACGATACAATCTTAATAAGGCCGTCTCGGCGCGATTATCAGCATAAAGATAGGTTTATATTTTTTCACCAGCCCCTTAACTTATGTTACTTGGCGTCTAATTTAGAAAATCAAGGTTTCAGCGTAGCGATTTATGACCTTGAATTCGAGCTCCTTAACAGCCAGGGGATTATAGAACGTATAAGTAAAGCCGCCCCTTTAGTAATCGGCTTTACTTGTCTTACCAATACAATTTCAAATGCAAATAAAATCGCGCTGCTTATAAAGAACAAGTTTCCGGATATCCTTATGGTGGCAGGCGGCTGGCACCCCAGTGCTTTGCCTAAAAGGACATTACAGGAATTTAAAGGTTTTGATATGGCCATTATGGGGGAAGGCGAAGATGTCTTCTCCTCGTTAGTCAAGCATGTCAGGCTAAAAAAGAACTATAGGCACCTTGATGGAATATCTTACAGAGACGGAGACAATATCATCCAGAATGACTCCGCGGGGTTGATTGAGGATTTAGATAAGCTTCCCTTTCCCGCACGCCATTTATTGAATTGGAATATGTATGATAGGCTTCAACCATCTAGAGAGTTATCTTTAAAGGGAAGGCGTCTAACCTCAATAATTACTTCAAGAGGCTGCCCTGGGCAATGCACATTCTGCGCTGTTCATGTAGTTCACAAGAATAAGACAAGGTTTAGGAGCGCCGATTCCGTATTGGCGGAGGTAGAAGAATGCTTAAGCAGGTATAATATAAGCCATATTGATATATTGGATGACACATTTACCACGGATACAGGGAGATTGCAGCTAATTTTGCAAGGATTTTTAAGGTTAAAGTTGAAATCATGGTCTTGCCAGACAAGAGTTGATTTTGTTGACAAGGCTATCTTACTCAAAATGGTAGAGGCAGGTTGCAGAGAGGTATTCTTCGGCATAGAATCAGGTAGTCAGCGCGTGTTGGACCTGCTTAAAAAAAATATAACATTAAAGCAGATAAGAGATGCTGTTAAGTGGGCGAGAGAGGCTAATGTAGAGTTTATTAAGCTCTCCTTTATTGTCGGCGGGCATCCTGATGAGAAGATAGAAGATGTGTTGATGACAAAGGCGTTATTAAAAGAGCTAAACCCTGATAGGGCATACGTAGGTGTATTAGTGCCATATCCCGGCACAGAGGTTTATAAGGAGATGAAAGACAGTGGGCTGATTTTTTCCGAAGATTGGGATAAATTTTCAATGTATGGTACATTTCCTGTATGGAGGACAAAGCATTTTAGCCCAAGGGACTTAGTGGATATCCAGAGAAATATACTCTGGGGTTATTATTTAAGACCCTCATATATATTGCAAAGGTTAGTTAAGATAAACACAAAAGAAAAAGCGATATGGTGGCTCAGCGTAATCATGATGGGCATAAGATTGCTTATAAGCAGTTATAGGCAGGAAACAAGCAAAAAACGCAAAAACAAAAATTTTGAATAAATTTTAACTTTTTTCTTGACAAACTTGCAGTATTATAGTAAATTATGCAAGTAGCGAACAAAGGAGTAGATGACTTGGACTGCAAGGT
>Ga0208904_1003091_pt1 | contig 10012 bp, 16 predicted proteins | sample AntAceMetag02UKB_FD_184774 | JGI IMG/M metagenome (GOLD analysis project Ga0208904, IMG submission 184774) | Saline lake microbial communities from Ace Lake, Antarctica - Antarctic Ace Lake Metagenome 02UKB (SPAdes) (version 2) | ecosystem: Environmental > Aquatic > Non-marine Saline and... | reverse complement strand
GAGGAGTTTGAGGGGAAGCTTTTAACTAAGCCTAGTAATAGTCGTGAGATTAACTTGCTTAGAGAATTGATCAGACAAGCCATGATTACTAGAAATAAATTAAGACACCAACTATTAGAGGAGATGAAGGGGGAGGGGAAATGCCAGTAATTTTACAAGGCCCAGATGGGTACAACTCAACAATTAAAATGACCACTAAAACCACAAGGGAGAAAATGAAAAAGGGAGATATTGTAAAAATAACAGGTGGAAACAACGAAGCCGATCAACCAACCATGATTGGGAAAACTGGCAAGATTGATTCTTTTGGAACCGAATATCTTGTCAAGGGTGTAAAAACCAAGGAAGTCTATGTTGAGATACCCCACTTTGGGCTACATTGTTTTAATGATTACCACCTAAAAATATGAAAACCACAAGGGAGATTATAAATTAAAAATTGAAGGAGTAATATGAAAAAGAAAAAAGTGGAAGAAATTAAGTTGGTAGAAAGTAAGGATTGGGAAGGACTTTATTTTCCAGTTTTTGTTTTAGAGAATGGTGATGAGTACCATTATGTAATTGGTGAACCAGGAGGTTATTTGTCTTGGGAGAAAAAGAAAAAATGAAAACCACAAGGGAGGCAAAGGAACATACCGAGCAAGTCCTCCATATGTCCTATAGAAAAGAGTTTAGGTTTAACTTCTCTGCCCCATTAGTAGATTTGTGTAGCAAGAAAGATGCCACGATGAAAGACATAAACGATGTGTTGGTGAAGCAGATGGATTACATTGAACACCTACTAGAGAGTGTACAAGTAGTGTCCAAGTCAAAGCTAGAAGTCAAGAAAAAAGTATCTAAGATTATACAAGCTAAAACCACAAGGGAGGCAATGCCACAAGATATTGTCCAGAAATTATTTGTTGAAAGAGTATCTGGGAGAATAACCCAAAAGCAACTAGCAAAGAAAATAGGAATATCCACTCCCTTACTCAGTCAATGGGAGAATGGATGGAGAATACCGAACCTAACAAGGCTAATGGACTGGTGTGGTGCGTTAGGTTATTCGTTAGAACTGACTGGGGGAGATTTAGAAACAAAGTTAAACACTTCCTACCACAAAGGATTTTATGAGGGACTAAACAAATGAAAAGGATAAAAAATATAGCAACAGGAAACCCAATAATTGAAGTGGTGGTAAAAGACAAAGTAATTTATAGGTCAACCACAAGGGAGAAAACAAACCTAACAGACAGAAAAAAAGAATTTGACTTATTGTTCGCCGACCATCTTGGGACGAAACATGCTGAGAAGAAAGTCTGGCAATGGTTTAAACTACAGTTGGAGGAAGAGAGGGAGGAAATGAGAGACGAGTTTTATTCAAGTTTTCAAAGTATTCTTGATGATGGATGGATGAGTACCGAGAGGAAGATAAAGAAAGTCATGGATGATTATGTTTTCACCCTCAAGAACAGTAAGGAGAAGAATGGACGAAACTAAACTAACCCCAGAGGATAAAAAGGAAATCGAGGAGTCCGGCAGAGAACTAATACTAGGAACTATACAAAAGATAATGGAAATGCTTGAGGAGCTAAAGGAAAAGGTAGAGAAAGCATAGTCCCCTATCGGAAGGGTATATCCCCCAAGAACAACTAGGCACAAAAACACTCTCCATCTACTCTCTAACCAGTCCCCTCTTCAAAAGGCCAGACCCGCACAATCACCGCATGATAGAATATGGTGTGGAGTTTACTGCCGACAAAGTAAAGATTTCAGGACCAAGGGTAGATGGGACAATAGCTGTAACTTTTGATGTAGGAGAATACGAGGCAGGCAAGGTGGCAGATTTATTGAAGATACCACCAAACACATTATTAAAAGTAAGTGTGGAAAAAGGGAAATAAATGGGAAAAAATCAAACATCATTCAAGAAAGGACAGATAGCAAATCCAACAGGTAGACCAAAAAGAAAATGGACATGGAGTGGACTATTGGAGAAGTATGCTGACATGAAAGACGAGGATGGGAATGGAAAGGTGAAGGATGCTGTTGTGAAGAGGGTAATGCAACTAGCAGAGAGGGGAGACATGACCGCAGTAAAAGAAATATTCAACCGGATGGATGGCATGCCAAGACAAAACACCAAAGTCTCTATTATCAACCCCCAACCACTTTTAGATGCCCTACATAATAACAACCGGTCTCAAAAAGCTAAACAAACTAAAGAAGAGAATTAAGGGTATAGCGGGTGGTACTTCGGCCACCAAGACTATCTCTATTATTCAGATATTGATAGACAAGGCCCAACGAGACAAGAAATCCACGATCACGTCAATTACTTCCGAGTCAATGCCGCATCTTAAAAGAGGGGCCATGAGAGACTTCTTAGATATAATGGAACAACAGGGTTATTTTGATCCAGGTAGGTGGAATAAGTCTAATTTTACTTATACTTTCGAGACAGAGAGCATAATAGAGTTCTTTTCACTAGACATGCCATACAAGGTGCGTGGCCCTAGGAGACACAGGCTTTTTATAAACGAGGCCAACAACATTCCCTTAGAGACATTCGATCAGTTAGAGATCAGGACTAAGGATGAGATATGGCTAGACTGGAACCCAACGAGTGAGTTTTGGTTTTACACAGACATCAAAGGAAAGAGAGATGATGTGGATTTTGTAATCTTAACCTACAAGGACAATGAGGGGTTATCCCAGTCAATCGTTGATTCAATAGAGAGGAGGAAGGGAAACAAGAACTGGTGGTTGGTGTATGGGTTGGGTCAGTTAGGTGAAGCAGAGGGTAGAGTCTACAAGGATTGGGCGATAGTAAAGGACATACCCCATGAGGCACGACTTGAGAGGTATGGGTTGGACTTCGGGTACAGTAATGACCCTAGTGCGATTGTGGCCATTTACTTCTATAACGGGGGTTACATACTAGACGAGATACTCTATCAGAAGGGGCTATCCAACAAGCAACTAGCCGATGTCATAAACAACCAAACGACTGCGTTAAGTGTGGCTGATAGTGCAGAACCCAAGTCAATAGACGAGATAATCAGTTACGGGGTAAGTATGATCCCCTCCCCCAAAGGCCAGGGGTCAGTCAATCAGGGTATTCAATACGTTCAAGACCAGAGGATAAGTGTCACCAAACGGTCCCTCAACATCTTAAAGGAATACCGAAACTACTTATGGCAGACAGATAAAGAGGGGAAGGTAATCAACACACCGGAGGTAATATTCAATCACGCCATGGATGCTGTCAGGTATGGAATGAATAGTCTTAAACCAAACGATGACGTTGAGGAAGCCCCAGACGATACTAATTTATTCCAAGATGGCTACTACTGAGTTTACTATCCGGCAGGCCAATGTACTTCCGCACTTAGACATTGAAAGGGATATAAAAGCCACCAAGACAGGTATATTCACTTTCACACTTAGAGCAAACGGTGGTAGTATTGTTGATTACGTCAACTACAAAAATGTTAAACCAGGAGAACACGACGAACTTATACAAGCTGTTGTCTCCCAACTTAGCCCTCCACGCAGTCATTGAGAAGGATATACAGACCACGGACTATGGCGAATTAACCTATGTGGTAGAGCTAAAGGATGGAGTGGCAGATATGAGTACGCTCAACATCACGATTAGGAAACGGTACAAATATTGACAACCGCTAGCAGTCTAGTGTAATATTGCTTATTAGAAGAATCTTAGCCGATGACGCTCTAATGCGTGTAACAGGCCGTCCATAGTGACGGCTTTTTTTATGACTACAAAACAAACGATACTAACAAGGAAACAAGCCTCATACGATTATCTAGCCACCAAGAGAGCGCAGTGGGACACATGGGAACAGCTTTTCCACAATGAATTAAATACCCAGATCACAGATAAGACCAAATCACAGGTATTCGACCCCAAGTTATCCACACTTCTAATTGAAAGATCATATAGGGTAATGGCACAACTCCACACCGGTAAAGTAAAAGCGATAAGTAAAAACGATCCAGGTGCTTCGGCCCTAATGAACCTCACCCTTGAGAAGTACATTCTCCCCAACGCTAACGCTCAATTCGACTTCCTGACTAAATTACGAATGGTAGACCTCTACTCAAACATTTATGGAAAGTTCTATGGAATGGTGGATTGGACGATAAACGGCAAGAATGGTTACGTGGGACCGGACATATGGCTCTTAAACATGAGGGACGTGTTCCCCCAAGTAGGATCAGTTTCAGTATTAGACAGCGACGAAATCATAATCAGGACATGGAAGCCCAAATCATTCTTTGAGGGGCTTGTTAAGAGAAAGAAGTCAAGTGACGGCTTTAAGAATATACCCAAGATACTAAGGAAAATGGAAGACACATCAGGTGATAAGGCTAATCGGGACGCAGAGAGTGAAGGACAACGAGAAAGCAAGGAATACCCCACCGCCCAACCCAAACCCAACGACGGATATTACGAGGTTCTAAGTCAATACGAAGGTGATAAGTGGACCGATATGGTGTCAGGCGGGATAGACGAAGTGTTTAGAGAGATAGACAACCCCCACGATAACGGTGAACTGCCGGTAGTAGAAAAACATTCAATCCCCCTATTAGACGACATGAATGGTATGGGAGACATGGAGCGAGGCGCTTCAATGCAGAAGGTAGTCAACTCAGTTTGGAACATGTACCTAGATGGAGTTAAAATGTCAATCTTCCCGCCTTTACTGGTAAACAAGGACAATATCGCCTCAATGAGTTCTATCAAGTATGGAGCTACAAGAAAGTGGTTAGTCAGGAATCAAATCAACAACTCAGTTCAACCAGTATCTCTCTCCCCTCAAGGGATAGCCACATTCAACAACACCTATCAGGCGGCCACCGGCTCACTTCTAAACCTAGTGGGGACAACTGACACCTCTGTTACTAAAGACTCAGAGGCAGGATTCGGAAGAACACCCCAAGCATTAAAGATGCAACAAGCCCGTGAGAACACACGAGACAACGCTGATAGGTTCTATATGGACCAATTCACTTCCGGCGTGATTAAGAAAATGGTCAACCTTATGAGTACTAAGGCCGATGGGTCTACTCAAATCAGAATGTTCCAAGAAGAGATCGAGCAACTGGCTGAGGAATACCCCGAAGTAGCAGAAATGTATGATGAGAAGAAAGGCACACTAAATATCAACAAGAATAAGATGGGTTCAGTCTTATATGATTATGAGATAGTAGAAGGTTCCAGCTTCGCAGTAGACGAGGATATGCAGATGAAGAACCTAACCTCCATGATTGAAATGTTTAACAAGAACCCTCAACTAATTGAGGCAGCCCAGCAAAGGGGAATAGACATCAATGTAGGTGAAATGGTTAAACGTGTTATTAGTAAGTCCGGCATACAAGATTGGGATAAGATTGTAACTGAAATGAAAGACGAAGACCGAGTAGACGCAGTTCTACAAAACGACATGGCTCAGTTCACCCAATCACTTCAACAAATGCAGGGCATAGGCCAGGTTCCGCCACAACAAGCAGGTCAACAGCCACAAGGCCCACCACAAGGAGGTCCGGTTGGAAGATAACGCCATAAAGCCAGGTATCTTTAACATTCAAGCCTTCCAAGCAAAGAAGAAAGCCGAGGCCGTAGACGCTACAGTAGAGGAAACCGCACTCTATGCTATGAGTAAGGGCAAGGGTTGGAAGATACTTGACCAGTACATTAAAACTATAAGCATACAACTAAACGACGCCAACCGTGACGCAATAGCCAATGGTTTACCTTTAAAAGAAATCGGCCAGAACGCCGTTGTTATAAATTGGGTAAAGGAAGTCCTTGATAAGGTTGTTCACAAAGTAGAGGACGCCAGGGACGCTTGTGAAGAATGAAGATACAGAGGTTTTGGACTTTGACAATCCGACATATTCGTTTGCTCCCAAGGGCAGGCATTCGTACCGTCAAGAAGGGGGTTACTTGGTTTGTAGATCATGTGAACTCCACCACGCAATCTGGATTGGCATGGGTAAAATCATGGTGGGAGAAACTAAAGACGGCAATCCGATCCTTAAAAAGAGATAAATAGTTTAATGTTGGTCATCGCCGAATCGGTGGCTAACATCAAGCAATTTATTCATCCGCTTGGGTATTATCGCATTACCTTACAGGTGCGTAAAAAATTATGGATGACGTTGAAAATAAAGACGTAAAAGAAACGGCTGTGGTAGAAGACAGCCCTGCTACCCCGTCAGTAGAAGAACCAAAAGCTACCGAGGAAGTTGTTACTCCAGCAGAGGAGGTCGAATCGACGGAGCCGACCAAGCCCGCAGAAGAACCAGCCGAAACGGTTGAAAGTGAAGCTCCAAAAGAGCCTTCAAAAAAAGGACTCTCTAACAGAGTTCGTCAGTTAAATAGTCGTGCCAAAGACGCCGAAGCAAAAGTTGAGTCTTTGACTGAACGACTTGGGAAACTTACAGGTTCAGTTGAACCTCAGGGTCAAAAACCCTATGCACCCCAAGTTCAGCCAGGTTCGGAGGTAACTCTAGACCAATATAAGCAAGACGTTATGCGGACAGCCGATAGCCTCGTAGACTTGCGAATGAAGCAACAGACAGCACTGACTAAGATTGACAGCGAAGCTCATCAGGTCATGAGGGATTATCCCGAATTGAACCCTGACAAAGAAGCCTTTGATAAAGAACTTTCAGATACCGTCAATGACGCAACGGAGGCTTACGTAAAAGCTAAACCGTATACGACATCAGTCAAAAAATTTGTTGATAGACTGATGAAACCTTACAACAGGTCGATTGACAACAAGGTAGGACAGGCCAAGGAGACTCTGGCAAAACAAGTCTCAGAAACCGCTCTTAGACCTACCCAAGTGAAAGCAAAAGATAAAACCGCAGACCAAAAGTCTATCAAGGAACTAGAAGCTGAACTAGGCTTTGTACAGACCTAAGACTGAAAATTGCCTATTATTCATTAAAAACAAAATATGGCAGTAGTAGGTGGAGGAATGAGTGGTGCAACCAACGTTAACATCACGAGTACCCTATCCGCAGATATAAGTATATATTACGAAAAGGTCTTTTTGGCCAGATCGGAATATCCTCTTATTCTTAGCGAAGGTGCTCAGAACCGGACTCATCCGGACAACGAAGGACACACCGTTAATTTCACTCGCTATGAACCGCTAGGAATAGTAAGCACTCCTTTAGGAGAGGCTTCTAATCCAGTCACTTGTGCTATCACCGCTTGCACGGTTTCCATGACTCTTTCAGAGTATGGTATGACCGTTAACACCGGAAAGTTCCAGTCTTTAGTTTCTATCGACACGAACATGAAGGAAAAAATCGAGCTGGTAGGACAAAACATGGGACAGACCCTTAACCGTTTGGTTAGGTCTGAATTGGGCAATGGTACTTCGTACTACCCCAACGGCCACTTCGTTTCTTCAATCGCTGCAGGCGATGTTTTAGATTCTTGTAACATCAGAATGATGGTACGACAACTAGAATTGAATAACGCAATGGCTTATCCTGATGGCATGTTCATGGGGAAAACTGACCCTTATAGTAAATATAAACTTTTGGGAGATACGACTTGGATTGCATCCAAAACGTACTCAGATGTTAAAAAGCTATACAAGGGCGAAATGGGCGAACTCTATCAAGTCAGATGGTTACTTAACAAAGATTTTGTATCTAAGATTGAAGCTCAATCAACCGCAGCTTCAGCAGTGAATAGGTATTATACCTATGTACACGGAGACAATGCTTTTGGTACCTATGATTTGGCAAAAGATAAACCCAAACTCTACATTTTGCCTAACGTCGTTGACTCTAACTCACCAGCTGGTAGAATTTCTATCATCTCTTGGGCAGGCTCTTACGCAACTAAGTTACTTAACAGTTCCTGGTTGTTAACAGCTAGATTCACAGACGTCTAAGCAAGACGAGGGGTGGGTTTCAGCACTCACCCCTTGCAGAGGAAACATATATGACATTTTTTATTAAAACAAAAACAAGTCGCCGAGACGGAAGGTCAAGCGACATTAAAGAACTTAAAATGGGTATGAAAAGCTCTAATCGTAGAGTGCGTGAAATTGCAACAGAGTCAGCCGATAGAATTAGGAAAGAATCAGGCAAGATTAAGTCAATGAGGGAAGCACTTATAAGAGAACACCGAGCAGGCAGAACAGATAACGTCAAGGATATACACGAGACCGTTAGGAAAGACCCAGGCACTTATTTAAACCGAATATGACATTTAGGACCAAACAAGAACCGGCAGTAGAAACCAGCCCCAAAGGTGAGAAGCAAGCTATGGCGCCGACGGTTAAGCCCGAAGTACCTTATACTGATTACGAGAAGGAAAACAGCCACCCCTACATAGTGGACCACTTTAAACTAGGAGACACATGGAAGGAGACAATGGGTGGATTCTCAAAGGAAGTTACTCTAATAGAGGAGTTCTTCTCCAAACAGATAAGTAAGGGTGACCTACCCAACAACAAGCGGGCTGTCAAGGAAGCTATCAAGAAGATGGAAAAGATAACCGGAGTCAATAAAGACGCTAGGCCAGTGGTTAAGGTTGAAAACTTAGCCGCTTACGTGGAGTTTTTAATGAAAGTAGACAAAACAAAGTTTAATTTAAAACGATATGACAACTAAAGACATTAAAACAGCCAAGACCCCCCAAGAAATGCAAAACATGGGTTTTGACACCGAGTTTAATCTGCCTACATTTGAAGCCCTTGTTTACAATGCAACGACGGGTGCGATGGACAGGATGGTTCAATCAATAGACCTAGTTCCGACTGCTTACGACTATATTGCCTTGACCTATGTAGCGGCAGGTGACGGTGCGGGTGAGATTGAAACAGCAGTGTTTAAGACTGGTGGATCGGGAGGAACCACAGTAGCCACCCTAACACTAGCTTACAATTCAGACAATGAAATTAGTAGTGTAATAAGGACATGAGTCTTACGCTAAACCCAATCACAGGCAAGTTTGATGTAATAAACAAGAAAGCGTCAAAAGTAAACATTGTAGATGCTGGTGGGATCATTACCGCTACTGAAGTTGAAGGGGCTTTGCAGGAAAACAGGACAGTTATAAATCTAAACACCGCTCACAAAAACGGGGATGGCTCTGATCACGGAGACGTTGCAACCAACACCACAAATATAGCCACCAACGTCACCGCCATTGGATTAAACACAACACATAGAGGTTTGACATCGGGAAATCCACACCAAGTTACTTTAGGGGATGTAGGCGGGACGACTGACCACACCGCTTTGTCAAATATAGGGACGAATGCTCACTCTGTTATAGATACACACTTGGCCTCTACTTCCAATCCTCATTCGGTGACTTATTCCCAAGCCGGGGCAATTCAGGATGCGGTGAACACGGTAAACGATACTCATATAGACTGGGGATTGGGAGCAAATCAGGTAAGTGCGATCGATGTTCCGATAGCAGATGTGGGAGTGATTATTACCGCAACAGAGGTAGAGGGAGCATTACAAGAAAACCGAACAGCCATAGACCTTAACACTACTCATAGGGGTTCTGACGGTTCAGATCATTCGTTCATTGACCAAGATGTGACTATTGGTTCTGGCCCAGCCTTTACCAGCGTTCAACTTACGACCCCAGTCTTAGGGACTCCTACCTCTGGAACTCTGACTAACTGTGGTGGAACAGCGTCTGGTTTAACTGCTGGTGCTGTTACCAATGCTACTTTAACCACAGCCCTAACAGTAAATACTGGAACACTTACTTTAACTGCTGACGCTGGGAATGACTCAGTTTTAACTATCGGTGGTGGGGCAGTAACCGTTTCGGGGGCCAATACAGGAGACCAAGATTTATCTGGAAAAGCTGATGTAGACCAAACAATGTATATTGGAACCACTGGTGTAGCTATAAATAGAGCTTCTGCGGCCTTGACTTTAGCTGGTATAACTTTGACCACTCCAGAGATAGGTGCGGCCACAGCGACTTCGGTTGACGTGGGAGCTT
>Ga0208904_1003089_pt1 | contig 10024 bp, 6 predicted proteins | sample AntAceMetag02UKB_FD_184774 | JGI IMG/M metagenome (GOLD analysis project Ga0208904, IMG submission 184774) | Saline lake microbial communities from Ace Lake, Antarctica - Antarctic Ace Lake Metagenome 02UKB (SPAdes) (version 2) | ecosystem: Environmental > Aquatic > Non-marine Saline and Alkaline... | reverse complement strand
TCTAATTATTGAAACCCCTAGGTTTTTTGCTGCATGTTTTCCATGCAATTTATCTCCAGCATTGTAGCCTAACCTAGCTTCTTCTTTTGCAATAGTAAATCGAATAATCACTTCATGTATTGTGCCTCTATACTTTATTGGATAAGCATGCTCTCCGTATAAATCGAACATAGCGCTTTTATTAAAAGGGGCTGGACAAGATGTATTCCTCATTAGATAAATTGGATCGTTAGGCAAGGCGATTTTTTCCTGCAGGTTTTCACCACTATCGATATTGAATGATTTCATTTTTATAACTACATCATTTTGGTCTATAAATTTCCTATATATCCTTCCAACTAGGAGCTCAGAGTTTCTTATAATTGCGGTTGCTGTTCTCCATATACACTTATCTATTTTTGACCAAACAACTAAAGTCCCACTTTTACTAAATTGCCCACCCACTTTTTGCCATATATCAGGTATTTTTTTATTTTTAGGTTCTGGTACGCTGGTTAATTTCTCATTTTTAATTGCATCTAGATCAAGAAAAGAGTGGATCGCATTTCTTGAATCATTTGTCCAAGTCCAAACATCAACACGTTGACATTGCGAAATCGAAGAGCTAGGTAGACCCATGCCATATCTACCTATGCCAGTATGAAGAGACGGATCTAAGTATTTACCATTACCAAATTGTAGTGCAATCCTAAGCGTGTCAGCATCCATACCTTTTCCATTATCTAACACGGCTATTTTATCTACATATCTAGAAGACTTTGTTCCAGATTGTTGTAGCTTCTCTCCGCAAAGAATACCAATAGAAGTGCTCTCTGCTTGTATAGCATTATCAATAAGTTCTGCTATTGCATATGCTGCATTCTTATAACCGTTATCTCGCATTGCTTGGACAGCTAGATGCGTAGGGCAAATTTCATATGTCATTTTTTCTCCTTATTTCCAAACATCTTCCCAGTTATTAAAGGCCTCGACCATATCTCTGAAGCCATGTAAATTCATATCTGCAACTGTTATTACTTCTGCAATTTTATTGCCCCCTGCTTTTAATCCTCTAGTCACTCTACCTACCATTTGACTATACAAAACAAGCGACTTAGTCGGCCTAGCAATAACTGCAGCGCTTGTTTTTGGTGCATCGAATCCCGTTGTTAGTACACCGTAATTACACAGCAACTTAACGCTTGAATCTGAATTTTTAAAATCTTCTATAAGTTGCGCTCTCTTATTACTAGGGGTTACTGCGGTAATTGATTTTGCGCTAAATCCACGAGCTTGTAAAACGGCTGCTAGCATTTCAGCATGTTTAACATTGATTGCAAACACTATAATGCGAGTATGCCGTTTTGTTAAATCTTCCACTGCAGACAATATTTTTAGGTTACGCAATTCATCTTCAGCTAGCGTAATTAAGATGTTATAGGGTATCTCAAATCGATTTTGCAAATCAGTTTGATTAAACTTACTACATCCTTCATGCGCTAACGTTTTAAAGTTAGTTTTTGCAATATATTTTTCTTGGATCAAATACTCTATTGGATTAGGATATCCTTCTATATCTAATATTACTTTTTGTTTGCAAAAAAAACTTGAAAGCACTTTGTCATCTGTCATGTTCCAAGAGGTCCTTCCAGGTGTTGCGGTTAATCCAAGCAGGCCTGTATTTTTGTTATAGCTAAAAAGTGCACTTAGTACTAAGCTATATGTCTCTGCTATTGCTTGGTGCGCTTCATCGATAATCACCAAAGAACACTTGCTGGCTAGCGTTTTAATAGTAGTTATATTTTTGCGTATTGCACTATAAGTCTTTGATAGACCTGCAATTAATACGCCATCGTTAACCTTTTCTAGGTTTAATTGATGATCTCCCCAAAATCTGTGTAGCCTTAAATCTCTATTGCCTAAGCTTTGCCACGCCTTTTTAAATTCGTCAGCAGCTTGCTCACACAGCTCTTCGCTATATGCGAGCCATACCACAATAGTCCCCTCTTTCTTTAATAGATGTTGTGCTATAACATACATGGCAGTTCTTGTTTTTCCAGATCCAGTAGGCATGTGAAGGATAACTCGTCTATGGTAATCATTTAATTTACTTTCCACTTTTTGGGCCGCATCTATTTGATGAGTAAATAGTGCATAAGATGCATTTATGTTTTCACAGTCTGGGATTTCTGTAATCCCATCTTTAAGTGGTGGAGTAAGGCCAAAGCAATCAAACAAAGCCTTTTCTTTAACAGAACCTCTTCTAATGTGTAAACTTTGTATGATTTCATAAGACAATTCATTGTAGGGAATAGATAGGGCCTCACATATTTTTTTTAACTCTGGCTTTTTTAGTAAATTAAAGAGCAAAGCCCTTTTTTCCTTTATAAGCAATAGGCCTTCAAAAGTATGTAATTTAATCAAAGCTTCCTTAGTTTTTGTAGAAATACTATCCTTACGATTCAAAAGCCGAATTAATCGTATCGTATCTCTACCAAGCAGGTCTTGCATTGTGTCTTCATCTGCACGCGATATTAAGTTTTCTAGTGTCATATTTTTGCGTTATCATTCCCTAGATTTATAAAGTACATACTATACATGGTTTTACTAAGTCCTCTTTATTTAACACGGCTTCCAATGCTTCAATTAGAGGTTTATTTGGAGCATTTGCTTTTTCCTTAGCTATTCTCTTCTTATAGTCTGCTTTAATTTGGTCTTTTCTTGCTAATATTTGATCTAGTGTCTCACCTTGGCACCATGTAAATATTCTGCCATCTTCATGTGATTCGTACTGCTTAGCTTGATCAAATAAATCTGGGTGTTTCTCAGCAAGCATTACCCATTCGAATTTTCTCTGGAAAAAGCAGAAAAAACAACCAGATCTAGTGCGCCAGCTATAGTATGCTGGCATACCTATGCCACTATCTGTTATAAGGCATTTTACATCAGTTAAGCAGTATCCATCCTCTTTTATCGGTAAGTTGATGCCCATATTCTTAAACTCTTTAATCATAGCTGGTTGGCTATATGTAAGCTTGTCCAGGTTATATGCAGTGAAATCTTTTGCTTTATACACATATACAGGCTTAATCTTTGTTTGAGTCGAAAGATAGCCAGTCCTGTCCTCATCAGCTCTTATTCCTACATAGCTATAAGCCATGTCGTTACCTACAAATTCTTCAAGAGGCTTAATTTTTAGTTGTTTAGTGCACCATCTTGCTCTAGCGGAAGGTAAATATCCGCCCTGAGCTTCTAGCCATTCATCAAAACCTTTTCTTGCGCCAAGTCTCTTTATTTTAATGCCAAATCTAGTTTCGATACGATTGAGGTAGGCATATGTTTCTGGAAGTTCTTTCTTTGTGTCACAGAAGAAAAATTCTAGATTGGGTATGATCTTATGGAGCAATATAGCCAATCCTGTACTATCCTTGCCACCAGAGACCCCTAAAATATGTCGAATTTTTTTCTTAGCCATTTTTAAACTATTCTAATATCTTATCTGCTAGAGTAGCTAATAAAGCAGATCTTAGTTTTTTACTACCGTTAATGAATTTATCTTTTAGCAGTTGATCTACAACATGACCTACTTCTTCTTGTTCTTTTCTATTTATCCATAATATTTGATGTTTCTCTTCACCAGTTGGTTTTGTAAGCGTAATCTTTCTAGCATATAAGTCTTTGTTTCTGATGCTAGATATTTCCTTTTGAAGATTTTCCAAATTTTTAAATCTTCTAGCTAAATCTGTAAGCTTGTTATCAAAGATAATAAAATCTTCATCCGACCATGTAGTTGTAGGCTTATCAGAGATTATCATAATCAATGATTCTAACCAAGTACGTTCATCTATATTGTTATTAGCAGTCGTCAATATAAAATTTTTTAACTGTGGTTCGACACATTTTCCGACTAAAATTGCTGAACGTTCCTTCAACGTACAGCATAATAGATTTTTATGGTCACTTAAAATATCAAAGGCTTCGCATGTTAAATCCTTGCACTTATTAAGCAAGGAATCATGAGCGCTCTGAAGTTCTACTAGGGAATTCTGAAGTCTTTGTCGGAAATTTTGAACCAATTTTTTATTCTGTGCTTCTTTAGCATTAATAGGTGCTAAATCACATGCTTTAGGTAATTCATTAAATATGAGAAAATCTGGTTCTCGAGTCTCAAGAAGTGCTTTTTTTACGGCCAATGCCCTAGGGCTTAAACTATTAGTGTTGATTGTATAATCCGGAAGTGTAGTAATAAATTGGATTAAAGGTTTTATTACTTTAAGTAATGAAATGTCTTTTTTGCTACTTTGCTTAGCCTTTGCAGGTTCAAGGAATATTTTTTCAAGTTCATTGAAAGCTTGAGTTCTTAAGCCCCCTATATTAAAATGTTTTACAGAAAAAATTTCTGGTTTCTTTTCTAGCAAATCAAAGTCCCCCGTTTCTAGTAGAGGAAGGAATGTGCCGTTTTTATATATACCTAAACTATTTGCATTCTTTGTCAGTACTGCAGAAAGCAAAATTGGTATAATTGGTTTCCTCACACCATAAGGTGGCTTTGTTAAGGTATCCCATAAATCGGATATTTTCTTTTGGTTTTCTGAAGCTGATGAACAAAACTTTTCAATAACATCCCATATATGATAGATACCGCCTCTTCTTTTAGGGGTAGAGAAACCACCTGTATCGCTTATTGTATCGTAGATGTAAGCACCAGTTTTGCCTAAAAGGGAATCGAACATACTGCATTCTGGGCCATGACCAGTAAGCCCTAGTTTATCATTTCCGTTGTTTCCTAGTATGGCTGCTATTAATGTTCGCCTTGCTAAGATGCCTTGCATAGTTAGATTTTTTCTTACGATCAATTCGTTTTTAATGTTTAGTCCTTTGAAAAATGCGCCATCACAAATATCTGATAATTTTGCGTTGAAGGAACGTTTGTTTTTAAAATGCCTAAGATTACCACGAACTATGCAGCATACCCCCTTATTAGCAACATCGAAAACTTCATTTATTATATTGTCTAAGTAATTCTTTGATATCGACAGCCTCTGCTTCACTTCTCTTCTTGCTATACCATCATGTCGCAGCTGAGGAGAATTTCTTTCTATTTGCTTAAGAGCAACATACTCGTAACATGCTATTTCTAAATTTTTAGTGTTCTTAGAGCTAATTACGACTATTGGTTTGTTTGCCATTTTAGTGCGAAAAGATATATCTTTTGCTTTATTATAACTACCAATCCAATAACAGATCAAGCCATCGCTGCTACTATCTTCGCATTCTATATTATTAAGATCAGAATTTTGATCAAAAAAATGTTGTTCAAAAAAACGAAGTGTGCCAGTTTGAAAGCTGTGCCTTGGAATAATAATAGGAGTTAGTGGGTAATGCTCGTTTAATAGACTAGCGATAGGGGCGCTTAACTGTTGGGTTTGCTCGTTAACATGTTGTTCGATATTAAAATCTGAGCCTTCCCAGATCCTAAGTTCATCAGCCTGTTTTCTCCAAATCAAAATACCCTTTTTAAGCAAGTTTTCAATAGCTGAATCCCACCTGCTTTTCTCATTTTTATCATGTGGTAAATCGCATAATGCTGTTACAACTAAGCTACGAGATGCTCGTAATGGACCAGATACAGATATTAAGTTTAGAACGCCAATGGTTTTTAGAACTAATATAGAATCTGTATCTTGATGTCGTGCTTCCGATATTTTATTTTGAATTTCAGTCCAACGCTGGAATTCAGGACGCAAAGAAACGGTGCCACCTGCTGTTTCAATAAAATAGTCATAAATATGGTAAGGTTTTAATGTAACAGGTCTTTGGGGATTCCAGTGGTTTTCACTCAAAAAATTTACTGCAGAATATGCTTCAGGGCTTGTTAGAAATGTAAACAAGGTTCTATCATTTTGAGCATATTTATTGCACAGAATTGGTAAAATTACAGCAGAAACAGGATGCAGCGGGTAAACAGCTGCTATCAAATTTTTGTCTATGCTATCAAAAGCCCCATTGTCCTTAAGTGCTAATTTCCACCCATTAATCCATTTACTAAGTGACGAGCAGTCAGATTTTTCGAAATTATGTTCTAAAGCATTCCCAATGATTCTTATTTGCTGATCGGGCGTTTCACTAAAAATAATGTCTTCGAAACGACCCTGAATCTTTGCCCATTCATTCTTCTGTTCTTTAACAAGACCGTGTGCATAATCAGCAAAGGATTGATGTAATATGCCAAGAATAAAAACTTTTGCATCATTTTTACTAGATGGCAACTCAGCAATTTGCTGAAGTAAATATAGATCATCAAGTGATTGTGAATGTGCAGAATATCCTAGATTCTTCCCAAGCTCGTCTATGATTAACAGCAAGCCAGTTTTTGATGCTTTAGATATGGTAGAAATAAGTCTAAGTGCTAATTTATTGTCCGACCTATATTCCTTCGCACTTATTATCTTGTTGTATTCTTTTTGCAATTCTGCAAAAAAAACCGGCTTTTTATTAGGCCAGAAAAGGCAAGCACCTTTATGTAATGCTCTGATAATTGTATTAGCAATAGCTTCATGTTGCGCGGTAGCAATTGCTCTAACTAAGCCAGACTTAGGTTGGCGTAGAAAAATATTTGCGGATATACTCTTGTCTATGCTTTTTGCCTCAGATAATACTTGTAGTGCATTTTTCTTAATTTCTTTATTATCTGGGGAAACTAATGCTGTTAAAAAATGTGCAAAAGCAGATTTACCTGTGCCATAGACACCTGTAAATGTCCACGCCCTATTCATATTGGATACTGTAAAACTCTTATCAAATTTCGCAAGTATGTCGATAGCTCTAGGCGTTAAAACATAACCTGAAACACTATCTGATATTTCTATATCACGCTCCAAATTTACAGAACGACTATATCTTCTCTTAATTTTTATACAATCTGATAGCTTCATTTTACCGCTCATTTGTAATAACCATCAAGGATTTTATAAGCTATTTCTTTTGGATTACCGTTATAATGAAATTGCAATAGACCAGCGGATTCTGCTATAGAAATTTCTTCAAAGTTGCGCGCAACTTGTTCGACTGCTTCACATAATGAGGCTTCGCTTAATTTAAAAATTAATCCAGGGCTATTGTGTTCATGCAATAACCTACTTACAGAGATAGTCGAAACGTTTTCAGTAGTAGCATGGGCATGATCTAAACATGTAGCTACAATAAGTTCTGCTGGCAAATTATGTTTTTTTTCAATATTGAATGAGAAATGTTTTGAATCACCATAGTTTTTGAATAGCATTAATTTGGCAAATGGAGAATTAATGGTTTCTTCTTTTTGTTTCTCACTATCACTACGCGGAATGTACATACGCAATATACAGCTAATATCTTTCTTTAAAGAAGAATCTTTTATAGAATATTTTAAAAATTTTCGATTAATAAAACTACGTAGAGCTAAAAATAAATCATCTTGCGTGAAGGAAATGTGATGAAATTCATTGAATGCAAACCACCAAGCTGTTGCTTTGCATGGTTGTTTCATAAGTTCCCAGTGCAATAGCCATAAAGTAGCTGGATCTTCAAGGTATGGATCCCACCCCTTGTTATCCAGTAGTCTTTCCCCAAGCTCAGTAGTAGCGAATGCTGTTTGCCTTTTACTCGAATCTGTTGCCACATCAAAGATTTTAAATGCCAAGCCCCAGTACCTTATAGACTTGACCATGTTTTTACCAACACCTAAAATTGTAGGGGCATCTTCTCTGCTAAAGACTTCGGCATCTTCGAGGATTGCATCATAACCCTTTTTTAACCAGCCATAACGCGGATGGAATGTTTCATGGCGCGCAAAAACAGGAGAAAACGGTATATTGTTTACCGCCATAGGCATGTCTACTGAAATTTTCATATTTCTTTTCTGCTTATATAGGTATAATTTACTGTATTATGAAATGTTAATTAACATGCGAAAGCATAGCACCTTATTCTTGCTAATATGCTTAGAGAAAGCTTTACTTGCTTATAACGGAGGCCTCTCTTCCAAGTAGAGCACATTAGTTTAATTTTATATTCTATGTTACAGCTGCTTCTGTCCTTTGTCAATTACTTCCTGCCGACAAGTTCATCTAATCCAACACTAAAAACATCAGCAAGTTTTGTAAGAGTATTAAGCGTTGGCGATTTTGCAAGGCCTTGCTCTATCTTAGTTATTGCATTAAAGGACAAACGAGTTTTTTCAGCAAGTTGCTGTTGGGTCCACCCTTTTGCTTTGCGCAGTTCTCTTATTCTCTCAGCAATCATATTAGCTTGACTTGTTACTACTTTAGTGGTATTATTCTTTTAATAGTTAATTTATGGTACTATTATCATATTTTACTGCTTTTAACCTTAATTATCAAGGAGAATATGACTATGTTGCCCTACTTCAACTCTTACATCAAGCTAGTAGGTCTTGGCTTTGTGCTTGCTGTTGTAGATTTGATTATCCTACTTATGCTTAAAATGTTTTAGATTTTAAATCTTTTTGCTTATCTTTGTTTTGGGCTAGATTTTCTAGTGAATATAGTTACGTATCCGTCTCTTAGTCCATCTGCATAATATTCCACCTCTTTTAATGATGGCATTGCATTGGATAGGACGAATTCCCGGTCATGAAGAGTTTTGATACAATCTCTGAAAATATTTAAGGTTTTTATTTCTTTAATTTTCTCTTCAGCACTTTTAAAATGGTTTCTATATATATGTAGCCAAAGCTTTGCGTTGCCCAGTTGCCCATTTAAGCTTTTCGTGGTTTCGCGCGCTTTGCACCACTCAGTTTCCATGACATCTATCGCATAGTCGCCATACTCAGTCAAAAATTCCTTATCCTCTGGGTCAAATTCATAAGAATTTGCAAGCTCATTTAGCTTCCATTCTTTGCATTCATCGTACTTTTCATTTTCTAGAGATTCTCTAACATTCTCTATCTCTTTTTCTACTTCTTCTAAACATTTTTGGTGTTTTTTTATGCCATCCTTATATTTTTTAATTTTGTCATACAATGCTCTAAGCTTGCCATCAATAATCCCTTTTATATAAAAAAGGAACTTTGTTTCCCCTATCTCTTTAGTGTATTTTAATTTAATTATTTATAATCTCCTAACTATGATATAAATTTTTGTCTACTTTCTCGCAATGACTCTACCCTTCTTCTACTTGGACAAAGCTAGTTTGAGATTTTTCACTTCATTCAGAACGACAAACGCTTACGCTCATTCAGAATGACAGGGGCTCTTTGTCGTTCAGCATTTTTACATTTTCAAACAATTCCGGATATTTATCAGAAGCAAATGTATGTATTGGGACCAGAGTTTTAGGGTTTAATGCCTTGGCAAAGGCCTTTAGGCCCTCTATTGTGGCGTGTCCGCTGGTATGGACGGATTCTATCTCTATCCCCTTTTGCTTGCAATAGCCCTTAAATTTCTCTGTCAGATACCCTTCCCACATGGAGTATATAAGTTTTGTCCCAGTGATGCCGTCTATATTCTTTACGATACTTGGAAAAATAGAGTTGTCCCTTCCTAACATCAGGATTTTCTTTTTCTGGCGGTTTATATCAAACATATCTATCTTCTGCTTATTGTATACATACAGAAGACTCTTATATCCCGCATCCACGAGAAGGTCAGCATGGTATTTAATAAATTTTACCTTTATATTCCTCCAGTTAAATTGCGGTATATTCTTTGAGACCTTCCTAAGCTTATCAAGAACAAATGCCGTGTAGATATCTATTACAAATATCGAATCCGTCCTTAGGCAGGCCTTGTATGCTGAAACGAGCCTGTCTATATTCTGGGAAGATGTGAAAAGAAACGTAATGTTCTCATTCTCCTGCAGTATCTTTTCAATCTGACCTTGGACAGAGCCCTCATCTTTATATATCCAGTCTTTCCTGCCTATCATTGAGCCCTCCATAAGAAGAATATTGATGTTCTTGGGAGGATCCTTTAGCATTTTCTCAAACAGGAGGCTTTTTCTGCCGTGGCCGCGAAAATCTCCTGAGTAAAATACCCTCTTACCTTCC
>Ga0208904_1003088_pt1 | contig 10029 bp, 12 predicted proteins | sample AntAceMetag02UKB_FD_184774 | JGI IMG/M metagenome (GOLD analysis project Ga0208904, IMG submission 184774) | Saline lake microbial communities from Ace Lake, Antarctica - Antarctic Ace Lake Metagenome 02UKB (SPAdes) (version 2) | ecosystem: Environmental > Aquatic > Non-marine Saline and... | reverse complement strand
CCCGTAAAGCGCCCGAACCTTCTTACCCGCAGTCGGATCAATCACCGGAAACAGATTCGTACACTCCTGGGCATTCAGCACCAGACTCCGACCAGCATAACTCCCACCAACAAACGGTATTTCCATAGTCTCGCCTCTTTTATCGGCTCAACAGCTCATCAGCTCATCAGCTGTTTGCCTTCCGGCCGCTCCGCGGCCTACCCTTCTTCAACATTATACGCCCGGCCAACCACACCCGGCACCCCAACCCTTGCCGGCGCAATACTACCAGCCAGGTTCCGGCTATTCAAAACCCCAAGCGACTGCTGCGCGTTAAACGCGACAAGCGGCGGTATCTTCCGTCCATAGTTCGGCGCCAGCTCCACCGCGAGGTTATAGATAAATGCGCGTTCGTACCCTTCCGGAAACGAAACATCAGTCGCAAGCGCAGCCAGCCCGTCAAGCGCCTTCCGGGAAAACAGGTGGATTGCCTCTGCATCATCCGGAGTATAGTACACATATATCGTGCCAAGCGGATACGTTGTGTCATAGTACAGATATTTCGGTCGTGACTGCGTTGATTTATCACCCAGCGGCCAGTACTCACTTATTGGTCTGATCTGAACCGGGTAATCGTGCCCGTTGATGTCACGTATAAACGCACCAATAATCGCAATCGGACGCGAAGTAACAAAAGCCCCGGCTGGTCCGATTGTATAACTGGACGTACCGGCAACCAGATTGAAGGTCTCCGGTGTGACATAAAATATCGGCATGCCAGCGGCCGACCATGAATCGATCATCCTGTTCAGCTCAGACAGGCCGTCCGCGGCATCTTCGGCCTCAACAGCCTGTCCCGTCGCCAGCACCCCGATTTTCTTCAGGGCTGCACTTATAACATCATGCGCTGTCATTGCTCTCACCATCGGCCATGATCATAGCGATCATCTCCGCCTTGGTCTGTTTCCCGGGATCCAGGTCGAGATTAAGCCCCATCCCGTAAATAACGATTTCATCCTTATTCATCTTCTTGAGTGCAAAAACGCTCAGTTCGGGCGCATCAGGCACGATACCAAGAAAACTATCCTTCTCCGACTGGTTTTTGCATACCTGTTTTGCGCCAGTCTCCGGATGCGTCACGCGTGTCGGAAATTGTTTCCACAGATAACTCACCCATCCCTTTTCGCGCCACTCCGCCTCCTGCGCCGGATTGTCGCACCGAACCGGCTCATCCTCATCCTTATGATACATATATACCGGATATTGTTTTCTCAATAAATCCATCTTGCCTGCCTCCTTTGAAGTGCCCGCTCCCATTACAGGAGCGGGCTGTTATTAAAGAGAAACCTCTTTAGGGTGTCGGGTGAACCCGATACCCTATCTTAACTACCACAGCGTTGTCATCACCGACATTTCCGCCTATCTCCGCGCCTGTATTATACAACTGTACCGTATTATTGGTCAAGTCGGATAACGCATTGGAAGCCTGGGGGCTGGTTGGGAAATAAGTAGCGATCTGATCTACGGCCACAGTAAGCAATCCATCCGTCTCAATGGATCCGGTAATATCGTCACCACTGGTACCATACTCGACTACAAGATCACTTCCTGCTCCAACCGTGAACGCATTGGTGCCGGCATAGTCCAGTATTATAACCACCGACACTACCTCAATAAATGCACTGGCCCCGGGCGTTGCAATAAGCTGCACAGGAGCTGCATTCAGGGTGAGAACAGCAGCACTGGCTATAGTCACTGTGTCATAGTGGATAACCGAACCGCTATCAAACCCGACAGAGGCCATACCGGTTGCGGCTCCTGTCACGCTGATATCCCAATCACTCGAATCGATCTGGACCGTACCACCGCCATCAAGTTTAATAGCTGCGGCACTGATAATATCGACACTTACTGCACCATCGATATCGATATCGCCATTTGCACCATCGGCATTGAGAATTATCCCGCCATTGGTAGCACTGACACTAATCGCATTCCCGGCAACCGCGCCAGCGGCACTTATGGCAACCTGATCGGCAACAGCTTCCTGTCCTGCGATGGAAATCAGACCATCCGTGGCAAGAATATTGACGTCATAAGTGGATTGAGTACCAATATCGATATCACCGGCAGTTGCGGCAATGTCGATACCGCCACCAGTTGCAGATATCGATATAGCATCAGCTTCAGCTTCATCAGAGTTGATTGTAACGGCAGACAAAACACCGTCAATATCAAGATCCTCCCCAGAAGCCCCGCCATTGGTAATATCAATACCGCCCGCAGTAGTAGTTATCTGCAAGGCGTCCGCTGCAGTACCAGCCGAAGCCAGTATGAGGGAGTAATCCTGTGCTCCAGTTGCCGAAAGAGTAAAATCATCATCGGCTCCGTCCGCGGCATGGGTTATTGTACCCGTAGAACCAGCAGCGGCTATCATGCTGGTAGTTACTCCGAGGTCGTCCAGGAAATATATATCATTTCCAAGGACATAGATTTTACTCCATCCGGTATAAGGAGTGGATGGAGCGACAGTAATTTCCGGGAAAGAGATATAATTATCCTGAGTCAAATCGATATCGGAAAACCTGTCATTTATCCCTGCTATTGCTCCTGTTGTGAAAAAAACAGCCAGGAGCAAAGCCAACACTATACTAAAAAGTCTCTTCATTGTTTCGTGCCCCTTTCCTTTCGTTTTTTATTAACCCCAGATCCGGCAGCAAAGCTCGGGATACTGGCACAGGACGCCGTACAGTATATCAAACCGTACAACTTCCTTATCCTCCTCAGGATCATACGACTTGATCACGCGCGAACTCAATCCCTCATAAGATTCGCGTGCACCCCATACAACACTGCTCGGGATCTCAATCGGTCTGATCGCCAGTGTAAATGCGTCCTTATGAAACGCGAGTGACTGCGGATACTGCACATCCTCGGTCCCTACAAAATCAAGCTCGGTGGTATCGACCGGTGAAGAATCGCATGTCTGGTACGCCCCGGAAGTAATAATCGACGGTGAGATCTTGATGTTCATCCCTGCCGCTCCATCATCTACCGCATTTTCAGTTACAACGAACTGCCTCAGCTCACCGGTAGATGCGCCGGTCTTCGGATTGACTGCATAAACGCCAGAGATCGTGAACACGTCGCCCTCAAGCAGAGTACCAGCGGCGCCCCAGCCTAATGTAACCAGAGTAGCGCCTGTCTGTGTAGCTCCATTAACAACCGGAGTGGATCCAGTTGCGAAATGACCACAGGTATGTGTCTGAACATTCTGCGCCATGTGGAAGTCGAGCTCCGCAAGCGAACCGATAAACCCTTTGGTAATGACGCCGTTAACGATCTTGTCGCTAAGCAGGCCCTTCAAACCTTTAAGAGTTTCCGCCTTGCCTTTTGGATTGACGAACACATGCCTCATATCGCCAGGCGTGGCCTCTTCATCGAGTTTACGCATCGCATCCGCATAAACATCGAAGTCCGCGGGTGCAACCCCGGGAGTTCCGACACTATTGGCAACCTTTTTATACAGTGCGAACAGATCGACATCCGGACCATTAGCCAGAGCGGACATAGCGGGCTTAACGTACCGTTCACTTACCCGTTCAACTGTATCGGTCATCTCCTTGGAACTCCACTCAAACGACACATGTGCCTGAGTAGCAACGGTAAGGGTAATATTGGCCTCTGCCAACGCAACCCCAGCCCGGGCACGGGCCTTGACCATCCTGAACTTATTGGGTTTCCGTATTCCAAGTGTCTCACCATCCTTGGAAAACTTGTTTTCCCAATCCCGATTAACAACCTTGGATACCCCGAGGTTATTCTCAAGCTGTCGCAACTGCTCCTTGGCGATCAGCGTCGAGGTTACATATACATTGGTTTCAAATGCCATGGTTCAATTCCTTATCCTTTCTTATCCTCCGCGCTTAACCTTGTCCCGGCGGTTCATCTCTGCGTTATATTCACCCTGGGTCATTGTCTCCAGCGTCTTTATATTAGCAGCAGACCCGGACACGGGTTTTATCGGGTCGCTCGCGTTAGATGCTATAGTAGTTTTTGCAATCTTCCTGGCCCCGGAAGAAATGTCTTGTATCGCCATCGCGGCCTCGACCACACCCATCTGTGCGATCTCGGTTGCGCGTTGCGGATTCTTACCCAGAAAATAGGCCACGTCTCTGCCGTTATCTAACAGTGCAATGGCATCAGCCATGGGCTCCGTCACAGTAACCTTATCGTTGAATACCGTATCAAAATCCTTGTACTTCTCCCTGCCGGTATTGATTACCGATATGATTGCGTCATTCTTTTCCTTCGCCAGCGCAGTCTGTTTTACCTGAAGCGCTGTAGTGGCGGTCTCGCGATCAGAGTTCTCTTTATCCGTAATCGCCTTCTTCGCCTTATAATCTGTCAATGCCTCGATATAGTCCGCATCACTATCGAAATCACGTGAATCGGGCTTCAAGTCTTCCTTACTTGCATCCGCGCCAGCTACCTTCGCCTTCAGTTGCTCGTTCTCTTCACGTAGCAACTCCGTCTCGCGTTCAGCGGTTCGTCTCGCCTTCGTGTACTTATCTAACTTTTTCTTCACCCCAGCCGGAACCTTGTCCGTATCAGCATTTTCTTCGACTGTGGCTTTTACGCCAGCAGCTTCCTCTGTTGCTTTTGTGGCCTCTGCCGCTGCTCCATCTGTGCCTTCCTCTGTGGCCTTTGTTCCTTCCTCTGTGGCCTTAGCGGCCTCTGCGGTTGGACCTGGCTCACCCTTCTTTACCGTAGCTCTCATCATATCAACGGAAAAAGAGTCTTCACCCACATCTACCACGCCGCCCTGAATTTCCTGAGAAACGCTCATGCTTACTTCGCCAGTTTCCTGTGCCATCGTACTACTCCTTTCATGCCCGGTGTTACGCGCCGGTACGGTTATTTTTAGCCTGGGCAACAAAAAAACGGCCATATGGGGTGTGGCCCACACAGCCGTTTTCTTGCTCTTACGTCTCACTGCCTCGCCAGACAGTAAAAACCCAGTTATTATTTTCAGTTACCAGTTAAAAGATCGTCACGCCTTTTCTTCGTCCAGCTTATGATCACCGCACCAGTCATTAGTGAAAACTACCGGATACCCAAACAATGTTGGCGCGTGCCTTCGACACCTGCCAACACGTTGAGACGTCCTGAACAGCTCCCTTTTCTTTTCGACAAACCACATACACGTACCACATCGCATCCCGGCCGATCTATGCGCCCAGGGATCATTCGGATCGTTGTCCTTGGCAGCACGCATCGTGTGCCGCGCCTGCCTTACAAGGTCAGGCTGTTCCTCGGATACTGCTTGTTCGGGACGGTCTTCCGATATGTCCTTCAAAAGCTCTTCTTTCTTCGCCCTGTCTTCACTTTGCTCATATCCCATTTTTAATCCTCCATTTCCTGTTTTTTAAGTTTCAAGTTTCGGTTATTTTTTCTTCCTCTTAGGCCCCGGCTGGCGTGTCGTGTTGCGATTAGGACCAGAACCGTTCTCCCGCCTTTCACCGCCGCATGCGCCTTTATCTCCCCTGCCTGGATGCCCTCTATTTTCTTTTCTTGCTGCCATAATGTTTTCGTCCGTCCCTTCCAAGTTTCTATTTTCTTCCACCAACAACAACCTTCTTTTCCCGATCGAGTATAAAAAACCCGGCCGGATCACCAGTATCTACCTTGTAAATCGTGAGAAAATACAAAATCGGCTCGCCAGCCTCATCCCGCATTGTAACGACTTCACGCCGAAACTCCTTCTCACCCTCGACCACAGTCGCCACACCACCTGCACCAGTCGCCGTTATCGCAACCTCCGGCATCCCAGCCTTCGGCGCCATACCAGCACACCCGCCAGCAAGCACCATACACACCAAAATAACAAACAATTTCCTCATTTTATCCTATCCTCCATTTGTTTTAAATCAACTGCCTCTCACCATCAGTAATTTCCCGATAAGCTATCTCGAATACGGCCTTTGGTGACCACGACACATACCCATCGGGATAAACGACCTTGTATCCCGGTCTGGCTTTGCATACTTTTCCCAATCCCTTTACTACAGGCAAGAATGTAAGTTCGTCCATCTCTTCTGCCTGAATAATTTTACTTCCTATGTAGCTTTTCATCTGAACCCTCCTTTTTTTAAGTTTCAAGTTTCAAGTTTCCAGTTTCCAATTTCTACCCTCACTGAAACGTAATAATCTTCTTAGCCTCAGTAGTGCTCTCGCCCCGCTCAGTCTTTCCCACAAAATACTCGAGCGTGGCCTTAAACAGATCAGCACACATGGCCACGGCCGTCTTCTGATCCTCCGGGATCCCGTGAAAAGTAACCTTACCATCAGAATAGTAAGTAACCCTCAAAACATGTATCGGCATCCGCTTCCCGTATTTTACCGCCTTCTCACTCATATCGTTCCTCCGTTTTTCCTGACAGCCTTCAGCCTTCAGCCTGTCCCTCAGCCAGCAGCGCCTCAACCTCCGCAGCAATATTCCCCTTTTCCCCAACCAGCTTAGCTTCTTTAATCTGATTCTCCAGCTTCAAGCCCGCGAGCTTTTCCGCCTCCTGCTCATTCTTCAACGTCTGCTCCTGCACCTTCAGTTCCAGCAGCGGATCTGGCGGTGGAGGTGGAGGCCCGGGTACTTCGGGCGGAGGTGACCCGTCCGGGCCTCCGAGCATGGAACTATCTTCACCGGCATCACCTTTAATCTCATCCTCAACCAGCCCCGGCGGCAGCATCTTCCTGAACCGTTTTGCAATCTCATCCGCACGCGGCATGTCCATCTCGTCAAACAGTATATCCGATATGATATCAACCCTTTCAGGCGTCATATTCGGCAGCAGCATCCCCATCTTATCAACAAACTCGTCTCGTTGCGTTGAATAGCTTGGCCCGGTATCTATATCGACATCATATTTCCCAACCGAAAGATTATATACCTTGCCATCCTTATTCGACTCACCATTGATCCCGACGATCTTCTCTTTATAATCCGGACCCAGGATGCGTTCGGTCTTTTTTCGATCATAAACCTGCGGTATCATCCCAACCAGGATCTTGCCGCACGTCTTTACACCCTCCGCCATATTATCGACATACGCATAATGCCCGAGCTCCCCGGTTTGCCTTCGTTCACGTAACGCGACCCCGGATCGTTCATTACTCTTTTTCCCAAGCATCGCATCCTGTATCCCGATTGTATCCTTCTTATCCTGCCCGGCCAGCATTATCTCCTGCAACATGCCTGGCGATCCGGTCGGCGGTTGCTCCCGCCACGGCTTCAGATTGGGCTGGTTAGGATCGGGCTTATATGGCAGATAGAAATACAGCTCTTCCGCGGCTTTATCCCATACGTCCTTATATGACCCGAGCAGCGTATCCGCGATCAGGTACGGATTCTTAGGCGCCAGGGCAACCGTCTCAGTATGGCTTGAACGCCAGTAATCATACATCCGCACCGCATCCTTCGAGTGCCGTGCAATCCCGCGAACCTCAACAACGCCATTAACACACAGTTCCTTACCCCATACGAGCACAACAGGAAACATAGGCCCGTTTACCTTAATGGGACCCTCGAGCGTGCTCTTACCATCGACCTTCTCCCACCATATCTCAGTTATCGGAACATCGCGTTTACGTTTAAACTTGCCATCCTCATCCGGCTCGTTACTCAAAGACCCATCATTCAGGACATATATCGTTCTGGTACCAACCTGTTTGCGATAGAAGTATTCCGCAATCCGAACCTTTTCACCAGATCGCCAGTTCTTGAATGCGTCACCGGCAACCGAAAAGTCTATCGGAGATCCTTTATATTTCGCCGCGTATGAATCAATCGAAATATCCTCAACGATAAAGAAATACTGCCCGTCCTGCTTATCGTCCTGTAGCGCATCCGAATCATAATACACCGAATACGGATTTTTTATCTTGCGTATGAAAATCTCCTGATCGAAATCCTCATCATTGGAAAACTCCGTGACAACCCGAAAGGCGCCACGACCACCGGCCGCGGTATGCAGCCCGGCATATCCATATATCCGACTTGCGCTACTTTGCCGTTCAATCCTGCGTATCAAACCGGCAATAACGTCCGCCGTCCCGGGATCGGACTGGCTGTCAACACCATGTACTGTAACACCAGGCTTATTCGACCGGATCGCACCATCGATCTGATCAAGGTACGTCGGCAGATCGTTTATCGTAAGACACGGCCGGCCCTTGCGACTCGCAAGAGCTTCAGGTGTCCAGTGCTCACCATTGATGAAGTTAGTATCAGCAGTGCCTTTGTCGCGCTCATCCTGCTCGTTTATTACCGAACGATCCAGCCGCGACCGAATCTCCTGCATATGATCAGTCTTTATCGGTTCAACCTCAACCGCCTCACTCGTCTTCGGAACTTTCTGCTTAGCCATTCTTTAGTCTCCTGACCCCGGCTGCCTGCCCTGAGTTTCCAGTTTCAAGTTTCAAGCCCTTGCCCCTACCTCAAGGTATAAACAACCTTCCCGGACCCATAAACAGAACATTCAAGATCATACCAGGCACCCGGCGATCTCTCGATCGTTATCTCCGCCTCGTCGGTCTTTGTCTGCTCTGTCTGCCATTCATCGTCATCGATCTGCGGATACCGGCCTGAATTTATTTCCAGATTACGTCGCAGCAATACCGTCGCGTTAAACGTACCGGATATTGAAACCCCAAGCGGCCTGGTTCGGCCAATATATATCGGAGCTGAAATCCCGGTTGCCTCAAAAGTCCCTGTGATCATATCAAAATCCCCCTATCTCAATTTATATGTAACATCAGAAGCATGCGAAGTGCAGGCCAGATGATACCACCCGCCTTCAGCGTGCTCTATTGTATATTCCTCAGCAGTAAGAAACTCCTTCACTGTGCCCCAGCGCGGATCATCAATCTGTGGATAATTGGCTGAATTTATTTCACCAATACGCTGAAGTACAACCTTCCCGAGCTTCCCGGGATCAGTAACCGAAACACCAAGCGGCGTGCCGCGGGCAATATAAATCGGATCCGAAATCCCCTCAGCCTCAAAAACCGCATATATCATGCCCGTGTTAGTCCTAAGTCCAGCCATTTATTTCACCGTCCCATCCAACTTGCTTCCCCAGCTTCAGCGCGCGGCCTATAAGGATCAGCGCCCTCAATCGGCTTAGTCTTCGCGATACTCAGCCCGGACATTATCATATACCGCATACAGTCCATGTAATGATCATTCATCTTAACAACCTTACCATGATTATTGCGCCGATATATCCGAAACTCTTCCGTCCAGCCGACGAGCGTATTAAACACCTTCAGCCCACCGGTCGTCATCCGCTTCCAAACTTTAAGCGTACCGGCCTCAACCGCATTAACAGCCTTAACCAGATCGAGTCCCAGGTCAAGATATTCGGTAAGCAGCTTCGATCCATCCCTTTGACCACGGCCATTCGCATTCGGATCGATAGTGCCTGGTATCCATATTCCACGTGCCTTTATAGCGTCTGTATGTACCGGCGGTTCCGCGTGCCCGCGCTTGTATTCTGAATGCAGATAAACAATATCATGCTCCCGGTCATAGGCTCCCCATAATGCCGCAGTCCACTTCCAGCCGACATCCATACCATATACCTGCGTGAAGTGCTCCGGGATCGTAAACGGGCTGCACAGCAAATCCGACTCTGCAATCGGATATATCGCCCCGGCACCCAGCGCCGGAATCCCCTTTGCCCGCGCATCGATCTGATGCGGCAGCATTGACGCCATCTGATATTCCTTCTCTTCCTTCGTCAGATGAGGCGCGTCATCCCACGTCGCCTGCATAATATATCGAATACCCATATCGTTCGGGATCTTACCACCCGGCATAAACCGAAGCACAACATGGGACAGTCCTTCAAGCGGTGTGAAGGTCAACATGATAAGACCTTTAGTCGTCATCGTCCTGATAGTGCACTCACCATAAATATCATCATCCGGCTCTTCATCAAGCAGAATAACATCCTGCTCAACACCTTCAAACGACTTGCGACCCTGCTCATA
>Ga0208904_1003086_pt1 | contig 10031 bp, 9 predicted proteins | sample AntAceMetag02UKB_FD_184774 | JGI IMG/M metagenome (GOLD analysis project Ga0208904, IMG submission 184774) | Saline lake microbial communities from Ace Lake, Antarctica - Antarctic Ace Lake Metagenome 02UKB (SPAdes) (version 2) | ecosystem: Environmental > Aquatic > Non-marine Saline and Alkaline... | reverse complement strand
ATTTTACCATTTGTCACTTTGCCTCCAATTTGTTTGTGGCCTGTTGTGCTTGAATGAGCGAAACTCCCAAATTTTGTATAAAACGTTACGCTTATTGCTCCCTTACACCAATTAATCCTTCAGATACAATCTGTTCCGGTGTCAAGTCGACCCATTGACATCTTCAAATAGGCCGATCCCTGACCGATTTTTCATGCAAGCCTCTTTATTTTAAAGCTGCAGTCTGTTACCCGGATTTTGGAGCCAAGGTTCCGCTAATTAACAGTAGCGGGAACTTGACGATTTCATTCCTATTCGTAGTAATGTATTTCCAGCAACAGACAACCATCCTCACTTTTAAAAGGACCATGTGGGACATGGGCCGGTCTGCAGGCATACGTATGTGGTTCATAGGTTATTCCACCAACAATAAGCGTACCGGAAAAAAGAAAGACCTCTTCCCAAAAATCATGTTCAAACGGTTCTGTGGTAAATGCTCCTGGTTTGAACCTGAGCAGGCGTGTCCTGGTTCCCTTTTTATTTTCTTCATCCAGGCTGCCATTGATAATATTTTGTTCGATTGTTTCAGGATAGCCTTCAGGGACTTCCCATCCATCTTCTAGTGCGAGTGTGAAAAACTCCAAATGTTTTTTCATCATGCTTTTCCTTTTTTTTTGTTAACGTATTGCGATCATGTTAGCTCCAAACAATATCTCGCGCTCCTTTTTTGCTCACACGCTGGAGAGTGTTTTGATTAATGCATCATATGGCAACAGCAGACAACTATGACGATTTCTATAAGACCTTGCAGGCCTGAACACTTGATGACTCGGCAGTAAATTGAAGTTGGTAACCTCTGTTGATGTCAGAGCATTTTCAAAAAGTAGACGTAAATCTTTAATGTCTTCCAGATCATATTCATGAACCAGGGATGCAAGATGTTCGCTGGCGGCCTCGCACAATATACAACCACGGACCTGATATCTGATGTCTTTTATTTTTTTGTTTTCAAGCCTCAGCTCAATTGTCACTTGATCTCCACATAACCTGTTTCTGGTTGTGGCCTGGCAATCATAGTTCAACATGGGTCCCATGTATTCAGTCTTCCTGGCCAGGGTAACGATCTGCTTGTCATATAAATCAGGCGCCATATTGATCCTTTAAGAAAACCCGTTCTACATTTGGTAACGTTCATTCACAATGATTCGTGAGTTATGTCAATTCCTACTGGGAGTTTATCCCAGCTTCGCCATGCAATCTTCAACACCATTCAGTAAAGCATCAACATCCTGTTCCGAATTAAAAGCAGCTAAACTGACTCGAACACTCCCTTCAAGACCGAGAGAATCATGTAAGGGTTGAGCGCAATGATTCCCGCCTCTGGTAGCCACTCCGTGCCGATCATTCAGTATCTGGCAAATATCATGGGGATGAATCCCCTCGATCGTAAATGCCACAAGCGGTAAACGTGGGTGCCCAGAGACAGGACCTATGACCTTGACGGCATGTTGTCTGTCATTTAGATGCTTGAGCCCGGTTATGATTTTCTCTGTCAAATGGATTAAATGTTGATGCAACCCATCCAGGTCTTGAATGCAAAGCCAGTCCAAAGCTTGAGCCAACCCGATTGCCTGTGTGATTGGGGGTGTTCCAGCTTCAAAACGATGGGGTGGCGGTGCATATTCGCTTCCTTCCAGGTTGACGTGCGTGATCATCTCACCTCCGCCAAAAGCTGGCGGCAGCGTTTCAAGCAACGACTTTTTTGCCCATAAAACACCAATTCCCGTGGGGCCGTATACTTTGTGACCCGAGAAAACGTAATAGTCTGCATCAAGTTCCAAGAGATCCAGAGGACCTTGGGCCGCCATTTGCGCACCATCGAGCATTAGTTTACACCCATAGTAATGAGCAACCTCGGCCAGATACGGAACATTCGTTATTGCCCCCGTTACATTGGAACCGTGTGTTATCGCCAACAAGCGGGTTTTTTCGGTAATAAACTCCTCTAGTCTGTTTAGATTCAATCTCCCATCATCCATCACAGGAAGATATTTGATGCGGATACCATTTTTTTGGCCAACAATCTGCCATGGAACAATATTACTGTGGTGTTCCAACTGCGAAACCAGGATTTCATCCCCCGGTGCGAACCCTTCAATCAAACTGTAGGCCAGCATATTGATGCCGGATGTTGTTCCACTCGTAAATATCACCTCGGATTCATCTGCCGCACCCAGATAGGCGGCCACGCGTTGACGTGCCCTCTCATATGATTCACTGGCATCTACTGCCATTTTGTAAATCCCGCGCTTGACATTGGCACGATGGGTTTGCAGTTGATTGACCATTGTCTCAACGACACAATCCGGAACCTGGCTCGTCGCGGCGCTATCCAGGTAATGAAACTTTGATTCGATGTTGTCAAAAACACTGAATTCCGTTTTGATTTTTTCAGGATCGAACCGATCGAGTGCGTAATTAGTCCCTGGAACAGGGTATATTCTGTTTTCAGAGCCTAGTGACGCTTTGAGGGTTCTAACACCAAAGGGAGTCTGCTGACTTTCCGAACCAGCGATTGTCGGATATCTATTTCGGTTGTTCATTGGACAGATCTTGATTGCATCTCAGGTTTTACTGAATTTTACTATTTGTTTGTGGTTCAAAATGTCACAATTGCTTCCCTATATCCGGGAGCGCTGTTCCAATATTTGAGCAATGATTGCAATGGCAATTTCTGTTGGATTTTTTGCGCCTATCTCCAAACCGATCGGACCATTTATTCGTCGCAGGCTGCTTTTGGGTGCGCCAGACGCCTCCAAACGCTCCAGACGCGCAGAGTGGGTTTTTTTACTTCCCAGGGCGCCAATGTAAAATACCGGGGAGCGAAGAGCCACCAATAAAGCCGGGTCGTCAATTTTCGGATCATGGCTCAAGACCACAACAGCGGTATTTGAATATAGATCCATTTTGTTCATAATCTCATCTGGCCATCCAATGTTCAATTCTACATCAGGGAACCGCTCAGAATTTGCATATGCTTCTCTTGGATCGATTACAAGGATTTGATATCCCGCCTTCCGGGCAATCAACGCGAGAGATTGTGCAACATGCACAGCGCCAATGATTACAATCTGTGACGGTGGGTTGAACACCTGCAAAAAATACTGGTTTCCATCTAACGCTATCAATTTGCTGCAATCTTTTTTTAAAGCCAATCTGGCCTTTTCTTGAATTTCCAGATCAAACCCCGATAGTGGCTGATGATCGTCCTTTTCCACCAGTGCATGCTTTGCTGAACTGAGATTTACGACTCTACAAACAGGGGTTCTTGAAAGTCGAATCTCTGCCAATTCTTCCAGCACTCCATCGTGGCTAGCTACTTTTTCAATAAATATTTCGATTTCACCGCCGCAAGAAAGCCCCAATTCCCAGATCTGGCCGTTCGATATGCCGTAAGTCAATCGTTTTGGCATTCCATTACCGATTACTGCAAGCGCTTCAGTGACAACCTCTCCCTCAATGCACCCCCCGGAAACAGATCCTTCAAAATTGCCTTCCGAATCAATCAGTAACTGGCTGCCAACAGCTCGTGGAGAAGAGTTACGGGTGCTAATCACGGTAGCTAGTGCTGTTTTCCGACCCTCTTTTGACCATAAGACAGCGATTTGAATCATATCTTCAGCAGCACTCATGACACAACTCCGTTTCAGTTAACTACTTACCAAAAGAACATTCAGGAAAACGACAGGGTTCACAATTCATGCACAGTCCACCGTGACCCAGAGCTGCTATTTCATCCCTTGTGATTATTTCACCGCTTAACACCCTTGGTAGAACAATATCGTAGATGGTCGTCTGATGATAAAAAACACAGGCGGGTAGACCCAGAACTGTCGTATTACCTAATAATCCGTACAAAAACATGGCCCCAGGCAAAATCGGACTGCCATATGAAATAACATCAACACCCGCCTGTTTTATACCGACCTTGGTCACATCATCCGGATCCACAGACATTCCCCCGGTCGTTAAAATCAAGTCGCATTCAAGCGCCTTCAATTCCAGAACTGCACCGGTAATGGCTGCAGGGTCATCAGGAACTATAATTTTCTTTACCAGCTCACATCCATAATCCAATACCTTCTTTCCGACATAGGTTTCAAATTCATCTTTGATTAACCCCTTATAAATCTCCGAACCGGTCACCACACCACCGACACGAAGTTTTTTATAGGGTAAAACCCCGACGATGGGCTGAAACTCCGCGGCGATTTTTTCCACCCTTTCTATTTTGTCCCGTTCAATAAAGAGAGGGATGATTCGAGCCGCCGCGATTGGCTGGTTTTTTTGACATGGATAAGCGGTTTTAAGGGTAGCGACAATAATATTTTCAAGCCTGTTTATCTGCAGCAGACCCTCAGTGTTGATCTTCAATATGCCATCTTTGTCGCTGGTAAGCGTTGATTTTCCCTCAGATGGCTCGGACCAGGTGAGGTTTTCTCCGGCTATTGAACGGGCGATCCGGATGGCTGCATCATCTTCATGGAGTTCATCTTCCCTGAGTTCCAGGATATAAATGTGTTCCTTCCCGATCTTCAATAATTCGGGAATATCTTCCTGCTGAATCAGATGACCTTTTTTAAAACCAACACCTTTAAACTCACCTGGAACAATGCGCGTTATATCGTGAGCCAGCATTGTTCCAACGGCATCTTCAGTTTTAATTTTTTTTTGAGATCTCATTTAACAAATGTACCTTTGACTAATTTAGCTGTCACTTGATTCGGTTTTGGAAGCGGCGTCCATAACCGAATCAATCGCTTGCTTGTAGCCTGTGCAGCGGCATAAGACCCCAGACATGGCTTCCCTGGTTTCCTCCTCTGTCGGAGATGGGTTCTCTTCTAAAAAGCCATGAGCAGTCATCAGCATTCCAGGTGTGCAGAATCCACATTGGAGACCATGGTTATCATGAAAAGACTGCTGCAGTGGGTGGAGTTTATTATGACTGGACAGTCCTTCCACTGTCTTGATCTTAGCCCCATCCGCTTGAACAGCGAACATCAGGCAGGAACGCGCTGTTTTGCCGTTGAAAATAATGGTGCAGCTTCCGCATACACCATGCTCACAACCAACATGGGTCCCGAGCAGTTCCAGGTCCTCTCTCAGAAAATCTACAAGCAGTTTTCTGGGAGATACATATTCCTGATATCGTACACCATTCACAACCAATGTGATTTTTTGTTTATCATCCATTTTACAAATCTCCTTTTGTTCGAACCAATGCCTCTTTTAGACCTTTTACAACCAGGACTTCCGCCATATGCTGGCGGTATTCACCAGAGGCATGATAATCTGATTCGGGATCTAGATCTTCAGTAGCCAACTTAGCTGCTGATTCAAAAACAGTCTCATCAGCTACTTTGCCAACAAGATAATTTTCCGCTTCTTCGGCCCTTATTGGTCTGTCGTCAACGCCTCCCAGGGCTATTCGTACTTCCGTGCAGACTCCTTTTTTGTCCGTCATTAAGACCACAGCAACAGCAACAATCGCAAAATCACCCGCTCTGCGGCTGATTTCAACAAAAGACCAACCACACCCTTTTTCAAGCTTGGGCAGTCTGACCTCCAAAAGTATCTCAGATGGCTCCAAGGCGCTTGTGAGATAGGTTACAAAAAAATCTTCCGCTTCTATAATCCGTTCGCCTTCCGTTCCAATAACTCTCATTTGCGCATTCAAAACCCTTGAAACGACGGGAAGTTCTGCCGACGGGTCACAATGCACAACGCTGCCTCCGACCGTCCCCCGATTGCGAATCGTTGAGTGACCGATTTTAGATATCGCTTTGGAAAAAACCGGGCAATGCTCCATAACCAGAGCTGAATTCATCGCCTCATTTTCCCGGGTTAGGGCACCGATTAAAAGCTGATCCCCTTCCTCCTTTATTTCACTCAGAGACGGAATTTTATTAATATCAATCAGGATTTTAGGCCTGGCCAGGCGAAAATTCATAAGTGGAATCAAGCTCTGTCCTCCGGCCAGAATCTTCGCATCATCTTCATGCTGTTCAAGCAACTCGATGACTTCTTCAACATTCTGTGGTAATATATAATCAAATGTAGCTGGTTTCATTTTTTTCTTTCTCCTAACTTACATTTTTAGAATTAAGATTTAAGTTCTTTGGCCATTTTTTTAAAAAACTGACCCAACATCATTTTGGAAATACCGCCTAACATTCTTTGTCCGACTCCTGCAATGAGTCCACCAATCTGCACGTCAGCATTGTAGTCAACAACCGTGTTTTGACCATCGGTGCTGAACTTTATGGCAGCCTCTCCTTTCACAAAACCAGGCTTGCCACCTCCTTCTCCAACCAGGCGATAGAAGTTCGGGGGATCCGGTTCTGCCAGTTCCACTTTCCCTTCATATGTTCCCTTGATACCCGCTACCCCTATGGTGACAACAGCATCATATTTGCCGGGTTCCGTCTCAAGCAGGGATTCACAACCGGGAAGGTTTCTGGCCAGGCTTTCTTGACTATTGAACAAATCCCAGACTGTCTGTTGATCCGCTTTGAATTTGTAATTTCCTTTGATTTTCATATCGACTTCCTTACCTGTTCCGATCAGTTTTAAGTTTGTGACTGCTTGATTAAATGCCAGATTTTGTTTGGTGTCATGGGCAGTTCCGTGATTTCAATTCCCAGTGGCGAAAGAGCATCTGCAATCGCGTTCCCGATAGCCGGGGGTATCGACATAGTGGAGCTTTCTCCAGCACCTTTTGAGCCAAGAGCCGTAAAAGGTGAAGGAACAACAATATGGTCGATATCTATTTTTGGAATCTCCATCGCAGTCGGCACCAGATAGTCCATAAAAGAAGCTGTCAAGCATTGACCGTTCTCGTCATAGGCAAACTCTTCATATAAACTGCCGCCCAGGGCATGTGCTACGCTTCCCATAACCTGCCCTTCCACCAGCATCGGGTTGAGGATGGTTCCTGCATCGTGCACACTAGCCCATTTAAGGAATTTAATCTCGCAGGACTTCGGGTCTATTTCCAGGGCGATAACTTCTGCAATAAACCCATACGTATTTGATGAATCCACACGATCTTCTTCGTCAGGCGGTTTAGAGGTCGGCATGCTGTAGCAGGCGCTACCGTACAATCCAACATCCATTCCATCCGGCAGTGAGGAGTGGTTCCAGTGGGCCGATCCAGCCACATGCCGCATCTGAATCGATGCCTCAGGCTTACCCTTGACTGTGAATATTTTATTTTTAAATTCCAGTTGATCAGGGTCGACCTCTAAAATATGAGCCGCTAGTTTGAACAACTTTTCTTTCACCCTTTTGCAAGCGATAACAACAGCCGTTGTTCCAACAGAAGCAAACCGACTCGAAAAACTACCCGTGGTAATCGTGTAATAACTGCTATTTGTATCAATGGTATTGACTACCTTGATCTCGCTGGGATCAACTCCAAATTCATCTGCTACAATCTGAGAAATAACGGTTTCATGACCCTGTCCTTGAGGGTTGGTTGTTGCAATAACGGTAATAGATCCCAACGGGTCTATTTTCACGATACAAGAATCGCCAGAGCCCGATTTTGGCTTCTCGTTCCCTCGCTCCTCTATTGTTTTACCTATCGTCACATAAGCAATATTCGTCACGGATGGATCAATTACGGTGGCGATGCCAATACCGATAAATCGCCCCTCCGCTCTGGCTTCCTTCTGCATTTCCCGCATTTTTTTATAATCAAGGATCTCAAGCGCTTTTTTCAAGCCCCGGGGATAATCTCCAGCGTCATAAATTCCACCTGTGGCTGTTGTATAAGGAAACTGATCGGGTTGAATCATATTGGCAAACCTGATATCTGCCGGATCCATCTCCAAGTGTTTCGCAGCCTTGTCCATCATCCGCTCCAGGGGAAAATAAAGCTCCTGGCAGCCGTAACCCCGGTTGGGCGCTGTTAGACATTTATTGGTTCCCACCACCATCACCTCTCTCTCCAGGTTTCTGATCTGGTAGGCACCAGTATGATTTCCAGTACTGCGATAAGCACAACCGGGTTCAGGCGCTCGAATATAACCACCTGTGTTGTCCATGACTTTGTCTTTCAAGCCAATCATCCGACCATCGTTTTTAAAAGCAGCCTCCAGAAAAGTAACCCGGTCTGTTCCGGTGGCACTCGCCAACAAATGTTCTCTTCGATCCTCTATCCACTTGACGGTCATGCCCGTCTTTTTTGCCGCCAACGTTATTAAGGCAATGTAAGGATACATACCGGTTTTGGTTCCAAATCCACCTCCAACATCAGCCGGTACAATCCACCGCATTTTATTTTCGGGAATGCCCAAAGCAATGCTTACCAAGGCATGATTGACAAATGGCCCCTGATAGTTGCTATAGATCGTGAAATCCTCTGAAATCAGGTTGTATGATGCAACGACTGCGTATGTCTCAATCGGAGTCGACCCGTATTTGGGGAATTTATATTTCTCCTTCAAAACAAAATCAGCCTCCTCAAAGGCTTTGTCCATGTCGCCATATTTAAAAAACCGATGGTTGTATATATTGCTGCCAATGTTTTCATGAAGAACCGGGGCTTCTGGTTTGACGGTTTCTTCAATATCGACAACCACTTCCAGAGGCTCGTAGTCCACCTGGATAAGGTCCAACGCATCTTCAGCGATATATCGATCATCTGCGACGACGACTGCCACAGGTTCACCCACAAACCGGACCTTATCGATGGCGCAGGAATAGTACTTTGTTGGAATCGTTACACCACAGGGGAAAGGACTAGACATTTTGGCAACATCCTCTCCTGTCAGAATACCTCTGACGCCTTCCAATGCAGCTGCTTCGGATACATCAATCCCTTTTATCACAGCGTGAGCGTACGGGCTTCTTAAAATGGCGGCATGTTTGCAGTTTGGCAAACGGATGTCATCCACAAAGGTGCCTTTCCCTATCAGGAGTCGATTGTCTTCTGTTCTCTTCAGACTTTTTCCAACCCACTTTTCACTTTGCTTTTCCGTCATATCATCTCTCCTTCGAATTTGATAGTTTTTATCACTATCGGTTTACGTCAACAACACCCATGCGAAAGCCATTGTTTTAGCTCAACGCCTTTGGTTTGCTCATCACTCTTAGTTTTCTGTTTTTATGCAAAATTTAACCGTTGTGCGTTTTGGACAGAACTCTCGGCTTCTTCTTTCAGCTTCTGATAGCTGCTTTTCTGATTCCTATATTACATCGCTGCCTCTTCATCCCTGCCATGCTCAGCCTTATGCGAACCTGGACAAACCGACAAGTGAATCATGTCACATGTAGCATGTTACTAAATTTTTTGTATCAACCCCCTCGAAACTTCCAGCTTCCGAGACACTCACCAGAACCCGTAGTACCTTTGAAAGCAAAGCTGCTCGTACATCAGATCCTCGATATGACCAGAAAAACCTAGTCTTGTGAGTTGGTGCAGGATTACGCTTAACGAAGAACCCGATCATTCAATGCCGGGAAACTCTTTCGAAAAGAGTTGCTTTCTTCCGGATCGATTTCACCCGAGAGAATCGTTCCCCCTTCACCGACCACTGACAGGACCTCTCCCTGAGGATTCACGATCATACTGTGGCCTGCATATTGTTTTCCTTCATTGGAACCGGCACAATTGCAGGAAATCAGGAATGAGAGATTTTCCAGCGCTCTGGTTCGGCAAAACAGTTTCCAGGCCTCAAGCCTTACTTTAGGCCATGCGGAGGTAACCAGGAAAATAGTAGCGCCTTGGTCAACCATTTTTCTGAAAAGCTCAGGAAAACGCAGATCATAGCAGGTCGACAATCCGATGACGCCAAATTCCGTTTCAACGGTGACAACTGTCTTACCGGGTGTCAACAGAAGCTGCTCTTCAGATTCGTATCCAAAGAGGTGGATTTTATGATATTTCGCAATAATCTCACCCTCAGGATTAAACATCAGACTGGTATTATACCAACTGTTTTGATCTTTTTCGACGAAACTTCCCATATGGAGATAACACTTCTTCT
>Ga0208904_1003085_pt1 | contig 10034 bp, 11 predicted proteins | sample AntAceMetag02UKB_FD_184774 | JGI IMG/M metagenome (GOLD analysis project Ga0208904, IMG submission 184774) | Saline lake microbial communities from Ace Lake, Antarctica - Antarctic Ace Lake Metagenome 02UKB (SPAdes) (version 2) | ecosystem: Environmental > Aquatic > Non-marine Saline and... | reverse complement strand
GGCAAAATCGACCGAGGATCAACGAACAGGGATAAACTGGTGCAATGGGATAGCTTAATCTATTCTGATAGCTTTAACGATACCTTAGACGACTTTCCAGGGGTGAACTTTCCAGAAGGTGATATCTTGAGATTTTAAGCTGTAAATGGTATAATCGAGAAAAAGGAGAAAGATGAAGGAAATAAAAAGGTGCCTGTTTTGCGGTGGCAGGCACACAGAATCAGAGTGTATTAGTCCAACTGCTTTTGAACACAGAGCGAGGATGAAACTATCCTTAAGGGTTGTTGAACTGGAATCAGCTATACAAGAGTTTGTTGATACTAACCCGATGACGGGAGAAGACGGAAGAGATTTCCAAACCCAATTCAAATGTCTACTGCAGAAAAAAACTTAACAGAGGCAACATGAAAAACACATTGATATTTATTCTAACCCTGCTCATGCTGTCAGGGTGTACTCAGCTCCCAAAAGGTGAAACCTGTACATTGAAAGAGGTAAGAAAAGGTGGGTCAAGTATTGCCGTGAATCCGAAAAATGGGCTTAAACCTACGCTTATCATGCACCCGAATACATACTGTTATGAGTGCAGCGATGGAGTAACCTATTGCATAAACAGGAAAGAAAGATAATTAAGAAAAGGGTTTGTCTGGTATCTTTTGAATTGTTCCGCTTTTTAGCACAACCCGCAACTCTTTTCTGTAAAGAACCCATTTGTCAATATCAGCCGGATATGGGGGGTCATTGCTAACATGTTTTTCTGATAAATCTAAATAATTAATTAAAGTTCGATTTTGATCTTTTAAAGATATTGAATCAATCCATTTTTGGCCTTGAATCACACCCCAATCAACGTCTTCAATTTTCCTGATTTTTTCGTCAAGCTGGATTGATTTAAACCCCTCAGGGCAAACATTTGAATAACCCCGATCTGTTGCTTCTCCTGATTCTTGTATTTTATATATAATCATAATTTCCTTTTAATATGAAAACGCGCAGACATTTACGGTAACAGTATCCCCAAGCACCTTATCATAGTAGATAGTTTGCGGCTCAATTACTATAAGCTCCATCGTTTGCTTCTGCTCTATTGCTGTCGCTGATGCGCCGGTCACAATAATCTTAGCCTCAAGACTAGAATTTGGTGACGCCGTTGGACTCATTAAAGCGGCAACAGAATTTGAAGCAGATTCTATTAGTTGTAATTTTATAGACACATGTTTTGCATTTATGGGGACCGCCGCACTCATATCAATCGCGGTTAATGTTGTTTGCGTCCCGCCGGTCAGAACATTTTTAGTGGCTATTGACACCATGTTATCAACTTGAGTAAAATCATAAAAATCACCACCAGCGTCATTATAAACAGAGCATACTCTGACCGGATAATTCCCCATCCCTGTCGGTGATAGTAACTGAATTGTAAATGTTTCGGTATCAACAAAAATGTCATCAGTTACCGCAATGTTCGCACCGTCAACCGTTGGGGTAACTGATACTGTGGTTTTGGTGTTGTCTGTCCCATTGTAAAGAATATCCCCAGCCTTGACCCCATCAGTGAAAGCTGTTCCACCAGTCCATACCAGAAACCCCGCTGCTGTCCCGTCTGCTGTCCCCGTAATGTCAGGAACCAACTTGTGTAATCCATCTTCATCAGTCCAGCACCCATGCCAGTGTGATGCCTTTACAGAGCCAGCGTGAATATCTGTTGGCAAAGTGAAAGTTAAATCCACATCGGTTAATTGTTTGACCTGGTTACTTGAGTTGACAAGATTTAGAACGTCAGCGTTAAAATCGACAGTGGCGTCTGTGACATATTTTGCAACCAGATTTTTATACGAGAAGTCAGCGACAAGTTGTCTGGAATTCTGGCCCAATTTTATATCCCAATCCGCCTCGATTCCGGTAGCGCCATTTTTGTTACAGTAAATCCAGTCATCAATAAACAGGCTGTAGCTCCCAGAGGTGGAATTGAGGTCAAACTCTTCCGTAACATTGTAAATGTCTCCCTTGCTACCTGATGCCGGGAAGTCGCCACCGTTCGTTGTGCTTGAAAATGCCCCCTGATCGATCAAGTCACCATCACGACCCTGCAGGTTGTCAAAAGTCTGCGAGTCCGCCCCGTTCTTATCGGTGACGATTATCTTGTAAAGTCCGCTGATATAGATAGCCGGAAAGCGCCCGTTTATGTCAGCTACCACCGGTTGAGCGTGGGCTATGGTTTCTGCGTCAGTTGTGTAACTCGCCTTCGGGGTCGTGGATCCTACCTCATAGAAATACATGAGCGACCCGTCAAACGGCTTTATGTTAATCCCGTAGGCTTGCGCGGCTGGAAATGTGAAAATTGACATATTATTCCTTGTTTAGAATTTCGAGTGCCTTCCTTGTTGCTGCTGGTGAATCTGGAGATTGAGAGACTGCAGCTGCTTTAATGACCTTACCGACTACCCCGACCATTTCCTGAAACTTCGTTGCCGATGCTTTAGAGTTTGGAGCCAGCCTGTTCAACTGTTTCCAATCTGCTGACCATTTTGGGTTAAAAATCAAGTCAGCTGCGATATCCCTATTTTTATCATAAGCGGCTTGTTCCGCTGCTGTTTGAACCTTTTCGCGTGGTGACATGAGTCTAGCCCATTTTGTCGCTGCGCCTTCTTTCCACTTCTCACCGATCACCTTTCTGATGTCTGTCTGTGACCCACCGGGACGACCCTTTGATTGTCTCTCTAACCCCTTTATAAGGTAATCGTACCTTTTACGGGATTCACTGTTCATGGCTGACCGCATCATTGAAATATCACGCCCTTTTGGACCTCCTAGAGCCGTTAAAAACTCTGCCGGTCTATCACTTATCGAGAAAACCCTGTCCTTGACCTTATTCTGGATCCTCGTTCTGAATTCTTCCCTGATAATTCCATCCCATGCTTTCGGGTCAACTTTTGAGATTGCCCGTTTTGCTGAGTTGATCTCATTAGGATTCGCATTGAAAAGGCCGTTATCAAGCAATTTTGTTCTGATACCTTTTACCTGCTTATCCTTTAGCTTCGCAACATCCCCGACGATCCCATTCCTGAGTTTTTCAACCGGCTTTGATAGCCTTGAATATGTTTCATTGGCCTGTTTAAAGAAATCGTTTTTACCTGAAATCTCGGCAGACATTTGCTTTCTAAGCCCGGTTAGTTCTCTTATCAAATTCGCGTCCCCATCTAGCTTTCCGGCCTCCTTGCTGATCTTTTTGTTTAGCAATTTATAAGAGGTTACAAGCTGTGGCATCCTTAAACCCCTGGTTGCCTTTCCGCCTCCTACATTAATTGGAACGAGTGACTTATTGACTTCCTGCAGCGCCTTGTAATATTCATCAGTTGCCGGCAAATCCTTCAGTTCGTTTCTGATAAAATTCTTTGTTTGCGGTATGCTGTGAAAGTTTGTGTCTGCTCTTGCTTTTCGGTAAAGAGGTCTGACTGCTTGACTTCTGACATTTTCAACGTTTTTTATTGCCTGTGCTGCCGCATCTCTCACTTTGATGTATGATCCTTTAGCGTCCTTAGACTTGGAAAGCATCTTTGTAAATCTGACAACGCTCTGGGTTGCATTTTTATTCTGCGCCCTCAGAAACTCCTGACCCTTTCCGGTTTCAGCTGCAGCCTTCGACATTTCCTCAAGGTCAAATAGGTCACCTGTTTGCTGTGGCCTCGCAAATATCTGACCGGTTTCCGCTGTGATGTCTTCTGCCTCACTGACTAGAGCAGGTACTCTCTGGACTCTCTCTTTTGCAACACCGGTTATTTTTTCAGCCTTTTTAATCTTCCCCGCTGCTAATTTTGCAGGAATAAACTCAGAACCGGCACCAGCTACACCAGCGATTCCGACATTAACCAGATCAGTTTCCTCACCTGTCCCTGTAGCCTGTCCAATCTTCTGCTTTCCAAATTCAGCCGCTGCGTTAGCTAATCCACCGGTAACCGTTTTACCTGCAACGGATTTTGCAGCCGAAGCAACTTTGCCTGGGCCCAAAAACCATGCGGTTTCAAACGCCAGCTTGTAAGCGTCACCCTTCGACATCCCAGGCTTATCAAGTACGGCCTGTTCACCTGATGGAAGTTCTACAATGACATTCCCCTTATCATCATCGAAAAACTGAGCATTAGGGAACCGTTGCAGCACCATGTTCTTTTTGCCTTCTGGTGTATTGGCTATCAACATTCCGACAGTTGCCTTGATCGATTCCAGCGGCTTGTCAACGTATGCTTCAACATCTAACGAATATTCCGGCAGGTTCTCAGTGTATGCCGTTTCTCTATCCGCACCGGTGACTACATTGGCAATCTGTCTTAGCGTTGTGTCTTCCTGACTTCCACCTAGACCGGTCCCAGCACCTACAGGAGAGGCAATCTGCCCACTCCATTGTGGTTGTGCTGGTATTGGCGGACCTGCAGCGTATGTGTCACCAATATTTTCAGGCCTGGTCAATTGAGAGGCGTCAACATTTGTTTCAACGCCCTGTGCTGAATATTTAGCCGGAAGTGCAAGGATTCCATTTTTAACCGGTTTGATATTAGCTTGGACGCTCGGTGCCAATCCTCCTGAGTATTTTGCTGGGAGTGATAGTAAATCCGCCATATTAAAGCCCCAATTGCTGTCTATTTAACCTGTTTTGACCTGTTCCGCCAATTCCATAAGGGTCTGGATTCTGCTGTGGCTGCTGTCTCGCGTTAATTGATAGAGAAGGGAGAGGTCTGCGTTCCGGCATCGCTGGACCGTCCGATTTCTTTTTGCCTTTAGCAGCCTTGTCGTGTCCTTTCCATGCTGCAATTATCTGCTTTCTTGTTGCTTCAGGGTGTTCTTCCCTCATGTCTCTTTCGAAATCGTTATAAAACATTGGCAGACCTTCAGCCGTTTTCATGTTCTTTGATATCATTGGGACATTTTTAATATGTTTTTTCCACGCTTTCTTTGCCCCATTCAAGTTCCCATGTTCGTCCGTATAGCTGTCAAGGAAGTCCTCTTGCTCTATCTTCCTGTCATTCTGAGCCTTTGCAATGCCGGTTATGAATTTGTTCGCCTGTCCAGAGTTATTCATGCTCACAATCTGATCCATCGCTCTTTTAGCGTCATCATCCGTTTTAGTTCCAGATTGGGCGCTTAAGACTTCTTGCACTAATTGGCTTTTGATTGCGTTGAATGACTGACCCGCTGATATGTTCGCGATCCTGCTTCCGTCACCACCCAATGCGGTCACATATTCAGCTAGTTTCTGTTTGTATGGCTCAAGAGCGCCTGTGTTAACGTCCATCATTGCCATAGCATCAATTTTCAGGTTTTGCGCTCTGGCTGACTTTGCTTCACTTGTCGTCGTGTTGTAATATTTATTATTTCTGTCCGATGTGTTTTTCCTGTCCTGTTTCCGGTCTGACTCCATAGGTGTTTCAAGCTGGTCCCCTGCATAAACAATTGTTTGCGGACCTTTCTTTAATGTGTTCCGCCGGTGCAGCTCTTGTTGAAACTCTGGTGCCTCTGGGCTATAACCCTCTTCGACTAATTGTTTATACGTGTTTGTCCGTGATGGGTCTTTTTCTTTCTCCGGAGCCTTGACATAGCCCCGCTGTATGCCGAGCTGGTTGCGCTCATTAATAGCCTGGTTTGCCTGATCAATTACGGCAGGATTCCCGCTTGCATACATATCATAGAGTCTTTGCGTTGCCTCTGTTGATATCCCACGTTCCTTTAGGTCATCAATACGCCGCTGAGTAGCCGATAATTTTTGATCAGTTGGGAGATCCTTAATCACAGCCGCAAATTGACTGGATTCCTTGGTAAACCGCTCCTTATCCTGGATATCCCGGTCAATATCTTTTTGCTGGATACCCTTAATCTGGCCGTACATCCCGACACTATCCCGGAGTATCTGACCCATGTCTGGTTGCCTTACTGCTTGCACTCTAAAAGCCATAGTTTACCCCCTTATGGCATCGAATTTGATATTTTAGTTATCCAGTTAATTCTGAATCTTTTTTTTGCTGCCTCTGCCGCTGCCGCTTCTGCTGCCTTTCTGTCGGTCGCCAATGTTCCAGCCGTTTTACTTACACCGAGATCAGCCGATGTTATAGCGTTAGCTGCTTGCATACCTTGACTCGATACGTTCTGTAACCGGTTCATATGGTTCCCGTAGTCCTGAGCAGCAAATTGGGCACCCTGTTCAGCGAGTGCTGTTCTGACCTTTCCGCCACCAAGCCCACCTAGTTTTGCTGAGTTCCTGACAAGGGCTTTCTCTGCTCTGCCTCGCATAAATTGCTGACCCGGAGTATCTTGAAACCCAGCCATCGCTGTGGCCTGTTCTTCAGGTGTGCCAAGTCCCAATAGAGCACGTTGATTCGTTGCAGCCTGTTGACCACCAGCAGCATACCCGCCAAGGTTCTGACCGGCAAAATCTCGTTTTGATTGGGCTTGCTCGTTGCTAATACCGTATGCAATCTCTTGCTGCTTTATCTGCTCATATCTGGTTTTTCTATCCTGGGAAAGGCTCTGCCTGTTTGCTGCGCTCTGAGCCGATGTGTTATCTTGCTGGCTCTTAAAGGAAAGAGCTGCCGCCCCTACTGTTGCTACTACTGCGTAACTCATGATAACCTCTCCAATTCCGTTTGGACTAATTGCAATTCTTCCTCTGCGCTGCAAACCATTAAAGGTTCCAATACTTCGACAGACTTTTCAATATCTATGGTGTCTCCATCCATTACAAGCCAATCATCTTCAATGTGGTGGACTGTACTCCATGCCATATCCTCTAAAATATACAGGACTTTCTTGACTTCGCATCCAGATACGAACATGTCCGGGCCTTTCATTTCTTCCCATTTCCCGTCAATCATCACGTTTGCCCGTCCTGCGTGAATGATATTAAAATGGGTTGTTTTATGGGTTTTGCCTATTACTCGGGTTCCTGCCTTCATGTGAATCGTCCGCATGTAAATCCCGGGCGTAAACTCATGAACCAGTGGTAGATAAACCTGCTCTTCCTTGAGCATTTCAGCTTGCAGCTCCATTAACTCTTTCATGTATGCGGCGTGCAGCTTCTCCTTACCCTCTGGAAACAACCGTTCGAAAAGGTCATCTGTTTGTTTTTCTACCAAGTCAATCAACCTATCCTCCTCACTATCATTTCACACTCTGCGTTTATCGTGTTAATTGTATATGCTGCGTCTGTATCGTCAACGGTTACAACTGCCTCGATGTATTGCCCTGAAGTTAGATCGAGTTCGGTATAGTGAAGTAGAGATATATCACCATAAGCCGAACCTCTTGAATAATTTCTTTGCCTTCCCCTCAAAACTGCTGTGGTTCCGTCTACTCTTAAAGATGACATTAGCGTAGTCCTGGCCCCGCCGCCCTGTGTTCCGCTCACTGCAAACCTGATTGAATATCTAGCAGTGGCATCAACCTGTATCCTAGATGGGTTGGTTGTTGTCGAGTGTGTAAATCCCGTATCTTTTGTGTCCTCCGTATCCCAGTCGATGTAATGGGCCGTCCCGTTTGCGCCTCCGATATCTTGAGTAGTACCAAGCGACAGGTGTATAAATTGGTTTGAAAACCCGTTGATATATCTTGTTATCTGGTCAAAAAAAGTGAAGGTTCTTAGCGTTGCAAAGCCGGACCCGTCTACTATAGCTGCCGTTTTTTTTGGTGTGATTATGCTTATTATCCCCATTTATGCCGCGTTGCTTATGGTTGTATCAAGTTTAATGAACGTTCTTTTTATCGGGTCGGTTACCCTGAACCTAAATATCCGTGATTGTGGCGATTCTCCTAACCGTCTCCATACTGCCCGTTGATAGTATTCACCAATTCCACCTAAGTCAGTCCAGAGTTCATAAGACCAATTGCGGCCTCCATCGTCTGAAAAGTCCATCATAACTTGGGGATCTGAGCCTTGCCCGGTAATCAGACCTTGACCAGCATCGATAATCAATTCTAATTCATGGAAGATTGTCGAAACCCCGTCAATAAATACGGGTGGCGTGACCTTTTCAGCCAATAACCTGTCACCGTATTCCGTAAAGACATCCTCATCCAGGTACCCGATTCGACCGTCAACCGCGTCCGTAACGATCAATTTATTGTAAACGAAATCAATACTAGCTACCCGCCATGCGTTGTCAGAAACCCCCGTCTGTTGCTCAAACCACTTACCGGCCCGGACATTATACACAAAGGTTCTGGAATCTACCACGATTGATCTGAAAGTAAACCCGACAAATGACTGGCCGTTTATCCCGTAAGTGAAAGAATAAGCGTTCGAGATCTCGGCAGCGGTAAAATTCTGAATTTCATTGTCAATGGCATCCGTTGAGACTTTCTCTGGTTCTCCTGATGATCCTGCCCGGTAGATTGAGTCCCTTTCATTTTGTCCACCACCTACGAAGTAAAATGCTCCTTCCCATTGTATGGGCGTGTACTTAGCACTGCAGCCCTTTTCATAACTGGCCCCCTCAATACGTTGATATGGGAAATCAGCGCCGCCAATATTCTGGAATGATTCGATTGTATCTGCACCGAGAATGAAAACGTTGTCGTAATTAGCGAAACCAGCAACGATCAAGTCAGGACTTAATTCTGCTGATCCAAAATCAAGCGGATCAATTGTTCCCGGTGTATTGAGATTCGAAACAAACCATTTTAGGCCATCTGTCTGGGTGTAGATAAAATATCCGTCTGAATAAGATACCGTGTCTGATGTGACATAGTTTGCAGAGGTTATCTGTGCCAGTGTCGTTGTGGCTGCTGTGTAAGTGTAAGCGAGTCCACCAGGTACGACTATTGCCATTACCAGCCCGTTATGAGCTATCGAACAACGTGCTGTTCCTGCGATGGTTCCCAGAGCTGTCTTTGTGCCTTCACTATCAAAACTGTTCAGACTCTCACCGTTTACCACATACTCAACCCCGCCCATTACAACTGAGCCACGACTTTTATCACTCGACAGGGTCCCACCGGTGCCAAGTTGGACTATTCCGGGTGTACCGAAGAGAACCGCTTCACTCCATGCCTGATCTTGAGCTATGGCGGCATACATATTGACACACCGCTGAGCTGAAAATGGCATGGATCCGGATTCGTAAGCGCCTAAACCAAGTGGTATTTGCATTAATCCCTAAGGCTCGTGTGTTCATAATCCATAACTATCGTGGCACATGTCATCTTGTCTTGTTTTGACATAATATCACCTAAAAATTGTTAACCGTATTGGCTGGAAAGAACGAATAATCGTAATCATCCCACCCTTGGTCATTCCCTGAGCCTAGTGGCATGGTATCTGGGTATTCAACATCCTGAGCCGGTTGCGAGACTGTCAGCATGGTATTATAAGCCGCAGATGCCACCGCACCGAAACCCGGGGTAATCTGCTTACCAAATTCAATACAGATTTCACCGCCTACCGCATATTTCAGCGCCTTTGTTGCATATCGAGGCTCAAACAGATCAGTATCAAGAGATGTTACCGGGTCGATTCCGATAAGGACGCCTAAAGAATTCCATTCAATGATGGTATCGTTAAGGATTTCCAGAGCGTCGGCGGTTTCCTGAGCTGATAAAGGCTTGGCCCCAGCATTGATCGTCGCTTTCCGAAACCCTGCCTTAATTATCTTTGATGCTGTTGTCATCCAGTTTCTCTTTCAAGAGTTTCTTAAGTTTTGCCAGGCCCACCCGGTAATTTGCCTTGATTCCGTACTCTTTTTTCAGATAATCTGAAAGGTCTGATGCGTCGTTAATATCTGTTGGGTCGAATTCTTCAATCTTTTCAATTACTTTAACTGGCCCGGGTTTCACTTCTTTCTTCCCAAACTTAGCCGGAGTATCGAACCATCCAGCCTTGTCAAGCCATTCCTGAACATCTTCAGTATAGACCCGCTTACCTTCTGGGGCTTCTTTCTCATGATACAAGATACAAGCCAGCCTTTGTTTATCCGGTGCGCTTGTTACGTCCATATAATTCCTTTTGAAGGGGGCTTTTTACACCCCCAGTTGATTAAAGACCTGCGCTCAAA
>Ga0208904_1003084_pt1 | contig 10035 bp, 8 predicted proteins | sample AntAceMetag02UKB_FD_184774 | JGI IMG/M metagenome (GOLD analysis project Ga0208904, IMG submission 184774) | Saline lake microbial communities from Ace Lake, Antarctica - Antarctic Ace Lake Metagenome 02UKB (SPAdes) (version 2) | ecosystem: Environmental > Aquatic > Non-marine Saline and Alkaline... | reverse complement strand
TCTTGTGCATTGCCAATTATATCAAGTTTTTTTGGAATGCTTCTAATGAACTCAATAAACTCGTTTCCTTTTTCCACTGTTTCATCTTTAATATCTCTTGGCGTAACAGTTATGGAAACAGGAGTTCCAGGAACACTCAAACCGATTTTGAGTTTATCTCTCCAATCTGCACTCAAACCCATGCCAACAGTGTAACCATTAACTTCTCCTGAATCTGGAAAATCAACATCTGCGATATAAAGTTGTATTTTGAATCCTTTATTCCAACCCATTTGAAGGTCTACTCCAACCCATTTAACCACAACTTTTTCCCCTGTTTCTGAATCGGTAAAAGTGCTTTTCCAATTCCATGCTCCATCTTCACCAGTAAAAGGCAAGTCTCCTTGATGCCATTTTTTTGTTTTTTCCCATTTAGCAGAAAACCAATCCTGAGCATCTTGTAAAAATCTTCCTCCTGGAAACTCGAATGGATTTTCGTCTGCATCATAATCCCAATTTGAGCCGGTTAGTTCATATTCAAAATCAGGAAAAAGACTTTCATCAGGTGCATCTTCATAATCTTCCACATCTGGGAAAAGAGATTCTGCAAATTCGTCAAAAAAATCCTCAAGAAAATCTTGTTCGTCTTCATCCGCATAAGATTGTTCATCGGAATTTGAATGCACTACATATGCCTCATGTAATTCTTCCAAACTCGTGTCTTGGCTGGGAAAATTTGTTTGTTCATCAGGGAATAATTCAGGCGCAGGCGCTTCATCTTCATACTCACTTGGATAATCCTGCCAATCCCAAGTTTCTTCCTGGTCAGTTTCGTCATCAGGACAAGGTTCATCTGAGTGAACGCAGGCATAAACACAACCTGGACAATAAGTATAAACAAATGGTCTTATGCATTCTTTATTCGGGTCGCTTGGGTTTTCTTGAATGCTTCCTGAAGAACCACAAACGCAACTTTTAGTATATGAGTAATGCGCATTAGCAACCGAACCGCAATCAATTTGCCTGCAGCCAACCCCAGAATTTGGCGCCCATTCATAGCCTGGTTGGCAGTCTTGAGCGTAAGTGGAAATAGAAAATAATAATACTATCGCAAGCATAATTTTTATTTTCGTTTTTAAAACCCGTTTAAATAAGGAGTAATTATTTAAAAAAACTAATTGCTGTGTTTAGTTTAGGTTTTACGTGAGTATTTTGTTTTCCAGAATTACTTCTAAGGTTTGATAAAAAAAATAAAAAAATAGTTGGGACTCCTTTTGATAGGAGTCAAATAAAAAATTTACTAACTAAAAAATAATTATCAGATTATCTAATAATTGTTTCTTGCTGGTTTGTGTTTTTGGTAACAGTCTCTACAGTAAACAGGTCTGCCTTCTGCAGGTTTGAAAGGTACTTCAGTTTCCTTACCGCAATCTGAGCAAGTTACTTTGTGCATCTCTCGTTGACCACCAAATCTATCGTCGTTAAAACCCATGGATTTCTCTCCTACTAATTATATCCTGCATTATTATACGCAGGCTTGATTTTATAATTTGCTTAGAAGCAACTTATAAAGGTATGCAATTGCAAAATTTAGTATATTTTTAAGCTTTTTTTTATAATTAGTTTTTTGTTAATTCCATTGACTGATATAAAATTTTGTTAATTTTTGATTTTTTTCAATTGATTTTCGAGCCATTTTATATACTAATGCCTAATTTTGCTTTCCTAAGGGGCTTTTTAACGTTTGCCTTTTGCAATTAGTATAGAAGGTGAGTTTTTTTGAATATAGGAGTTCCAGTAGAAAGAAAGGAAAAAGAATTTAGAGTTTCTTTGCTTCCGAAGGCAGTGAAAGAATTGGTTGACGCAGGTCATAATGTTTTTGTTGAAAGTAATGCCGGATTAAAAGCAGGTTTTTCTAATGAAGAATATGAAATTGCAGGAGCAATAATAACTGATTCTGTTTGGGATTACGAAATGGTTGTTAAGGTTAAGTCTCAAGCAAAAGATCCATGCAATGAAAACCAAATTTTAATGGCGTATCTTCATGTGGAAAAAGGCCAGAGTCCTAAGCTTTTGGAAAAATTGCTTAAAAATAAAGTTCAAAGTTATGCTTTTGAAGAAATAAGAGATAAAAATGGAGCTAGGCTTGTGAATCTTGGTTATCAAGCTGGAGTTGTTGGCACTTATGAAGGGCTAAGAGTATTTGGTAAACAACTTGAATCAGGTAATGATCCATTCAAGTCACTTTTACCAATAACGGAAATAGGAAAAAAAATTGCTTATGAGCATTTATCAAAACTGAATTTGAAAAAAAAATTAAATATTGCTATTATGGGTGACGGTAATGTTACCAGAGGAGCAAAAAAAGTTTTAAGCGAATTAGGAATAAAACCTCAAACACTTGGAAGACAAAAAACTTGTTTGATAGAGAATTACTTACCTCAAGTAGATATTTTGATTAATGCGGTTAATTGGAATCCTGAAGAGCCACATATTGTTACTAAAGAAATGTTAGGTTTAATGAAAAAAACAGCGTTGATTGTGGATATTTCTTGTGACGAAAATGGCGCAGTACAAACTTGCACTCCAACAACTTGGGATAATCCAACTTACAAAGTTAATGGAATAACTCATTTTTGTATTGACAATTTGCCGACTGCAATTCCTAGAGGGTCCTCTAAACATTTGAGTTCAATGATTTTGCCATTTGTTCTTACTGTTGCAAATGACGTTGAACTAAAAACAGGGCTCATGACAAAGAACGGCGAGTTCGAATTCAAAAACAAAAGTAAAATCCTTGCCAATGTCTTGGCTTAAAAGTAAGCTTTTGATTAGTCCCACTTTTGTTTTACTATTTCTTTTATCACTTGTTTTGCAAGATTAAATCTTCTTGCTCTTGGAAACCCAGGGAAAGAATTGACTTCTATAACAGTTACCTTGTTTTTTCCATTGCTTGGCATTATATCAACTCCAGCAAAATTCAAATCCATTGCTTTTACTGCTCGTAAAGCATTTTTTGTAGCTTCGCTTAAAATTTTTGGCGGAATACTTGAAGCAAACGGTGAACCTTCTCCCTTTGCCCCTTGTGAAATATTTGTTGTAAGATTTTTAGTTTCATTACTTCTAGGGTAAAGATACAATACTTTTCCAAAGCCAACATAAATTCGCAAATCAAACATTTTTCCCTTAACCAAAAAAGGATTAATTGCATCTTCGATTATTATATCTTGTTTCAATAATTCTTTGAGAAATTTCTTGTTAGAAGTCACATCTCTAAATGACCACCCATAATCAGATTTTTTACTCATTATTTTACCATTTCTGAATTTGAAGTTTGAAAACCACTGGTTTTTTTCAAGATAAGTAATACCTTTTCCCATAGAGCCATATCTTACTTTTATGAACAATTTTTTACCACTATCAACAATAGCAATTATTTTTTTGTAATCTCTTGTTGAATGGCGTTTTGAAACAGGAACACCAGCTTTTGCTAAATTGTGTTTAGTTATTTCTTTGTCTCTCTCGAAAAAGATTTTATCAGGCGGATTAATATAACTAATTTTTTTGTCTTTATAAAAAACATTTATTTTCTTCTCTACTTCTTTCCAAAATTTTTTGAATTTAAAAAAATAAGTTCTGTTGCCATACACTTCTTTGCTTTTTTTTATTTCAATGTTGTTTTCCCAGTATTCAAAAGGAAAAAAAAAGAACACGATTAACTTATTTGTTTTTATTTGAGGCAAATTTCCATTCAATACAGAATCATAATTTGTGCTTTTGAAATAAAAATTAGGTTTTTTGAAACGCTTTTTTTCTCTTAAAAATTTTTTGAATGAATCAAAATCCTTGACATCGCCGATTGCTAAAATTGTTTTCATAAAGTTCACCATTTTTGAAAATATGTTCTATAGTTAAATTCAGAATAAAAAGTAATAAAAATTAAGGGGTGTTTGATTTAATCCATTGCTAAATAATCTTTTTAATTTTTTCTGCAGCTTCAATTGTTTGTTCTATTGAAGGAACTAATGCAAATCTAACGTAATTTTTTCCAGGATTTACTCCATTTGTTTCTGTTGAAATCCATTCTCCAGGAGTTGTAACAATTGCTGTTTGTGGTTCTAAGAGTTTTTTTGCAAATTCAATAGAATCCATTCCTTTAGGAGTTTTTTGCCAAATGTAAATGGTTGCTTCAGGAGAACAATTCTCCAAACCAATTGAAGTTAATGCATCAATTAATAAGTCTCTTTTTTCAAGGTATTCTTTTCTCATTTTTTCTACGTGAGTTTCATCATTATAAGCTTCAATTGCAGCATCTTGAATAAACGAAGGCGTTCCAGAATCTATATTTGTTTTTAGTTTTTTGAAAATCGAAATAATATTTTCGTCTCCCGCAAGCCAACCTATTCTCCAACCAGTCATAGCACTTCGTTTAGAAAGAGAATTAACCGAAACAACCCCTTCCTTTGTGAGTTCTAAAATAGACATTGGTTTTTCTTCAAAGTAAAGTTCAGTATAAGCTTCATCAGATGCAATAATAATATTATTATCCTGTCCAAAATCAATTAATTCTTTGTAAAATTTTTTAGTTGGGTTTTTTCCACTTGGAGAATTTGGGTAATTTGACCAAATGATTTTAGATTTTTTAACTATTTCCGAAGGAATTTCTTCTAAGTTTGGAAAAAAATTATTTTCTTCTAACAAGTTTAAGTAATGCACTTTCCCCTCTGCAAATTCTGTTCCTCTTGCGTATGGAGGGTACCCTGGATTAGGAATTAAAACATAGTCTCCTGGATTTACAACTGCTTCTGGAAAATTAAAAACAGCTTCTTTAGAACCAATGTTTGAAGCAACTTCTGTTTCTGGGTTGAGCGTAATTCCGAATCTTTTTTTGTTCCACTCGCAAATTTTTTCTCTGTATTCTTGGCTTCCAATATAACTAGGGTAACCACTTGCTTTTCTCTGGTCAATAGCAATTTTTGCTCTATTTCGTATTAATTCAGGAGTAGGAGTAGTTGGGTCGCCAACACCAAAATCAATCGGAGAAACGCCTTCATTTTTTAATTTAGTAATTAACTTATCGACTTCAGCAAATGCATACCCTCCAAGAGATTTAATTCTATTACTTGGCTCTATCATTTTTCTTCAACTCCATTTTTCTTTAATATTTCAGGAACATTAACTCCTTCAATTAAATCTTCAAATCCTTGTCTTTTTCTAATTAAATCTGTTTTTCCATTATTCACAATTACTTCAGCGCACTTTGGACGAGTGTTGTATTGTGAACTCATTGAAAAGCCATATGCTCCAACATTAAGTAAAGTAAGAACATCATTCACTTTTATTTTTTCTGAAAGCAAAATATCTTTTGAAAATTGATCAGAGTTTTCACAAACTTGTCCAACAACATTAACTTTATCCTCTTGTTTTGCATTCAAATCATTAGCATAAAGAATATGGTGATAAGCGTTGTAAATTGCAGGTCTCAATAAAGTATGCATTCCTGCATCTAATCCAATAAATTTTTTATATCCATTTTTTATTGAAACTACTTTAGTAACAAGAATTCCTGCATCACAAACCAAGTATCTTCCAGGTTCATGAATCAAAAATGGTTCGCCCATATCATATTCTTCAAGTTTTTTCTTAAAAACTTTTACTACATTTTCTGCAACAGTTTCAATGTCTAATTCATTTTCTTCAGGAGTATAAGGTACTCCGAGAGAACCACCAATGTCAATGAAGTCAAAGGTTATTCCAAGTTCTTTTGAAATTGGTCCGGCAATATCAAGTAATTTTTCAACAATCTCTTCGAAATATTTAGGGTCAAGAATATTAGAACCAGTCATCATGTGAATTCCGAATTTTTTTACTCCTAGTTCTTTTGCTTTTTCATAAGCTTTTTTTACATCTCTTTCAATTACTCCAAATTTTGCGTTTTCTCCTGCAAAAATCAACCCTTCTTTTCCACTTCCGCCAATTCCTGGATTAATTCTAAAGCATAAAAATTCAGGAACCTTCATTTTTGAAAGTCTTTCAAGTTGACTAACATCTTCAAGATTAAGTCGTGCATTAGTATCTACTGCAAATTGAAGTTCTTCATTTGAATTATAAACTCCGGAATAAAGAAGTTCTTCTTCGGGAACATTTGCTATTCTCGCGATTTTTATTTCATTCACATTTGAACAATCAGCACCGCAACCTTCACTTCTGAGAATATTAACTATTGCAGGATTATTGTTTGCTTTAACCGCATAATATAATTTGAATTTAGGGTAATGTTTTCTATAAGCTGAAATAAGACGATTATAGTTTTCACGAATTCGATTTTCACTATACACGTATAAGGGTGTTCCAAATTTTTCTGCAAGTTCAGGAACATTGCAGCCGTCAAAATAAAGAATTCCATTTTTGTTTTCAAGTTGTTTTACCGATTTCCATACGCTCATATTAAATTCTCCTAGTTAGGGTTTTTTATTTTAATATTTGTTTTGAAACTAAAAGTTCAGCATTAAGGATTCCGCCACCAGCAGCACCTCTTATTGTGTTGTGTGACAATCCAACAAACCTATAATCAAACACGTTACATTCTCTAAGTCTTCCAACAGTTACAGCCATTCCCTTATCCACATCACGGTCAAGTCTTGTTTGTGGTCGATTATCTTCTTCTCTATAAATAATTGGGTTTTCTGGAGCAAAAGGTAAATTGTTTTCCTGAGGATAACTTTTGAATGTTCTCCAAGTTTCAAGTATTTCTTCTTTTGAAGGTTTTTTCTTGAATTTAACTGACACACAAGCCATATGGCCATCTATTACAGGAACTCTATTACAGTGTGCAGAAATATCAATATATTCAGCAGGTTTTATTTCATTTCCTTCAATTTTTCCAAAGATTTTAAGTGGTTCTCGTTCAGATTTTTCTTCTTCTCCGCCAATGAATGGAACAACATTATCAATTATATCAAAAGAAGAAACTCCTGGGTGACCTGCACCTGAAACTGCTTGCATAGTAGTAATAATTACTTTTTCCACTCCAAATTTTTTGTGTAATGCAAAAAGAGGAGTCATGTAAGATTGTAATGAACAATTTGGTTTAACTGCAATGAATCCTTTTTCCCAACCTCTATTTTTTTGTTGAATTTGGATTATGTCAGTATGTTCTGGATTTATTTCAGGAATAATCATTGGAACATCTTTTGTGTGTCTGTGAGTTGAAGCATTAGAAACAACAGGGATTCCTGCTTCAGCATATTTTTCTTCAAATTCTTTTGCAATTCCTGAATCAAGAGCAGAAAAAACAAAAGAACAATTTTTTTTACAATCTTCAATATCAGTAATTTTTTTTACAATTATTTCTCTTTGTGCTTTAGGAATATCGCTCTGCATGTGCCATCTTCCTTTCACTGCTTCATAATATGTTTTTCCAGCAGACCTTTCTGAAGCCGCAAACCAAGTTACATTAAACCAAGGGTGATTTTCAAGTAAACGTAAGTATTGCTGTCCAACCATTCCTGTTCCGCCAAGAATTCCAACATTCAATTTTTTCATTCACAACCCCCTCTAATTTTTTTTTAATTACAATAGCTTCATTTCTCTAAGAACTTCTTCAAGTTGTTTTTTGTTTTCAGGAAGCATTTCACACAATGGAAGCCTGCATCCTCCTGCACTCATTCCACAAAGATTCATTGCTTCTTTGATTGGCATTGGATTTGTTTCAATAAAAGCGCCTTTAAAAATTGGCAATAATTCATAATGTAATTTTCTTGCTTTTACAAAGTCTCCTTCAGTAGCAGCATTAACCATATCAACAACTTTTTTTGGAACAAGATTACTAACAACAGAAACAACTCCTTTTCCTCCAAGTGCCATTGAAGGAAGAGTTAATCCATCATCTCCACTCATAACACTAAAACAATCATTTTTTGAGCAAATAGAATTTATTACTCCCATCATTTGATTTATGTTTCCAGAAGCTTCTTTTACTCCGATTATGTTTGGTAAATCAACAATTCTTTTGAGGGTAGGAGTTTCAATGTTTTTTCCTGTTCTTCCCTGAATATTATAAACCACCATTGGAATATCAACGCTTTCAGTTACTGCTTTAAAATGCCTGTAAATTCCTTCTTGAGTTGGTTTGTTGTAATAAGGTGTAACAATTAGTGCAATTTCTGCTCCAAGTTCTTTTGCTTTTTTAGTGTTTTCAATTGTTTGTTTTGTTGAATTGCTTCCAGTTCCAACCATTATTGTTACTTTTCCTTTAGCAGTTTCAACAGCAAGTTTAATTATTTTTTCTTTTTCTTCTTGTGAAAGAGTCGGTGTTTCTCCAGTAGTGCCTAATGGAAGTATTCCATTAACTCCACTTTCAATTTGAAATTCAAGGTTTTTTTTGAAGCCCTCAAAGTCAACTTCGTCTCCTTTAAACGGAGTAATTAATGCAGTATACACGCCTTTAAAATCCATTTTTTCTCCACCTCGAATTTTTTACTTTATTATTAATTTTTTTTTATTTTATTATTTCATTCATTAAATCTTCAATAGAATAAAATCCATTCTTGTTATTAATCCATTCAGAAGCAATAACTGCACCCAAAGCAAAGCCTTCTCTGCTTCTTGCAGTATGACCAATTTCAATAGTATCTGCTTTTGAATCAAACACGATTTTGTGTGTTCCAGGAACAGAACCAATTCTTAAACTCGCAAAATGAAGCTCATTACTTTCAATTTGTCTATCTATCTTGTCGTAATTAATTTTTGTTTTTCGTTCAATGTTATTCCTTAAAATTTCAGCAAGTGTTTTTGCAGTTCCCGAAGGACTATCTGCTTTTTTGTTATGGTGATACTCAATACCGCCAGCATCATAATCTGAAAATTTGTCAAATAATTTCGCAGAAAATTCAGTTACTTTAAACAAAATATTCATTCCAATTGAAAAATTTGAAGCATAAATTAAACCATTTTGATTCTTTTCAACAATTTCTTTTACTTTAGGTATTTCATCATACCACCCAGTAGTACCAACAACAATTTTTTTTCCGAGTTCTGAAAGAGATTCAATATTTTTAATTGCAACAGAAGGATGAGTAAAATCAATGCAAACATCTGCGTCTTTTACAGCTTCTTTTGAAATTTCTTTAAAATTTGCTTTTTCTTCTTTTGGGTCAATAATTGAAACAATTTCATGTTTTCTTTCAATAGCAATTTCTTCAATTATTTTACCCATTTTTCCATAACCCACTAAACAAATTTTCATTTTAATTCTCCTCCTTTTTTTCAAAAAATAATTTATGAAGAATTTTAACAGTTTTTTCCATTTGTTCTTCATCAATAATAAAACTAATGTTCACTTTTGAAGCGCCTTGTGAAATCATTTTTACATTAATTTTTTCTTTAGCAAGTGCGTCAAATGCTTTACTAAGAATTTCACTTGATTTGGTAATATCGCAAACAATACTAACAATTGCATTATTTTTTGCAAAATTAACATCAGCTATTTTTTCAAGTTGTTGTCCAAGACAAGCCAAACAAGAAGTATTAGAAACAGTAAGAGAAATACTAACTTCACTTGTAGAAACAACATCAACTGAAATTTTTTCTTCTTCAAAAACATCAAATACTTTTGCAAGAAAACCGTGCTGTCCCAACATTCGAGTAGAAACAATGTCAACTATCGCAATTCCTTTTTTAAACGAAATCGCTTTTACAAGTTCTTCTTTTGAAGAATCAATTTTTTTTAAAATAAGTGTTCCTTCTACTTCTGGTTTTAAAGAATTTTTTACTCTAACTGGAATTCCATATTTCATTGCCGGAAGAATAGATTTTGGGTGAAATATTTTTGCTCCAAAAAAAGCCATTTCTGAAGCTTCTTCAAAAGAAAGTTGTTTAATGGGTATTGCTTGTGCTACAACTCTAGGGTCAGTTGTGAGTATTCCATTAACATCTTTCCAGTATTGAATTTCTTTAGCATTAATTGCAGCACCAATAACTGAAGCAGTTAAATCACTACCTCCTCTTCCAAAAGTTGTTATGTGTCCATCTTTGTCTTTTCCAATAAATCCTGTT
>Ga0208904_1003083_pt1 | contig 10038 bp, 14 predicted proteins | sample AntAceMetag02UKB_FD_184774 | JGI IMG/M metagenome (GOLD analysis project Ga0208904, IMG submission 184774) | Saline lake microbial communities from Ace Lake, Antarctica - Antarctic Ace Lake Metagenome 02UKB (SPAdes) (version 2) | ecosystem: Environmental > Aquatic > Non-marine Saline and... | reverse complement strand
GCCCGCCAAGGACGACCTGCAGCAGGACAAACAAATGGCGGCATGGAATCTTGACTTCTTCCAGCACGGGGTGACGCCGCAGGGCCTGCTCTCCACGGACAAGATGCTGAGCCCGAAGGAAATGAATGACCTGGGCGAGCAAATCCGGCAGTTCCTCTCCGGTAAGGCCCGCAAGGTACTGATTTTGTCCAAGGGTATGCAGTGGCAGTCGGTTTCCGTCTCGCCCACGGATATAGATTTCTTGGCGGGTCGGAAGGAGAACCGTAAGGCTATCCTCGCCGCGCTGGGCGTTCCTCCGGTGATGGTCGGCGAACTGGAGCACGCGAAGTATGACAACTACTTCCTCCAGCTAACCAACTTCGGCCGCAATACAATCCTCCCGAAGCTGAAGAAGATCGAGGGCTCCCTCAATAACTTCCTCCTCCCCCGGTTCCCGGCAATGGCGGACCTGTCGCAGGATACGCAGTATGCTCTGTCCTTCGATACTACGGCGCTATTCGAGGAGGACGAGGCTACCGTCGTCAAGCGGGTCATCGATCAAGTCGGGCACGGCCTGCTGACGCCGGACGAGGGCCGTGAGCTGATGGGCCGCGATCCGTGGCCGGAAGAGACGGGTGGCGATAGCTTCTACATGGACACCCGTATGGTCCGGGTAGAGGGGACTGGTACGGCCCCGGAGAACGTGGAAGAAGAGGAAACGGAAGAGAGCCTGGAGGCCCGTGACGATATCCTCGCGCAGCAGGTGGCCGCGCTGGAGAGGCGGTTCACCGCCGAGTTGCTGCGACTGAAGGACGATATCACCGCCGAGGTTCGTAAGGAGCTAGCCGATGAACGTGACGACGAGGGTGGTCAATAGCCGAACGCTGTCCGAGAAGTTTCCGGGCGTGGTAGAGATGCTAGTAGCCGAGCCCTACTCGGCGGTGGAGTGTAAGTCCGAGCCGAAGCTACCGGCCGAGGCGGTTATCGTCTCGCCGACGCTCCTGAATCACCTGGTCGGTCGGGACAAGCGGCTTGCCCAGTTGGAGGAGGCTCCGGAGTACGGCGCATTGAAGGCCGAGCTAGGCCGCCGCACTCGTCAGGTGCGCGGCCTGATGAACGAATTAAAGCGTCGTTGCGGGGCGGATGCGAATTTATCTATCGAGGGCTGGGAAGAGATTGCGGATACGATTACTGTAGACGTGGAACCGGCGCTGGCCTTGGAAGCGTAGTAGGGAGCTACCGTGAGTAAGAAGAGGGTGCTGACGGAGGCGGACGCGGCGCGAGTCTGTCGGTGGTTCGTGGATAAAATGGGAATGCAAGATTGGGCGTTTGATGTGTACGTGGATGACTCCCCGCCCGATTGGTGTGGGGCCGTTCCGCCCGGTATCCTTGGGACGGCGAATCCCGATCTCCGATTCAAGAAGTCGTTGGTGTGGGTAGCGCCCGGCCGCCACGCTACTCGCCGGGAGGCCCTCACGACATTGCTGCACGAACTTTTACACGCCGTGGCAGAAGATGTGGGCATTAAGGGAGATATGAGCGACAGGAAAGAATACTTGTGGGACCGCCTCGGCGAGGTCCTGGCGGCGGCGTTTGAGAAGGAGTAGCATGATCGACCTGAGTGGTATTCGTGCGGCGTTCCAGGTGAAGCCTCTCCGCGTCTTGCGGAAGGCGGCGGCACTGCCGAAGTGCGCCGTACCGACGCGAAGCGCTGTTAGTAAGACGAATGTCGATGCGAGGAAGGCTAAGGAATGACCGCCCACTACACCGGCTGCCGCCCCGCCTTCCATACCGCCTTCGTACCTCCCCTTACGCCCCTGGAGCAACAGGGGCCGGTCGTGCGCCACTACTCGGAGTATCTGGTGGCCCTCCTGATCGCCGAGGGCCACGTGACGGAGGTTTACGACCTGATGGAGGACGAGCTACCCGATGAAATGCGATCATGACCATCCCGTCGCTAAGGCCGTCCTCGGTCCGCCGAGCCGGAAGATTAGTCCGCTCGGCCGCTCCTTGGTCCGCATTTACCGCAAGAACGTACTCTCCATGTACCGGGCCGTCCGGGCGTGGCTTCACCTGATGATCGACGCGGAGGAGTACGGCGCTCTTCACCAGTGGGTGCTCGGCGAGGAGCCTATTCTAGAGAGCTTGACCGAGTACGAGGCATGGGAACCGACTACCCGCCTCGCTAAGGCCCTATTCGATGTCCGGGTAGAGCAGACGGCGGACCGCTTTCGCAAGGCCGGGCAGGTTACGAGCTTCTCGAATATCACCTCCACCCTCGTAGACTGGGATTGCGTGCGAATGGCGGGGGACCGCCGAATGGGCACGCAGCACCTGCGCATCTTCGGCGAGGCGATGGGCAAGACAGCTCAGATCGCCCGCATCGAAACGAGCTTTGACGTAGTGAATATGCGGGCCGTGAAGTGGGCGAGTGAGAATACCAATCGGGTTATCAACGAGCTGGTCAAGGATCAGATCGCGGGCGTGGGCGAGTATATCTCGCGGGGTATCGCCGAGGGCGACTCGATGGCGACCATCGGGCGGCAGATGCGGCGCAACAAGCTGTTCGGCCTGAACCAGCGGCAAATGCGCGCTATGCGCGGGTTCCGCGAGAAGGTCACATCCCGGTACTCCCGCCTGAAGGGCGGACTCACCGGGAGGCACGGACCTAGCAGGTTGCGGAAGATTGAGCGGGCTGTTCAGCGGGAGGCGACGAAGAAACTGCGCTACCGCGCGGAGATGATCGCCCGCACGGAGACATCCCGCGCGGTCTCCGAGGGCACGCTGGAAGCGTACGATGTGGGGCGGACGCGGCATGTGGAGTTCGAGGCGTCAGCCGACGCATGCCTAATATGCATAGGCTACGATGGAAACATCTTCACGCTCTCGGCGGCGAGCGGGCTAATTCCGGTTCATCCCAATTGCCTGATCTCCGCTGCGGTAAAGGTTTACACGGCGGACGGTTGGCGGCCTGTGGGTAAGGTGGCCGTGGGGGATTTGGTCCTGACTCATCGAGGTCGCTTCCGTCCGGTGGTGGAACTTCATCGGAATCGGGCGGCGGCAGGCGTTGTTCAGCTTCGCGCGGGGCCTCATGCTTTGTCGGTGACGGAGGATCATCCGGTTTTGATTAACGGTCAGTGGATACCCGCTCGGGAGGCGAAGGTGGGGGACCATTTTCAGATGATGTCCACGCCTTGCGAAACCTGCGGGAAGCCGATGCCCTGGACGCCGGGAACGTCTCGTCGATACTGTAACCAGTTCTGCCAGTGGAAAAATCCAGAGCATCGGAAGCTGATCTCGGCCAAGACATCTGCCCAGCTCGTTCGTCAGTACGCGGATGGGACGCGGGATAGGGCGACGGCATGGCGGGCGGGCAACCAAGCTTTACGGGACAAACCGTATACTCCCCGGCCGCATATGAGTGGGATGTTCAATAACGCCAAACGGCCCGAGGTTCGCGAGAAGATCAGGTTGAGTAAGCTGGGGGACAAGAATGCGATGAAGCGGCCCGAGGTAGCGGCGAAAGTATCGGCCGCCTTGCGGGCGTTCTACGCAGCGCACCCCGAGAAGCATCCTAACGCCCGCCTTGCCCAAAAGGCCCGCCGTAGTGGCCCGGCGAGTACCACTTATATCGAGCGGATGATGTGGAAGGAGCTGAAGGCGCGGGGTATCTCGTTCTCCTATAATCATCGTGTCGGGAGTCTCTGGGTCGACTTCGCTCTGGTGGAGCATAATATCGCCGTGGAGTGCGACGGAGCTTATTGGCACCAGGACGAGGAGAAGGAGCGGACGCGAGACGCGCGGCTAGAGGCGGCGGGTTGGACGATGCTTCACTTTACCGGCTCGGAGATCGAGCGGGATGTCTCAGCGTGCGCGGATAAGATCGAGCGGGTACTGGCGAATCACGAGGGGCAGTATGAGTTCCACTCCTTCGAGATCACCGAGATTAAGCGGAAGCCCCCCGAGGTTCGCTCGCTCTGGAATCTGTCCGTGGAGGAGGACGAGAGCTATGTGGCGGCGGGCTTCGTCGTTCATAACTGCCGTTGTAACTGGCTCCCGGTGGTGGATGTAACGGGGGCTCCGGCGGGATAGCCGACCGGCTATAATCGAGCGTAAGGATATACGATATGCCGACACTTTGTGAACAATGCGCGTGGTTAAAGGAAGGCGAGGGCCTCCGCTGTATCGCCTTCCCTGACGGGATTCCCGAGGCGATTAGCTCCGGGCGCGTAGATCATAGGAAACCCTACGCCGGGGACCAGGGCATTCGGTTCGAGCCCGCAGACGTGGCGGACCCGCCCGAGGAGCAACGTGCCCTCCTCGCGGACGATAACGACGTGAAAGCACTCCGGGAGGCGGTAGAATGAAGAAGCGGGGGCCGCGTTCTTTGGAGGTTCGGGCAAGGATTAGCGCTTCGTTGAAGGGTAGGAAGAAGTCTGCGGCTACGCGGGCGAGGATGAGCGCCGCCCAAAAGGGTAGGAAATTATCTCCCGAGCACTGCGCGAAGATCGGCGATCTTAAGAGGGGTCTAGTACATACGCCGGAGACTCGTGCGAAACTGAGTGCGGCACTTATGGGTAGGAAGAAGTCCCCCGAACACTGCGCGAATATCAGTGCCGCCCGGAAGGGTATGGTGTTTACGCCCGAACACCGGGCTCATATACGGAAGGCGCGGTTGGGCCAGAAGGCGTCGATAGCCGCACGAGCGAACATGAGCGTTGCCCAGACAGGATTAGTAAAGCAGCCGCATACGCCCGAGGCGAAGGCGAAGATTCGCGCGGCTAACCTCGGTAAGAAGGCTTCTCCCGAGACTCGCGCGAAAATAAGCGCCGCTCAGATGGGCCATGAAGTGTCGCCAGAGACGCGGGCTAAGATTGGGGCTTGGATCCGCGCTTCTGGATCAGACCATCCCCTTTGGCGAGGCGGGGACCGGAACTACGGCCCCGGCTTTTCCGATGACTTGAAGCGGATCGTTCGGTGGCTATACGATGATCGCCGCTTCCTCTGCGGCGAGAAGCCGGAGGGGAGGGAACCCGCCGTTCACCATATCGACTATAATAAGAAAAACAATACGATTGATAATCTCGTCCCGTTGTGTAACTCCCACCATTCGCAGACTAATACTCGGCGGGATTATTGGCAGTGGTTTCTTCGGTTACGTATGCGGATAGCCCCATTCAATTCATGGGAGATGGTAGCATGAAACGACTCTTATTGGGAATTTCGGGAAAAAAGGGCTCGGGTAAGGACACGGCGTGTGCCCAGATACTCGCCCATCTGCTGAATGCCTCGGGGAGCCCCCTTCCGTATTCGGTGGGGCGGGATGGACGGTTAGGCTACAAGGAGCCGGGGCATCCGGACTATCAACGGTTAGATTGGTATAGTGGGGGCGACGATGCTGGGGTCATTCAGAAGTGGGTCGACGCCTCTGTGGATTGCTTCGCCCGTCCTATCAAGGAGTTCTGCGAGCACGTACTGGGCCTATCGCACGCGCAGTGCTGGGGCACGGATGCGGAGAAGAACTCGCTGACGGCCTTACGGTGGGATACGTTACCGCCCCACCTGCTCAACGGAGTCCAGTACCCTCCGCGAACCGGTCTGATGACCGCTCGCGAGGTCATGCAGGTATTCGGCACCGACCTGATGCGGAGCTGGAAGGAAGATATCTGGGTAGATGCCCTCCTCCGTCGCGTCCAGCGGTCTCGGGAGCGCGTAGTGATCGTGACTGACGTGCGCTTTGAGGATGAGCTAAGCGGCCTCGCCTCCCTGTCGGAGGCGGGATGGGATACCTGTATCGTCCGCCTCCTCCGGAACCCGTACAAGAACGACGAGCACGCGAGCGAGACGGCGCTTGATCACCTGCCGCTCGACTCCTTCGATATCGTCGTGCCAGGCGATCTAAGCATTGCGGGACAGGCGGACTTCCTACTACCCGAGATCGCGGAACGGCTTGACCGGATTGGATACGAGCTGAAGGAGTAGTATGAGCGGGCTTCTATACACGGCGGTGTACCTCACGGCGGTGGTGGTAATTGTCTTGTTTACGCGAGCGGGCGAGCCGCCCCGTGCGCGGTTCCCCCTCCATAAGAATAGGTGGCCCAGATGATGAAGCGTCGCGGATTCCTAAGATTACTGGGATTGCTACCAGCTGGCGGCCTCCTGCCCGTGTTGGAGGGGGCTGCCCGTTCGCGGTTCGGGAGCGGGGAACTACGGAGGACGTGCGAATCAATCGCGGACGTTGTACGACAAACTGAGGTTCAGTTAATGTGCGGGGACGGGCAGGGCGGTTGTCTTGTGCCCGAGTGTTACCAAAAAGATATTCTGGCGATGATGAAAGATCGGAGTTTGTGCTTGCGGGCGCACCATGTGATGCCCGTCGTAATCGGAGAGAGGACGTGATATAGTATGCGGAGGGGGTCTCATCTTACAGATGCGCACAAAGAGAAGCTCAGGCAGAGTAACCTCGGTAAGAAGGCTACGTCGGAGGCAAAGGCGAATATGAGCGCGGCGCAGCTCGGTAGGAAGTTCTCGTTGGAGCACCGGGCGAGGATTAGCGAGGCGCAGCTAGGGCGTAAGGTTTCCGCCGAGACGCGAGCTAAGATCAGGGCGGGGCGCTTGGGTATAAAGAATACCCCTGAGGCACGTAGGAAAATTAGCGAGGCGAATCGACGCCACTGGAAGAAAAATCCTATGCCAACTGGTCCCGCCCATCCCCTCTGGCGTGGGGGAGATACTAAATACGGCCCTGGCTTCACAGAGGACCTGAGGCGGATCGTTCGGTGGCTGTACGATGATTGCTGCGTCCTCTGCGATATGTTGGCGGAGGAGATAGGACCGAACGAGCTATCCGTTCACCACATCGACTACGATAAGAAGAATAATATGATAGACAACCTCGTCCCGCTTTGCGCCTCGTGTCATTCGCAAACAAATGCCCGACGGGATTATTGGCAGGACCTTTTACAAGGAAGGATACAAGAATGCGCATAGAGGACATATCGGTTGAAAACTGTAAGTCGCTCCGAGATTCTGAATTACACAATCTCGCGCAGCGCGCGAATCAGGTGTTTGAGGGGACGGCGAAGTGGGCAGATGTAATGGCTAAGCGCCTCGTGGGCGTAAACGCACCTATTCCCCGCGACACCTTACTTGAGGCGTATACGATTCTCCGTAAGGAGATCGAGACGAGGGGGTTGGAGGTTACGCCGGGTTTACTCGACCACAAAATCGTTTCGAGGCGGCTCCGAGGGATAGACGTTCAGGAACTGCCACCGATCCTCGTCAAGTCCTGTGTCGTGAGCCTTAGCGGCCCCTTCGTCTACTCCCCGAAGGACGCCGGGCCGCTGACGGTCCGCGTAGACGCCGGAGAATTTGGTGATGATGCCTTCTCCTTCGATCTTGAAAAGCGGATGGCGAAGGAACTGGGTGAGCGGACCGGCCGGGGCGTAGAGGTCCGCCGGGACGCGGAGGGGCTCGCCGCCCCAGTGATGCCGTTATATGACTTGGTTTTGTTACCTCGCCCGGCCACCGAGGACGTGACGGACATCGACGACCTGTCCAAGCGTCTGTCCGACCGGGCCGACGCGGCTGCCTCCGCACAACCTCGCCACCGAGAGGAGGGGCCGGAGGTAAGCCTCCGCCCGCCGACCCGGTTCCACGTATCCGAGCAGCGGCCCGTCGAGGATTTCGATGAGGTGGAGCGGGTAGACGACAAGCTCGGGAAGGGCGCTCACGTAGTGTGGGGGCAGATCGGTGGTAAGTCCAAGGTCCAGTCCATCATGTTCGACGCGGCGACGTGGACGCCCGCCGACGCCCTGAAGCTGCTGAACGAGCAGAGCTACCAGTCTACGTTAGAGGAGGCGGCTCCGGTCGCGAAAGCCGCCGCCTCGGCCTTCGTCAAGAACGCCGAGGAGCGGATCGTGGGCGGCATCGTCTACCAGACGACCGACGCGGGGCATCCGGACGCGCAGGGGGACTTCGTTGACGACATTGACGAAATCTGGAAAGCTCTTTGCGATTGGGCGATTCGCTCGGACGGCCACATGAAGATTATGCATGAGGGGGAGGCTATTGACGCGGTAGTAGTGGAGAACTTCCTCGCCGAGACGGATGTCCGTAAGAGCGGTGAGTTAGTCCCGGCGGGTAGCTGGTATTTGGCTGTCTATATTCCCGAGGAGGAGGAGACGATCTGGAAGGCGATTACCTCTGGGGAGCTTACCGGTTTTTCTATGGCCGGGTTCGCTAAGACGGAAGAGATCGACGTATAAACCGGGCCGGGGTTCGGCTCGGCGGCTATAATAGAATGTTGCGCGTGAGAGCGTTGGGGCGGGTCGGGCGGTAGGATGCCGACGGCCCGCCCCCGAACGCGCTTGACAATAGAACAAGAGGGGCACTATTATGGATCGAGGACGAGGCTGGTCCTCGCTTTCCCTCTAGGCGTCTTGCAAACCTAGTCGCTATGAGGCGATAGGGGCTAGCGAGTATCAAGGCGATGGTGGTGCCTTTGCGTAGTTACGAGCGGGCTGAAGGAAACGACGTACCGGAGGCCCGCTCGTAACGCGAGTGTTGAAAAGTGAATTACGGTAGCCACTATCGAGCGGCAGACATGGTGAAGGTAGGCCGCGCGGCCGCCCGAGCCCGAGCTCTCCTTGGAGGCTACCCCAATACGCGACGGGGCTGCATTGCCCGAGTGGGAGCGTGAATATAGCACGTTGATCGGGTCGGGAAAGTGAGCGTGTGTGAATGCCCGGCGAAGCTCCCTGGCGGCTAAAAGCCGCTGAGCCCCCGCGCAAATATGCGGTCTGTAGAGACGGTAATGATCTGCCGCCCTCGCGGATAGCCGTTCAGAGTCCGCCGCCTGTACTGGCGGCGGGCTTGCTTTTTAGAGGCACCATACCCGTGCGTAGGCGAGAGATTAGAAGCGGTTTCACGGCATCGGGATATAATAACTCGTAGGCTAAAGGAGTTCCGATATGAACGCTGCGACCTGCGCTAAAATAAGTGCCGCTTTGAAGGGTCGGAAGAAGTCGTTAGCTACGCGGCGGAAGATCGGGAAGGCGAGCCGGGGTCGTAAACATACAGCAGAGACTAGAGCACGAATGAGCGAATCGAGACAGGGCCGCGTACTTTCTGCTGAGACGAAAAAGAAGATTGGGGCCTCGAATCGGGGGAAGCGGCGGACGCCTGTTCAGCTGGCGAGGATGAGCGCCTCGCAAGTCGGTCGGAAGCATACCGATGAGACCAAGGCCCGGATTAGTACATCCTTAGTAGGTCGGCGGTTCTCGGCGGATCACGTAAAGAATCTCCGTTTAGCGCACAGTGGCCATCCGGTCTCCCTAGAGCAGCGGGAGAAAATAAGTATTGCCTTAAGCGGTAGGAAGCTATCGCCCGCGATGCGCGCAAGGAGAAGCGCTAGTCGGTTAAAATACCTCCAAGAGCATCCTATGCCAACCGGTCCTGCCCATTGGGCGTGGCGAGGAGGAGACCGAAAGTATGGGGGTGGGTTTACTAAGGACTTGAAGCGCATAATCCGCTGGCTATATGGTGGTCGGTGCTTCCTCTGCGGCGAGAAGCCGGGCGGCCGTGAGTTAGACGTACACCATATCGACTACGATAAGAAAAACCATGTGATTGATAATCTCGTTCCGTTATGTATTTCTTGCCACTCGCGGACTGGAATACGTCGTGCCCGCTGGACTAGACTTCTCCGATCACGCCAGTATTACTTTCCCTTTAATTCGTGGGAGTTGGTAGCATGATGTCTAGATATCTCCAAATTATGAGGGGGACGGTAGCGGCGTGTCTCAGTTGCTCCGTAGCACTAGTATTATTCGACGTAGGGGTATCGGGGCGTACTGTTCCCTCGTCGGATAACCTAACTCCAAAACACTTAACAGGCAACCATGTTGACCCTTTACCACAGAAGGAGAACACGCCTTCACTTGAGAAGAAGACGAGCATGGTTGCCTTCTTTGACGCTATCCGCTCGGTCGAATCCGGCGGAGACGATAGAGCTGTTGGGGACGGGGGCGCTAGTCGAGGCCCCTATCAGATTCAGCG
>Ga0208904_1003080_pt1 | contig 10041 bp, 20 predicted proteins | sample AntAceMetag02UKB_FD_184774 | JGI IMG/M metagenome (GOLD analysis project Ga0208904, IMG submission 184774) | Saline lake microbial communities from Ace Lake, Antarctica - Antarctic Ace Lake Metagenome 02UKB (SPAdes) (version 2) | ecosystem: Environmental > Aquatic > Non-marine Saline and... | reverse complement strand
TTATTCGGGATCTTGACCATCTTCCGGGTATGCGGGTGTTTCAATTCGAAGCATTCCCCGGAGGCAATGGCATTGATATCGTCCGGCCGCATCTCCCACGTGGGCCGCTTCAAACCGAATATCTTGTCATCGGTCCGGCTGGCGTCGTATTTCTTGCAGGTGAAGTCATCGACATACCGAAGGGAGGACGTTGCCCCTATAAGCCCGCGGTCCCCGAAGCGGGACGTTATGCGGCGCTCAAGCGTTGTATAGATTCGGTTCGCGTAATCCGCGACGTCCGTTGCGATAAAGAACGACGCCTCGTCCACGACGGCCATGAAAATATTATAGCCGATCGGTGCCGTTTCAGAACTTGACCCGGGAAAGATAACGATATTCTTCGGAAAGCGTAGCTCGCTGCGGATACTGGGGTCCGGCGCGGCGTTAGTCTGGAACCAGGGCGAATGCTCCACGCGGGAAAGCATTTCGCCAAACACAACGCGCTTCGCCTGGGTTGCGGTCGTTGAGGTGTTGATGATACAGATTGCGGACTTCGGAACCAGCCCGAAATGCGATTGCGGATCCTTGAGGCAAAGCAACCAATAAACGACGTAGACGAACATGCAGGACACGGCCGTTGACTTCCCGCCACCAATACCGAAGGCCAACACAAACTCTGCGAAAGCAGATAGCCGCTTGCCGTTCGGCGCTTCCTCGAAAAGCTGTCCTAATAGGTTCCTAACTTCGGGCCATATTTGCGGGCAATCGAGATATGCGGGATCAAGTACGAATTTCTCAATGGACACAGGCGCGGCCACAAAATGGCGGTTGTCAAAGAGGAATGCGAATTCTTCCTGGCTGTACTTTCCGCTGGTTGCTTCTCGAAAGATTTTCTCGCGGCTCTCGTCTTTTTGCGCATCATCGGTCACAGTCCATCGTCCGCGGCCTCGGTCGCAATCTCAAGACGCATGCTTTTCAGGATCGCGCTGAAGGCGTCCTTGTTCATGTGCTTCGAGCATAGCGGCATGAAGTGATCGCCCTCCACAGTCGGGCAGCGCCAGGTCAGGTCGCCGCATACCTCGCACCCAAGAGGGAGCATAAGCTGGCCGTCAAAGCGGACCATATCGAGCGCCCATTCCTTGAAGCAGGCCAGGGCTTGCTCTTTCGTTTCGTGATGGCCGCGCCGGTCCCCGGCCTTGATCGCCTCAAGACACGGGCCGACCGGCATTGCTACGCCGAAATGATCGGTCTTTGTCATGTCCCAGCGCTTTGTATCGCCTTTTCGTTTCGGTGAGTAGATTTCCATTATCTTTTTCCTTTCGGAACCAGTTCTAAGATTGTGTCAAAATCCACTTTTAACGAAGCTATAATCCTTTTTCGCATTGGCGATTTCATAGGCTGGCGATGATGGATCCACTGCGAAATGTAACTGCCAGTCGTGCCTATTTCCTCCGCAAATTCTTTTTGCGTTTTGAAGTCCATACTTGATACAGCCCGTCAAATATTCCGTCCTGGCCTGGATAATACCGACAAAACCTGTCAGCTTGTCTTTGAACTTTTCTCCTAAATTATATTTGAACATTTTTAAACTCTCCTGTTTTGGGGCCGTGTCCTTGCAACGGCTCCGGCCTCTCACCGGCATCGGGAAGTCTCTCCCGCCACAAGGACACGACGTTCAGTCTAATTTTTATCTTCCGGCCCTGCGTCCACCACGGCCACGACCGCCGCCTTTGGGCTTTGCATCGCCCTTACTTCCGACGCGAGGCGTTCCCCCGCAACTTCCCTTTTTGTCTGACATTGCTTCCTCCTTTTTTCCTTATTGCCCTTCGCCTATTCAAACTCCTACAGCGACTCCCGCAGAGTAAAAAATAAGTAGGAACGGCCACACCAAAAGAAAAAGGAATGTCACGGTTCCCCACACATACAGGCGATCGGTTTCTTTTACGATTTTATTTTCCATCGGTTCCCTCTCTTTTTTTCAGCAACCCCGCGGCGACGAATTGCTCGCGCATCTTCTCGCGTTCCTCCGACGACAGGGCGTTCAGGTTTTCGGTTAAGACGTTCCCTTGAATACTCGTTACGCTTAACGAATTCACTTGCTGGCCGATCTGCTGGCTTACAAGAGCCTCGTTCTTTAGCTTCCCTCGAAGCTGGTAATACGTCCGAAGCGTTGACGGACAGCCCTTGATAATATTATTCATCATCGCATAGGCGACGGTCCCTTCCTGTTCGGATAGCCAGGAATCGCATTCCTCGGAAAACCATTGCCGGAACTCCTTGTGATTCTTCATGTGATAATAAAATTTCGCGCGGTCCACACCGGAAATGCGCTCCGCTTCCATTTTGTTACCTTTGGCCTCCTTTGTCAGCATGGCTTGAACAAACTGCTCGAGCGCGAGAGGTGGCCGGTATTCGTTCGATTTTGTTTTATTTTGCATTTCCATAAATTGCGTCCCTGTCGGCGTTTACGTGATTACAATACGTTACAACATATTTCTTAGCCATTTCTGGATTTTTTCTATGAAGATATTCAAGCGCATTACAAACACGGCAAAGAACATTTAATCCCTCGGCTGATCTCTTTCCAGATAAAATTCTATCCATCGGAGCCGTTCCACCAGCTAGTTTAAACTCCTGTCGATTTCCTTACCGTCGCAAATTATTTTAGTGCCACCTATGTGATTCAGGTATCTGTCAATCACAACGTCAACGTAGCGGGGATCTATCTCCATTCCGTAACATATTCTGCTTGTTTGCTCACAGGCTATCAGGGTGCTACCGCTTCCTAAGAATAAATCCTGCACCATCTGGTTCGCCATAATTGTGTAATTTATAGCCCTTGAAATTAACCCAACTGGCTTGGCTGTTGGATGATTCTTGTTAACTTCTCGTCCGAATCTCCAAACATCACCGTCTAATGTCTTTTGCCCACCAAACAAACCGTAATATAAAATAAATTCGTGCCTTTTGTAAAACTTGTCGAGATTCTGTATTCTTGTTTCCTTATCCCATACGATGCAAGCCTTTGGCTCCTTACCGTGATCAATCATTCCTTTTTCAAAAACAGAGTAACTTTTCCAATTGCAACAAATGTATAGGGGGCAATTATTAATGAGAACTAAATTTAATAGCTCGCCTATCCCCTCTTTGGTAGAATCGCCAGCTATTTTTTTGTGCTTCCCTTTAATGTCTTGATAATTTATCCCATACGGAGGATCAGTAAAGACCATATCAGCCTTCTGCCCGTCCATCAACCGCCCGACGTCCTCTGCGCTCGTGCAATCCCCGCACATAACCCGGTGCTTTCCCAGCTGGTAAATCTTCCCGCGTTCCGACCTGGCCTTCTCCGGGACGCTTGGGACCGGCGATGATTCCTCTTCCGGTTCGATCTCGCTTTGAAAGTTCCCGATATCCGCGTCGCTGAAACCCCAATCCTTCAAGTCGCTGACTTCAAATTCGTTTGCGAGCTTACCCCAATCCCAGCCGCCAGTATTTTTATTGCTACGAATTAAATACTCCCTAGATTCCTCTTTTGTGAGTGCGCGCGTAGGGACACGAACGTCGATAATTTCGTCACCCCGGCCGAGAGTTTGCATTATTTTTAACCGCTGATGGCCTGCAAGGATTTGATTGTCGGTATTAATTGCGGGTATCTCGACAAGATTGAATTTTAGGAGGGATCGCTTCAATGCTTCGACTTGATCCTCCGTCATTTGACGAGGATTATTTTCATAAGGGATCAGATCATTGATTTTTCTTTGTTCTGTCTTCCATTCGATTGATGTCATATTGTTTATGACAAGGCACGCAAAGGCGGACCCAGTCTTCCTTTCGTCGTTTATATTTTCCAGATACATTTGCCCAATGAATAGTCCGACATGTCATTATCCTTTATCGGTCATTTCCAATAATTGCTGAATCAGTTTGCCTGGCCAATATGTGAAACATTTCGTCTTACTTATAAAATGATCGGATCTTGGCCAGCGTGCTGCGAGCATTTTTTATAAGCGATAAGGTTCACCGTTTCCTTGTTTTGCCTATACGGGAAAATAGGTGATTGATTGCTCCTTTTGTTTTTCATCTTCTCAACGCATTCGACGCAGATCAGCGCTTCCGATATTGCCAAAATCCCCAAATTCTCGCGGATATTCGTTCCTCGTTTGTTAAGGGTATCTTCTTCGTCAAGGAATTCCTCATTTTTTAGGGTCTTTTCGCTATCCGGTAAATTCACTTCCCGGATCCGAAGGGCAATCAATTCCTGATAGGCTATCCGAATTGCAAATAACTCTTTCCACTTTTCCGCTATATCCATATCTTGCTACCTCCGGTTAAAGTGACCGCCAAGACCACCCCCGCGATCCCAGCGGTCACACTTCAAAATTAAAGCATTTCCTCAACGAACCCAGGCCGATCGAACTCAGACAGCAGATCCGCGACTCGCCGTTGCTTCCCCCACATCCCTTTTTCAGTGAAGAAAGTATTCATTTCTTGAAGGAACTTCTTATTTGATCGGTTCGCGAACTCGACTTCTTCCCGGCGCTTGAAATATCCTGGATGATTCGTAAGCATTTTCCGATACATTTCTGATCTCGCCGATGGAGATTGCCCTTTTGTGGCATCGTATTTCTTGAAGGCTTCGGCCAGTTCGATCGGGCGCGATGGCTTTGGCTGAAATTTGTAACCATTGAAAATGTCCGACTCCATCGCTCGGAGATATATTGCCAGCAACGTATCCGAGAGCGTTTGCCCTTCCCTGTGAATTTTCATAAAATCATTTGAGCTTTGCCCTAATTGTCCTTTTACTATGTCTTTAATTTTAGTAACCATTTCGCCGCCTCCTGGCCGTTTGCTCCCGACCTTTTGATGCCTCACAAATCAGGTCTGCATTTTCGTTAATGTATTTCGAGCATACACTTTGGAAATATGGGAATGTCTGCGTGACCGTTTCCCCATTCACACGGCCAGCGCATACCGAGAAGATCTCCTTCACGAAGTCCGAATCACGGCACCATCCCCTTTGATTGAAAATGAAAAGCATTTTATTATAAATCCTGTGCTTTGCTGCTTCGTTCAGATCCAGAACCGGGATATTTGAGAGGTCAACGCGCCTGGGATCTTCGGCCTTTGGCTGTTCGCTTTTTGGCTCTTGAGGTAAAGAGTCCGGCGACGCCGGATCTTTTAAGTCTTTATTTACTTCTTTATCTTTATCTACGTTTACTTCTTTATCTACTTCTACATCTAGGGGCGGCTTCGGTGCAACCCCGTTTTTATAAGCCACGTAATTTAAAAGACTTAGCTTTTTGTTATTACCGCTTCCAGTACACTTTAGCTTGGGAAAGCGTTTCGTGAGTGTATCGAAGGCGTGCTGTAGCTGTCCTGTACGTGCTCTGACACCGTATCGTACCTGGTAGTACCTCGGGTCCAGCGGCGCTAAATTGTTGTTCATGTAAATCGTGTAAAGGATCATCATATAGACCATCTTTTCGAAGTCTGTGCATTCGACAATCCATCGCGGGTCGTTTCCTAACTCTTCAAATAACGGTGCAAACTTACCTCGGATCTTTGACATTTATCACCTCGCAAAAGAGGCCATCCCCTCCGGGCAGACGCGGGACGCGCCTTGACGCCGCACAAACAGACGGAGCCCTTTTAGGGATGGCTTTAAGAGTAGGATTTGCTGGTATTCCGTTTGTTGTCGTCATGACAATGTTTCCTCGATTTGCATTATATACCTTCGGCCAGGAAAGTCGATAACTTTATTTATCTTTCTGGACTTTTACTATGGTCTTTATAAGCCTTTGTAACGTATAGACTTACGGCGAAAGATAATCCTTGCGCTTTTACCTCCGGTCGGGTAATATACTTTATAGGTTAAGCACCGAATGAGGAATGCCGATAAAGAAAGTAACCGAAAGGAAGTGCTGAAATGGAAAAGATCACAACGCGGCCGATGCTTGAAGCATGTGCCGAAGATACAATACTAATCCACGCCATAGCGCGGAGAGTTTGCGGTATAGCGATCGGTGCCGACTTGCTTGATATAAGCATGGACTTGACCGCCTGCCATTTGAACGGAAACCCTCTTAAACTAAAAGCGTTACTTGAGGCAAGCGCTAACGACTTGCTTCACGATGCCGCTGGAATAAAAAGGAATCTCGACCGAGAAACGGGCTCATTGACGAATTTCTTTTCTCCGCGCTTTTCAAAATAGGTGACGAAATGAAAACCGCATTCAAAACACGCCGTGGCCGCGTCGTAGAATTCGAGAGATCCGAAAGGGTATTCTCGCTCCGGCCTCGTGAGAATTTCTTAACCGCGCTTTGCCGTGTGTACTATCCACGCGACCACAAGCGCCACAACCGAATGAGAGGGAACGGCCATGCCAAGACGGAAGCGAATTAAAAACCTTGAAGATTTACGCGACGCAGTATTCTGCAAGAAAGCAGTACATGTTCCAAAGTCTGCGGCTTGGAAGAAGCGATGCCCTGCGGCGTTCATCATTCATTTGCCTGGAATACAACTTGCTGGGCTTTTTAGATCCGGAATGTACCTCTACGAGAAAGGAAAAGACAATGGATAAAAGCGGTCCAGCGTTTCCGAGGAGTCGTATGGTTGATGAAAATGGATATGAAAGTGATGATGGGGCTAGTGGCATGACGCTCCGGCAATGGTACGCGGGGCAGGCGTTGAAAGCTCTTGAAGATCCAAAGGATGAATGGTTTCAGAAGCTAAGCCCACAGGACCAAGCAGACCTTAGGTCTATATGGTCATTCCAGCAAGCTGATTCCATGCTAAAGGAAGGCGCCAAATGACGGCCGAACATTACAGATCATTTTGCGAAAAGCATAAGCGCTGGAAGGAAGTCGAATCCCAAGCGGACGGGGATTCGGGCTATTACCTTTGCCCGGATTGCGAAGCCGGGATGCCAGCTTATCAGGAACGCTGCTCGTATTGCGGCGCCGGTATAAATGAAGGCGCGGGCAGGTATCGCGCTGGACGGCCCGGAAGCATCTGCGAGAATTGCGAAACAAACAAATTAAGCGCTTGCGGATAATGGCCGATAAGGTATAATGGTAAATCAAAAGGGAGGTGGATGAAATGAAAAATGACTGGTTGATGGCTCACGAGGCCGTCAAATTTTTAGAGGATCACAAGTACAAACGCTCGATGCAATGGTTCAAGACTATGGTTCGGCTCGGGCGAATAAAGCGGCAGAAGAAAAGAGGACGGAACTTCTTTCAGGTTTCGGAATTGAAACAGGTGATCAAAAAGAAACTGAAACTCAAGGTCGTCGTTACCGCGCTGTCGGCGATGATGATCTGCGGATCCGCTTTCGCCGGGACGCCTCAGTATTTCGATGCCGTGGTTGACTCGATTTATCTCGCGGAGGGCGGAGTCCTTGCCAGGAAACCTTTCGGAATCCTATCGGTCCCATGTGAGGGATTCGACGATTGCCGGAAGATTTGCTATAACACCGTCCGAAAAAACTGGACGCGCTGGCAGAGGGCCGGGGCAGATGGACCGTACCTTGAATTTCTCGCGCGAAGGTATGCTCCGATAGGTGTTGCTAATGATCCGACGAACCTGAACCGTAACTGGCTGAAAAATGTACGGTATTTTTTGGCAAAAAACGGAGGGCTCCGTAATGATGAAGAAAGTCCCGCCACTCGGTAACACGAAGTCCGCGAAACTTGCCGCGTTTTTCTATCGGCAAATTTTGAGGGATAACCTTACGCCGAATATTGAACAACGGCTTTCCAGGTTAGAGGGTATAGTCCTTAATTTGTATCGGACGAATGAGCAATACGGCCTTTACAATAAGATCCTATATCGCAAATACAAAAAAGAGTACATGCGAACGCGCGGTAAAGGAAACAAGAAGCGCGCTCTAAAGCGAGTACCAAGATGATCAGGGCCGGGACGATCATCGTCTGTCCTAAATGTAAAGATTATCTATTTGTGGTAAGTGAAAATTTCCACGGCCATGAAATAGAAATCAAGTTTATGATTTTAGGCGATAGCATCCCGGAACCAGCACCAGGAAAGCCGTTCGTTTGTCCGAAGTGTTCGGCCTACCTTACACGATGTTTAATCACAGATCCTAAAGAAATGAAGTCATCCCTTGATATATTCACCGATGAAGGCTGGCTTCAAACGATAACCGAGAGAGGTTAAAATCATGGTACAAGAAACCGAAATCACCAAAGCAGAACCGACCGAAATTCAAGGAAAGACACCCGCCGACTTGATTCATCTTGCCGTGACTTGCAATACGGATCTCGACAAACTTGAAAAGGTCATGAACCTGCAGGAGCGCTGGGAAAACACCGAAGCAAGGAAAGCCTACGTTCAGGCGATGGCGAAATTCAAGGAAAACCCTCCGAAGATAGTCAAGGACAAGGCCGTGAACTTCGGCGCCGGGAAAGCCGCATTCAAGCACGCCTCCCTCGCGAATATCTGCGACAAGATCAACGAGGGCTTGAGCGCCCAGGGCTTGTCTGCCGCATGGGACACAAAGCAAAACGGTGGCATTACTGTAACCTGCAAGATCACGCACAAGCAGGGCCACAGCGAAGAGACAACGCTTACCGCCCAGGCTGACACGTCCGGCTCTAAAAACTCCATACAGGCCATCGGAAGCACGATCACGTATTTGCAAAGATACTCGCTCACAGCTTTGACCGGCCTTGCCGCTGGCGATCATGAGGACGACGGCGTAGGATCCGAACCCGCGGCCGCACCGAAAGTAATCGACAATGCGCAGGTTGGCACGATCCGTGATTACATTGCGTCGCTGAATGCAAGCGAAGAAAAATTCCTAAAATATATGGGGATTCCAAGCATTGAGGAAATGCCACAAGCCGCATACCAAAAGGCAATTAACTTATTCAAAACGAAGGAGAAAAAATAATGATGGTAATTGTTGATTTAATCCAAATGAGTCCTGAGTGGTTCGCAGCGCGCGCCGGGATCCCCACAGCTTCCGGCTTCGATAAAATAATCACAACCAAAGGTGAGCCGTCAAAGCAGGCCAAAAAGTATCTTTACCAGTTGGCCGGGGAACGGATCACTGGAATCAAAGAGGAAGGCTATCAAAATGCAGCGATGCAGCGCGGAATCGAACTTGAACAGGAAGCGCGCGAGTTTTACGAATTGACCCACAGCGTCGATATCCGGCAGGTGGGTATCTGCTACCGGGACGCGAAAAAGAAAATGTCTTGTAGTCCCGATGGTCTGGTCGGCGACGATGGCGTGATCGAAATCAAATGCCCGATCATTTCGACGCATGTCGGCTATCTTCTCGACAACAAGTTGCCACTCGAATATTTCCAGCAGGTCCAGGGGCAGCTATTCGTCACCGGCCGGAAGTGGTGCGACTTCATTAGCTATTATGGTAGCATGAAGCCATTGATCGTCAGGGTAACGCCTGACGTCGAATTCATCATGAAGCTGCAGGTCGCGCTCGATTCGTTCTGCAAGGATCTCGAAGCAGTCACAGAGAAAGTCAGGTAAGCGTATGCCAACGGTCAAAGGGAAGGTTCAGAAAACAAAGATCACAGACGGGCATTTCATGTGCCTCTTGGTCCTTAATGGAAAGCTTCCTCGGGACGGCAAATACGTTACGCTGAAATGGGGAAGCAAGCGGACCCTCCCACAGAATGCCCTCTACTGGGTTTTCCTGAATTGGCTTATCGAACACGCTGAGCTGAAAGATCAAGGGCATTTCTGCCCGGATGCCCTCCACGCAAATTTGAAGGCGCACTTCTTACAGGAGAAGATTTTAGAGAAGGACGAATACCCGGACAAGGAACTGGCAACAACGACCCTTCTGAATAAATCGGAATTCTCTGAATACTTCGAGAAGGTCGATCACTTCATGCAGGAATTTTTCGAAATCGATACTTCCCCGTTTTGGGAAGAACACAAAGAAAATCACACATAGGAGATTGCCATGGAAAAAAATGTAAATGATTTAGTGACGTACTCAGTAACGGATGCATACCTCGAGCAAATCAAAAAGGATTACCTCGCTTTGAAAGTCTCAGATGTTGACGACAAGGA
>Ga0208904_1003077_pt1 | contig 10052 bp, 12 predicted proteins | sample AntAceMetag02UKB_FD_184774 | JGI IMG/M metagenome (GOLD analysis project Ga0208904, IMG submission 184774) | Saline lake microbial communities from Ace Lake, Antarctica - Antarctic Ace Lake Metagenome 02UKB (SPAdes) (version 2) | ecosystem: Environmental > Aquatic > Non-marine Saline and... | reverse complement strand
TCAAAAACTAACTAATTGGTTAATTTGGTATAATACTAAAAGATTTCATTGGAGTTTAGATTTACAAACTCCGGTGGATTATTTAATAAATAATAATCTGTTGTCTAAAATGAGGTGGACTGATACAGTTATTTGAAACAAAAAGAAATTTGTGGTTTAATGGGAGATATTATTTTATAAATTTGAGTTAAATATCATAAATTATGGATACTAGAAAGTTGGAAGAATATTTAAAAGAGAAGAGGGAGCCTAGTTTTCGCTTTAAGCAAATTTGCCAAGCGATTTTTAAGGATGGAGTAGATTCTTTTTCTGAAATTTCAACAATTTCTAAAGATTTGCGAAGTCAATTGGAGCAAGAATTGAAGATCTTGCCTTTCAAAGAAGTCAAAGTATTAATCTCAAAGGATAAAAATGCCTTTAAGGCGCTTTTGAAATTGGAAGATGGCAATATAATTGAGACAGTCTTACTTTCGCCTCAAGAGGGTCATTGGTCGGCTTGTATTTCTTCTCAGGTCGGCTGTGCTTTGGGCTGTGTTTTCTGTGCAACTGGAAAAAATAGTTTTAAAAGAAACCTTTCAGGAGATGAAATTGCTAGTCAGGCTTTGTTTTGGCGACAGTATTTGCGAAAAAATAAATTGGCAGGGCAGTTTTTGAATATTGTTTATATGGGAATGGGGGAGCCGTTTTTGAACTGGGAAAATGTTAAAGAAAGCTTAAAGACTTTGATTGACGAGAGATTTTTTGATTTTGGCCGAAGAAATATTGCAGTTTCAACCGTGGGGATTGTAGATGGAATGGAGAAATTTGCTCAGGATTTTCCACAGATCAATTTAGCTCTTTCTTTGCATTTTGCGGATGATGCCAAACGAGATCTTTATATGCCGATTAATAAAAAACAGGGATTGAGTGATTTAAAAAACTTTCTTCAAAACTATTTCAAAACTAATACTCGAAAAGTTTTTATTGAATATATTCTTTTAAGAGGAATTAATGACAGTTCCGAGGATGCTTTGAAATTAGCCGTGTTTTTAAAATCAATTGGAAAAATGCAAATGATTCACGTTAATTTGATTCGCTATAATTCCATCGGTGGAGAATTTAAAGCTTCTTCCAAAGAAACAGCTCGAAGATTTAAAGACGAATTGAAGCAAGAAAAAGTTCATTGCACCATTCGAAAAAGTATGGGGGAAGATATACAAGGAGCTTGCGGTCAATTAGCGGGAAAAGTCAAATAAAAGTAAAAATCTTTATTTTCAATAACAAAAAAGCTCTTGGCAGAAAAAGTTTTTTTTGTTAATCTTAAATTTAAGGGGTTACAGTTGAACTCCATTTTCTTTTTGTAAATTAAAATTTATTCTTAAAGAGAGCTTAATAGACAAAGATAATCTTAATCAGTAATGTATCGGAAATGAAAGTAGTATTATTACAAAATGTTGAAAAATTAGGAAAAGCTGGTGAAATTAAAGAAGTTTCTGCCGGATTTGCCAGTAATTTTCTTATACCCAATAAAATGGTAAAACCTGCCACTGAAAAAGCAGTGAAAGAAGTTGAAAAACAAGTAGTGATTCAAGAGGCCAAAGAAGAAATTCTCTTAAAGGAGCACAAAGAATTGGCTAAAAAAATTGATGGTCAGGAATTCGAAATTGAACAAAAGGCTAAAGACGGGAAATTGTTTGGATCAGTCAAAGCTAAAGATGTTATTGACTTATTAAGTAAAAAAGGATTCGAATTAGAGGAAAACAACGTAATTTTTGTTAAACCCATCAAAGAAGTTGGTGAATTTCAGATAGAAATTAAAATTAAAGATGAGATTAAAGCTAATATTAAACTGATTATAAAAGAGAAAAAATAGTTCTAAATAAAAACAAAATAATTAACCATGAGTAAGGGGGCTGTTCAAAAAAATGCCTTTCTAGTCAAAGGGCATTTGGGGACAGTCTTTAAGTTGTGTGGGGTATTAATTTTTAAATAATAAAAAGCATGTCAAAGCAAGATCCTAAATATATATTCGTTTTTGGGGGAGTAATGTCCGGAATCGGAAAAGGGGTCGCTGCTTCATCTATTGCTAAAATTATTCAAGCTCACGATTATAAGGTGACTTCAATTAAAATTGATCCTTATGTCAATGTCGATGCGGGAACGATGAATCCTACTGAGCACGGAGAAGTTTTTGTTTTGGCTGATGGTTTAGAAACCGATCAGGACATGGGAAATTATGAAAGGTTTTTGAATATCAAACTTCCAAGTAGTAATTATATGACTACGGGGAGTGTTTATTGGAAAGTTATTAACAATGAACGAAATCTAAAATATAAAGGTAAATGTGTTCAAATCATTCCCCATGTTACTGACGAAATTATTCAAACAATTAAAAAGGCAGCTATTAAAAATGATGCGGATGTGGTAGTTATTGAAGTAGGTGGAACTACTGGCGATTACGAAAATGTTTTATTTACTGAAGCAGCTCGACAATTAAAATTAAGACATCCAAAAGATGCCTTATTTGTAATGATTACTTTTGTTCCATATCCGAAAAAAATTGGGGAGATGAAAACTAAACCAACCCAACAAGCTGTTCGATCATTAAATGAAGCGGGAGTGCAACCAGATATTATCATTGCAAGAAGTGAAAAAGAAATTGATAAAAAACGAAAAGAGAAAATTGCCTTGTTTTGTAGTATTCAAGAAGATTCTGTAATATCGGCTCCGGATGCGGATTGCATTTATGAGATACCTTTAAATTTTGAAAAAGATGGTTTAAGCGCTAATATTCTTAAGAAACTTGGACTGAAAAATGGGCAGGAAGGGGATTTAAAGGATTGGCGAAAAATGGTCCAAAAAATAAAAGGAGCTAAAGATGAGATTAAGATTGGAATGGTTGGAAAATATTTTGGGACTGGAGATTGTATTCTTACCGATGCCTATCTTTCTGTTATTGAAGCCATAAAACATTCGGCTTATTCACAAAATAGAAAACCGGTTATCGATTGGATTAATGCCGAAGAATTTGAAAAAGATAAAAGTAACTTAAAGAAGCTTGATAAATATGATGCCTTAATAGTTCCTGGTGGATTTGGTAGTCGAGGAGTTGAAGGGAAAATCAATGCTATTCAATTTGCTCGAGAAAATAAAATTCCTTACTTAGGATTGTGTTATGGAATGCAATTAATGGTTATCGAATATGCTCGAAATGTAGTTGGTTTAAAAAACGCTAATACAGCTGAGATAACTCCTGACGCAGAGCATTTAGTAGTGGATCTAATGCCAGAACAAAAAGAAAAAATGAAGAACAGCAATTATGGAGCAACGATGCGGTTAGGAGATTATCCTTGTAATATCAAAAAAGAAACTTTAGCTTATGAGGCTTATCAATCAAAAAATATAGTAGAAAGACATCGACATCGATATGAAGTTAATCCAGAATATATTCAACAACTTGAAACGTCTGGATTAATATTCTCAGGTCAATCCCCAGATGGAAAATTAATGGAAATTGCTGAATTACCTAAAAAAATACATCCTTTCATGATGGGGAGTCAATTCCATCCAGAGTTTACTGCTAGTCCGCTTAAACCCAATCCTCTGTTTTCTTTATTAATCGAGGCTGTTATAAAAAATAAAATAAAAAATCGTTAGTTTGGGCTAACGATTTTTCATTAGAAATAATCTAAATATTTTCAAGAGTAATTTATTTATTTTATTTTAACAAATTTAACTTTTTCTATTTTACCAGTAAATTTTTTGACTCGTTTGACTATGAATTCAACAACTCCATCTTTTAGAGCCATGATAGTGTCGTCGTTACAGCGCTTAGTGTTTTTCCCTGCTCGAACATTAGTTCCTCGTTGTCGAATAATAATTGAACCTTTTTTGGCGATTTGATTGCCAAAAATTTTTACACCTAGTCGTTTTGAAATGGAATCTCGACCCAATCTCGTGGATCCACCTGCCTTTTTATGTGACATATGTTTATAAATTATTTACAATAGAACAATCATACTATTTTAGAACCAAAATGTCAAATGTTCAAAGCCTAAAAATTTTTATTCAAGCTAATCAAGAGCGTTTTTTATTTGGAATTATTATAATTTTGATAACTTTTATTAGTTTTAGGGCTGGAGAGTTAAGAGAAAGAGAACAAAAATCAACTGATTTGAAAGTAATTTTAAATAATCAAGAGCAATCCACAGACGAAGATAAGGAAGCAATCGCCTTGGGAAAAGCGATTCAACGAAAAGGACTAACAGAAGTAGTTGAGGATCAAACAATAACAACGGGAAATATGGAACAGTGTCAATTTATGGGCTCTAAAAATTCTGATAAATATCATTTAATGAGTTGCCGATTTGCCGATCAAATAAAACCAGAAAATCGAATTTGTTTCAAATCATTAGAAGAAGCCGAAAAAATGGGATATAAACCGGCTAGCTGTTGTAATAAATAATATTGAATTTTATGGGAGATGAAAAAAATGAGATGATAGTGATTTCTTTGGGAGGTTCTTTGATTGTTCCGGGAAAAATTGATTGGAAATTTTTAAAACAATTTCGCAAAGAAATTATTAATCAAATTGAAAAAGGCAAAAAATTTATTATTATAACTGGCGGAGGTGATATTGCTCGTAAATATCAAGATGCTGCGGGGAAAATAGCGGATGTTTCAAGAGATGATATAGATTGGATTGGGGTTCATTCAACTCGTTTAAATGCTCAATTAATCAAAACTATTTTTCGAAAATATGCTCATCCTAGGATAAATAAAAATCCTCGAACCAAGGAAAATTTAATGACTCATTTCGAAAATGGAGAAAAAATAATGGTAGCAGCTGGTTGGCGACCAGGTTGGTCTACTGATTATGTGGCTACTGTTTTAGCGGAAAGATTAGGCGCTAGAAAAATGCTAAATCTTTCTAATGTTAAATATGTTTATGATAAAGATCCTAAAAAATTTAAAAATGCTAAAAAAATAAAAAAAATTAGCTGGGCCGATTTTCGTTTAATCGTTGGAAATAAATGGGATCCAGGTTTGAATGCTCCTTTTGACCCTATTGCGTCTAAACATGCTCAAAAAATAGAATTAGAAGTAATAGTAACAGAGGGTCAAAATATTAAGAATTTAAAGAAAATTTTTAATGGGAAAAAATTTGAAGGGACAATAATAAAAGATTGAAGATTTTGTTCGGTGTGTTCATAATTGAAGAAGATAAATATAATATTATTGACATTTAGCTTCTGTTTAACTAGACTTATTGAGTTATTCGGCCCCTTCGTCTAGTGGTTAGGACACCAGGTTCTCATCCTGGCAACATGAGTTCGATTCTCATAGGGGTCACCCGCTTTCAGCGTAATTTACAATAAGTCAATTTACAATTTACAATGAATTTTCAATTCTAAAATTAAACAATTTTCAATGACAAGCTTCGCTTGTTTAAATTTGAAAATTGTAAATTAAGTTTAGCGTACCATGAATGCCAAGGATTATTTAAAAAAATATAGAGAAGAAATAAACCCTTTATTAAGGGAGTATTTTGAGGATAAAAGAGAAAGTTTTAAAAAAGTTGATCCCTTGGCTGAAGAAGCGGTGAAAATTTTAGAAAAATTTACGATGTCAGGAGGAAAGAGAATCCGACCGGCAATGGTTTACTACGGATTTTTATTAGGAGGCGGAGAGGCTAGCGAAAAAAATAAAGAAGATATTTTAAAAGCTTCAATGTCCATTGAGTTAATTCATTCTTTTCTTTTAATTCATGATGATATAATAGATCGAGATGCCAAAAGACACGGGGTGGATACCGTTCATGAACATTACAAAAAGATAGCCAAAAGAATTTTTCCAAATACCGATAAAGATCATTTTGGAAATTCTATGGCGATTATAGCAGGTGATTTAGCAGCTTCTATGGCTAATGAAATTTTATTCGAATCAAATTTTTCTCCAGAAATTATTTTAAAAGCGCTTAAGCAACTTCAAAAAGTTGTTTATACGACAATACCCGGAGAGATGTTGGATATAGTTATGGAGGCTAGGGGCAGATCTACCGAAAAAGAAATCTTAAAAATGCACGAAGGAAAAACCGCTTTTTATACCTTTGAAGGACCTTTGCATTTGGGAGTAATTTTGGCTGGTAAGGGATCAGAAAAATTATTAGAGGATATTTCTAAATATTCAAGTGCAGTGGGAAAAGCTTTTCAAATTAGAGATGATGTCTTGGGAGTTTTTGGAAACGAAAAAAAGCTAGGCAAACCGGTTGGTTCGGATATAATAGAAAGTAAGCAAACTTTATTAGTTATCAAAATTTTAGAAGATGGAAATAAAGAACAAAAAGTAATACTTAAAGAATTATTAGGAAAAAGTGATTTGTCATTGACCGAATTAGAATCTTTTAGGCGATTAGCGATTGAAACAGGGGCTTTGAAATATTCAAATGATTTAGCTAGAAAATTTGCAGAAAAATCTTTTAAAATTTTGACTGACATGGATAGCCAAAATAAAGAAGGTCGAGATTTTCTTTACAAAATTGCGGAATATATTGGAGTAAGAAATAATTAAATTAGAAATTATGAATAGTTTTCCTAATCACATTGCTATTATTCCCGACGGGAACAGAAGATGGGCTAGAAGTAAAGGATTAAAGTCCTGGGAAGGACATAGTGCTGGAGCGGATCAAATTGAAAGATTGAGCAGAGAAGCTTTGAGAAGCGGAATTAAATATTTGACTTTTTGGGGATCATCGAAAAATAATATTCTAAAAAGACCATTGGAAGAGAAAATGGAATTGTTAAAAATTTATGAAAAATATTTCAAAAAATTAATTAACGACCCAGATATTTACAAAAATAAAACCAGAATCCAAATCATTGGAGATTGGCGAAAACAATTTCCTTCTAAATTAAGAAGCATTTTAGAAGAAGGCATTGAAAAAACCAAACATCATGGGAATAATTTTTTGAGTTTTATGTTGGCCTATAATGGTGATGATGATATTTTACATGCAGTTAATCAAGTTAAAAACAGAATTTTAAAGGAAGGCCGGAATTTAGAAATTACAACTGAATCTTTTGGAAAATTTCTTTTGTCAAAAGATTTGCCAGTAGTAGACTTAATTATAAGAACTGGAGTGGAAAACGATCCTCATAACAGTGTTGGTTTTTTAATGTGGCAAACTCAAAATTCACAATATTATTTTTCTAATAAACTTTTTCCTGAATTTGGTCCGAGCGATTTAGATAAAGCGGTTGACGCATTTAAAGAAAGAGAAAGAAGGATGGGAAAATAATATTTAGTATGGAAATTTTGAATTTTGATTCAATTTTGAATGATTTAATTTTTAATGATAAATGAGGCTGTATTTAAATTAAGGATATAAAAAACAAGCAAATTAAAAATCAAAACCCCCTCAATCCCCCTTTGAAAAGGGGGAGGAGCGAGGAAAAAGATCTTAAAGATACAAAATACGATATACAAGATACTAAATACTAATAAGAAAATATGAAAGATTTAATCATAATCGGAGTTGGTCCGGCGGGTCTAGCAGCTTCAATTTATACTGCTCGCTATAAATTAAACAGTTTGCTTTTAGGAGCAGAGTTGGGCGGATGTATGAATGAAAGCTATAAAATTGAGAATTATCCTGGATTTCTTGCTATCTCTGGTTTTGAATTGGGGCAAAAAATGAAAGAACACGCTGAAGCTATGGGGAGCAAAATTATTCAAGAAAAAGTCACTGAAATAATAAAAATTGACGAGGGATTCAAAGTGATTACTGTTTCAAGGAAATATGAAGCTAAAAGGATTTTGCTGGCCACTGGAACGGTTTTTCGAAAAATAGGAATTCCCGGAGAGGATAAATTATCAGGTCATGGGGTTTCTTATTGTGCTACTTGCGATGGTCCATTTTTCAAAGAGAAAAGAGTAGCTGTGGTTGGTGGAGGAAATTCAGCTTTAAATGCAGCGTTGCTATTATCTCGGTATGCTAAAGAGGTGGTAGTTTTTTTTAGAGCCGAGAAACCGAGTGCTATTCCTCGTTATATTGACAGTGTCGATAAAAAAGAAAATATCATATTGGTTCCAAGTACCAATTTAACGGAAATTAAAGGAGCTCAAAAAGTAGAGAAGATTGTTTTGGATAATGCTTGGAATGGTTCTATTGAGCATGATTTTGACGGTATTTTTATTGAAATAGGTTCTCAGCCAGACGATACTATTTTTAAAAAATTAAATTTAGAAAAAGATCAAATGGGTTATATTGTAGTCAAACCAGATCAAGCTACTAGCGTGGAGGGAATATTCGCGGCTGGGGATATTACTACTGGTTCTAATGGTTATCGTCAGATTATAACCGCTTGTAGTGAAGGGGCTATTGCGGCTGCTACTATTAATGATTTGAAGCAAAAAGATATAACAGCTTAATTTACTATCGTTAATAATGCTTGTTATTTGGGAAAAACGTGTATAATGAAATTAATTCAGATAATTAAAACCTTTTATGAATTTGCAGGATTCTAAATTTAAAAAGTTTTTTTGGATAATTTTGGCGGTATTGTTCTTGATGTCTTTCAAAAATGCAATTGTTTTTTTGATAATTTTATTTTTAATAATTTTTCTAGTCAAAAAATTTAATCTTAATAAAAATAATATGAATACTTATAATAATTTTGATTTTTCGAAATTGGGGGATTCAATTAAAAAAGGAACGGGATTAGTAGTGGTAATTGTTATTTTGATAATTTTATTACCCTTAATGATTGTGGTAATTGATGCTGGAGAAACTGGTGTTTATTCTTTATTTGGTAAGGTTGGAGATCAAGAATTGAGTTCAGGATTACATTTCAAAAATCCCTTTGCTAAAGTTACTAAAATTACTATTAGAACTGAAGAATACACTATGAGCGGAGTCAGTGCCGAAGGAAATGTTAAAGGCGTAGATTCAATTGTCGCCTTGACCAAAGAGGGACTGGAGGTGGCTTTGGATATAACTGTTTTATATAGATTAGACGAGGAAAAAGCTTCTGATATTTATCGAGAAATGGGCTTGAATTATGAAGATAAAATTATTCGACCAATTATTCGTAGTTCGATTAGAGGAGTGATTGCTCAGTATGACGCCAAAGTGATTTATTCTGAAAAAAGATCGGAAATTGGAGCAGAAATTTCTAACGATTTAGGAACTCAACTATCCAATAGAGGAATCGTTATGGAAGAATTTCTTTTGAGAAATGTGGTATTGCCTATGAATTTGCAAAAATCAATTGAAGAAAAACTTCAAGCTGAGCAAGAATCAGAGAAAATGGATTTTGTTTTAACTAAGGAAACTAAAGAAAAAGAGCGAAAAATAATTGAGGCCGAAGGTCAAAAAGAATCTCAAACGATTATTAATCAAAGTTTGACTCCGACTTATCTGAATTATTTGTATATCAAGAATCTTCAAGAAAGAGAAGGTACAATCTATGTTCCAATTGGGGACAACGGAATGCCTTTATTCAAGAATATTCAATAGTTTAAATTTTTTTACAAAGCTACTCGGTAATAATTTTATCTATCAAAAATTATTCCCGAATAGCTTTGTTGTTGTGCTATTGACAAAAACTGTTTTAAAGTTTATTATATAGTGTTTTAGGAATGAAAGTAAAAGTTCTTTTTATTAACGAATTCAAAAGACATTGGGAGGTGTCAATTGAAGAAAGAGAGAAAATTTAGAATTCTAATTGCTGGTAAAGTGGGCGAAGTTGGAAGTAAAATCTCCATCTTCATTCATCAATTTTTTGAAAAGAAGAAGATCCCACTGGAAATCGACCATATTTTTAATGATTGGAGGGTTTTCCAACTATTGATGGAAAAAGGCAATGAAAAATTTGATTTAATTGTCGTTGACAAAAATTTGATATCAGCAGATGTTTTTTTGAAAATTTTTGTTCCGGAAGGACATTGTATCAGTCCACCTCATTTTAGACAACAGATTATTATTTATTAAATAATCCACCGGAGTTTGTAAATCTAAACTCCAATGAAATCTTTTAGTATTATACCAAATTAACCAATTAGTTAGTTTTTGA
>Ga0208904_1003075_pt1 | contig 10055 bp, 12 predicted proteins | sample AntAceMetag02UKB_FD_184774 | JGI IMG/M metagenome (GOLD analysis project Ga0208904, IMG submission 184774) | Saline lake microbial communities from Ace Lake, Antarctica - Antarctic Ace Lake Metagenome 02UKB (SPAdes) (version 2) | ecosystem: Environmental > Aquatic > Non-marine Saline and... | reverse complement strand
CAACATCATATTTACAAAGGAAATTAAGAATTGGTTATGCTAGAGCTGCTAGAATAATGGATCTACTTGAAGAAGATGGAATCATTGGACCAGCTGATGGCTCTAAACCAAGAGAGGTCTTAACAAAACAAATACATGAAAACATTGATGAGCAAAATGAAGAAATGATAGACAACAAAGAAGGCAACGACTATTTAGAAGAAGAGGAGAGAAAAAATTAGGAAATTAAAAATTTTTATATGTATGAATGAACCAATAAAAATTATTAAAACAATATTTTTTATCACTATCATCTCAATGGTGATAGGTTATACTTATTATCAAACCAATGATTATCTAAGAGGACCTATTCTTGAATTAATTGAACCAACCGACAATTCAACACATAGTCAAAGTAAAATAACAATTAAGGGTTATGCAAAAAACATTTCATATATAAGTATGAATGGTAGACAAATCTTTACGGATCAAGCAGGTCAATTTAGTGAAGAAATATTATTATCAGAGGGATATAATATAATAAGCGTCTCAACCAAAGATAAATACGAGCGAGAAAATCAAAAAATATTAAAATTAGTTTACCTTGTTAAATAAATTTAAAATAATTATTAAAAAGCAAAACAAAATTATGGCTACAAAAGCAAAAAAATCAACAAAAAAAACTGTTAAACCAAAAACAGCAGTTAAAAACAAAAAAGAAAATGTGAAAAAAACAAATGTGGAAGACACTCTTTCACAAATCAGAACTAAATTTGGCGAAGGAGCAATTATACGATTAGGCGATGCTCCTAAAGTAGGAATTGAGGCTATCCCCACTGGCTCAATTGGATTAGATGATGCTTTAGGTATTGGCGGACTTCCTCGAGGAAGAGTTATAGAAATTTACGGCCCAGAATCATCAGGAAAAACGACTTTAGCTCTCCATGTAGTTGCCCAAGCCCAAAAGAACGGCGGAATTTGTGCTTTTGTAGATGCAGAACATGCTTTAGACCCTGATTATGCTGGTAAATTAGGAGTAAATATCAAAGAATTATTAGTCTCGCAACCAGACACAGGAGAACAAGCCTTGGAAATCACGGAAAGTTTAGTAAGATCTGGAAAAATTGATGTAATTGCCATTGATTCCGTAGCAGCTTTAACACCTAAAGCTGAAATTGAAGGAGATATGGGAGCCCACCATGTCGGAAGACAAGCTAGATTAATGTCACAAGCTTTACGAAAATTAACAGCTATCGTAGCCAAAAGCAAGACCACTGTTATCTTTATTAACCAAATTCGGATGAAAATCGGAGTAATGTTTGGCAGTCCTGAAACTACTCCAGGGGGACGAGCTCTAAAATTCTACACTTCTGTCAGATTAGATATCAGAAGAATTGCTCAAATTAAAAAAGGAGATGTTGTTGTAGGGGGACGGGTAAGAGTAAAAGTGGTAAAAAACAAAGTCGCTCCTCCATTCAGAATGGCTGAATTTGATTTAATTTACAACGAGGGTATTTCTAAAGAGGGTGAAATTATTGCCTTAGGAGAAAAGTACGAAATAATTTCTCGAGCTGGTTCATCATACAGTTATGGAGAAATGAAATTAGGTCGTGGTTATGATGCCACCCGACGATTTTTGAAAGAAGACAAAAAACTTACAACTGAAATATTAAAAAAAATTAAAGACAAAATGAAGGAAGAATAGATTAAGTAGCAAGTAGTAGATATTAAGTAAAAAAGAACAGCGGATGTTGGCAAGCCAACATCCGCTCTTTTGTAATCATTGAAATTGTGGAACTCCCACAATAGAGGGAAAAGAGGAAATTAGGGAAAAATCCTCTTCTTTTTTGATTAAATTCTCAAAATCCTCCTTATTTTCCTCATCCCAATAACAATTAAAACGGAAACAACCTCGACAGACCGTTTTATTGGCACCAACAAAACTTTGATACCCATACACACAAACACCCCCCACAAGCCAACAACGTCCAGTATCTTCCATTTTTTCCTCCCTTTCCGTTTCTATAAAATGAACAATTTATTTTACCTCGCAGTAAAAGGCAAAAAACCTAAAAACCTTGCTCTCTTTACAGCTTGAGCAAGTTGTCTTTGATGTTTAGCACATAAGCCAGTCTTCTTTCTTGATAAAATACGACCATGAGGGTTAATAAACTTCCTGATGGCTTCAACATCTTTGTAATCAATCTGATCTATATTATTTTGTGAGAAAAAACATTGCTTTGAGTTCATTTTTGTAATTTTTAATTTTTAATTTATCATTTTTAATTCCTTTTTAAAATTTCTCCTAGAGGTCGCACCTCTCCCGTCGCAAGCTCCTCCTCGAGGAACGACCTCTTCCCGAAATTTTAAAAAGGAATGTCCTCTGGATTTATTTCTTCTGTTGGATATTCTATTTCATCACTCTTAACTTCCTTAGAAGTATCAGCTGGCTTACCTTTATCAGAATTTCCAGAACCACTAGAAACTCCATCTCGCTTAGGTCCAAACTGAACTCTTTCGGCTATAATTTCAGTTTTGTATTTTTTAACACCATCTGCTTCCCAACTTCTGGTCTGTAATCTCCCTTCCACCAAAACAGATTGTCCTTTTTTAAGATATTGTGCACAAGTTTCTGCTTGTCTCCCAAAAACTGACACATTGTGGAATTCTACAGCTTCTTGTTTGTTCCCTTCTTTATCTTTCCAAACCCTATTCGTTGCCACCCCAAAACCAGTTACTTGTGCTCCAGATGGAATAGCCCTCAATTCTGGATCTCTTGTTAAATTACCTACGATTATTACTTTATTTAAAAACATAACTTTAGTCTAAAGTAAAAAGTCTGTAAAGTCAAAAGTCTTTACTGTTTATAAGTAGTGAAAAATTTACTCTATAAATTTTTCACTTTTGACTTTATGGACTTTATGGACTTTCAACTCATCTACTATTTAATCACTAATTTATCAATTGTGTCGTCTAAATCTTTTTCCTCTAATTTACTTACTCCCTTATCTTTCGAAACACCACCAAGAATGTCAATAGGAGTCACTTCTTCCTTCTTTATAATTTTAACAGGTTTGATTGGTTTTTTATTTTTTTCATCTATAATTTTAGAAAGAATTCTTTTTTGGTCAGAAACTAAAACATCTTCCTTAATAGTTTTTATTAAAATATATCTTAAAATATTTTTATTTTTATCAAGACCTTCTTTCAAACCAATTAATTTATCTGAATTAGCTGTAAATTTCAACCAAACAAAATAAGCCTTTACAAATAGGTGCTTCTCACCATCTATCATCTTTTTCATCGGATAAGCCAACTCCTTTGTATCAGGACCGTCCCCTGATAAAAAATCACAATCTAATTTTTCTAAAGATGATTTAATTTTAGAAACCTCTGTTAATACATCCTTATCAGAAATAATAGGCACGAAAAGACAGCCAATCTCGTAAACCGTATTTCTATTTTCCTCCTGTTGATCTGTTTTCATAAGCATTAGATTATCATAAATTAGGCTATAGAGCAATAGCTAATTAAGTTATTGAGAAAAGATTTATAGCATTTCTAACAAGAATCTTCTTAACATTTCCAATTTCACCCTGCTTGATTTCTGCTATTTTTTTCACTATCTCCTTAATGAAAAGAGGGTTATTTCGTTGTCCACGATGTGGAACAGGAGCCACAAAAGGAGAATCTGTCTCAGAAATAATTCTTTCAATTGGAATAAATTTTATCACTTCATTATAATCATCAGCGAAAGTGATCACACCACCAAAAGAAAAATAAAAACCTAAATCAAGATATCTTTTAGCAATATCAATATCCCCAGAAAAAAAATGAATAACACCTCTCAGTTTATCCCCTGCTGAAATCTTTTTCTCTTCAAGAATTTTCAAGACTTCATGATGAGCTTCACGACAATGAACCACAAGAGGTTTTTCATACTGAACAGCAAAATCAATTTGCTGTTTAAATAAATTAATTTGTTTTTCTTTTTCCTTCTCACTATCTGAACCTAATCTGAAAAATTCTAAACCACATTCTCCCACAGCCACCACCTTAGGGTGTTTAATTAAATCTTCAAATTGTGACTCTTCAAAATCTTCTTTAGAATCTTTGGGGTGATAACCAATTGTAGCAAAAAGATTTTCATATTTATCAGCAAGAGCGATTGCTTCCAAAGAAGTTTTTTTATCTACACCAATAACAACCACCCCAATATTTTCCTTTTGAAGTTTCTTTATCAACTCTCCTCTGTCCTTATCAAAATCAGACATCTCTAAATGAGCATGGGTATCAATATATTCAAACATAATTTATTTTCTCAAAAATAAAGGTTTTTCAGGGGCTTTATTTAATTTTATTAAATCTTGAATTTTCTTAGCTGTTTCAGGAATAAAAATTTCCGACAGACTAGCAATTTTCCAAAGACTAATTAGGTAGTTCCCCACCATCTCTTGAGCTTTTGGTAAATCATCTTTAGCTACCTTGAAAGGCTCCTCCTCTTGGATCTTCCCATCTACAAATTTAATCTTTTGCCAAATTAAATCAATCGCTTCGTTAATTTTAAATTTATCCATCAATTCAATAAACTCTTTTTGCTCCCTGCCTGCCGGCGAGGCAGGTTTTAGTTCAAAATTTTCTGGTTCAAATTCTATTTTATAATTCTCAGCCATTTTCATCACCCGACTAACCAAATTTCCTAATCCATTTGCCAAGTTAGCATTATAAGCTTCCTTAAACTTTTCCATAGTCATATCTGAATCTTCATACATATTCAAGTGTCTTGCTACATAGTATCTTAGAGCATCTACTCCATATTCTTCAATAATATCCGAAGGATTTATAACATTTCCAATACTTTTACTCATTTTTTGCCCCCCTGAATTTATAAAACCGAAGATATAAATTTGTTTAGATTGAGGTAACCCAGCTGACATTAACATAGCTTGCCACATTGCACTTTGTTGCCGAAGATTATCCTTCCCTGCCACTTGAAATACAGGCCACCATTTTTCAAATTTTTCCATATTATCCGGCCAACCAATAACAGAAACATAATTTACTAAGGCATCAAACCAGACATACATTACATGTCTATCATCGTTAGGCACAGGCACTCCCCACGGCATTTTCTCCTTTAGTCGTGAAATACTAAAATCCTGTAAACCCCTCTCCACAAACTTACTAATTTCATTAAGACGAAAATTAGGCACAACAAATTCTTGATTTTTATTATAAAAATCAAGTAAATCATTTTGATATTTAGAAAAACGGAAAAAGTAATTTTCTTCTTCTGCCTCTTCTATTTTCTTCCCTGGATGTAAAGGGCATTCTCCGTCCACTAATTCCGAATCAGTCTTTTCTAATTCACAACCAACACAATATTTAACTTTATAATTTTTTTTATAAATATCACCATTAGCTTCACATCTTTTCCAAAATTCCTGAGCTGATTTTTGATGTTGTTCATCAGTTGTACGAACAATATTAGTATAAGCTACATTCATCTTTTTAATCTGACCTTCAATCTTTTTAAACATTTCATCCGTAAATTCTTGTGCTTTCATCCCACGATCCACAGCAGTGTTTAATATCTTTTGTCCGTGTTCATCTACTCCTGTATTCAAAAATACTTCAAAACCCATTGCTTTTTTATACCGTGCTAAAATATCAGCCCGAATAAATTCGGTTGCATGTCCTATATGTAAATCTGCATTTACATAAGCAAGAGTAGTTGTAATATAAAATCTTTTATTAGTCATTACTTATTTCTTTTCTTCCATCGTAAGCATTTGTTTTCTTTTTTTCTTCTCAACATCATTTGCAAATTCCATTAAAACAGCTGCAATAGGTACAGCAATAATTATTCCTAGAAATCCTGCTAATTGAGCCCCTACCAATAAAGCAATGATAACCATCAAGGGGGGTACACCCACAACTTTTTTAACCACTAAAGGATAAATTAGGTGATTTTCAAATTGTTGGATGATTACATAAAGACCTAGTACCATCAAGCCTAAAGAGGCTCCTCCGTCAAGGAAACCGATAGCAACAGCTGGAATAGCTGCTAAAATAGGACCAAACAACGGAATCAGTTCAGCCATAGCTGCTAAAATAGCTAATAAAAGAGCATATTTAACACCTAAAATCATTAAACCTAAATAGACTAAAATACCAATAAATAAAGCTAGTAAGAGTTGCCCTTGCATCCACCTTCCAATTTTCAGCTGAGATCTTTTCCACAAATCAACAATATATTTTTCGTGATTGGCTGGTGTAACAATTCTTAAGAAATTTGCTATCCCATATTCTTGAACTGCAAAATAAAAAGAAAAGACCAGAATTAAAACAAAACTTAATAAACCTCCAAAAACAGAACTGACTGTTTGCCAAAAACTACTAAAGGTGTGCCCCACTACTGATTTCAAGCCATTAACAATATCATTCAAAGAAAAATTTGATGACAAATTTTGAACTTCAGACAAGAAACCACTATCATTTATAGAAGGCCAAAAATCAACAGAGTCCATATACTGAGGGATTGAACTAGAAAGATTAGATGTTTCTTCTAATATCAACGGAACAAAGGTTACAAAAAGACCGACAAGAATACCCACCACTCCTAAATACACAAAAATAACAGCCAAAACCCTCGGAATATTCCTTTTAATAAACCATTTAGCTATTGGTTCAATAGAGGAAGCAATTACAATCGCTGTTAAGATGATAAGAACTAAATCACGGAAAAAGTATAGAAAAACTAACAACAACAAAAATAAAATTGTCCTAATAATCGTCCCCGAACTAATGTTTACTGAGATATTTTTATTCATCCCGTTAGAAATTTTGTTTGTCATATTTTTGTTATGATATTATTCCTATTAAAAAACCTCGTAGATTTCTAACGGGATTCATATTATAGATAATATCATTTACATCAAAGAAAGCAAATTAAAATTTGAGAATTTTTAACAAAGGTTTTTTGTCTTTAATCGGACCAATCACAGCTAAGTTAAGCCCTTGGTTTTTGAATATCTTATTCGCCACTCGTTTTATGTCTTGAGATGTAATAGCTTTGACTTTTTCAACTTTTTCTTGAGGAGTTAAAACTTCCCTTCTCAAAATTTCCTGATCACCATAATACTCAGCAACTGAATCAGAAGATTCTAAACCTAAATAAAAATTACCAATTATACAATCTTTAACTTTTTGTAATTCTTCTTCTGGCACCAACTCATCTTTTAGTTTTTTGAATTCTCCTAAAAGGACTCTTACCACTTCTTCTACTCGTTTATTATCTACCCCTGCTGAAACCCTTAAAAAACCACTGTCTACACGAGCCATATTAAATGACCTCACATAATAACAAACTCCCATTTCATCTCTCAATTTTTGAAATAATCGAGAACTCATCCCTGCCCCTAAAACACTCGCTAGCAACGAAGCAGTCGTCACATCCTTATCAAAAATAGAAAAGCCACGAACACCAAGAACTAAATGGCTTTGGTCTGATTTTTTATATTCAATCGTTACTTGTGGTTTTGTTTGTTGTTCTTTGACTTTCAATTTTTTTGGACTTTTCCCTATATTTATATTTTTAAATTTTTTCTCTATTTTCTCAATCGTTTTCTTTTCATTAAATTTTCCAGCCACTATTATTGTCGTATTTTCCGCTGTATAACGATTTTTTCTATAATTAACAAAATCATTTCTTGTCATTTTTTTAATATTTGTTTTTGGTCCCAAAGTATCCTGCCCTGCTGGTTGATTACCATACAAAAGTTTTAAAAAAACATTAAAGATTTTCTTCATCGGTAAATCTTCATACATATTTATTTCCTCAATAATTACACCTTTTTCTTTTCTAATTTCATTCTCATCAAAAACAGGGTTTAAATACATATCCGAAATAATATCTAAAAGTTTCTCATTATGTTTAAAGTGAGCTTTAGCATAATAACCCGTCATTTCGTGTCCTGTAAAAGCATTATATTGGGAACCTAATTTATCCAACTCCAAACTAATATCTTTAGAGGTCGGTCTTTGTTTTGTTCCCTTAAAACACATATGTTCTAAGAAGTGAGAGATACCATTTATTTCTTTCTTTTCATAATCAGTCCCTGCTTCTACTAAAACTAAAACAGTTGTTGTTTTATTCCCCGACATTGGCACAGTAATTATCCGCATCCCATTCTTCAAAATTTTCTTATTATATTTCATCCCGTTAGAGATAATCTGCTTTTCACAGACGACCTTGGTTAAACTTATAATTTTATACCCGATAGATCTCTAACGGGATTCATATAAATATCTTTAATTATTTTAATTTTCTTTGTTTTAATTCAACTATTTTTTTTAATAAATCAAACTTAACAACAAAAATATCAAAAAATCCTTTTTGTCCAACTATCCCATATTGCATAATTTTTCCTGCAACATTAGGCATAAACCCAGCGTTAATTTTATAAGACCAGCCCCCTACTTCAATAGTAATTTTATGCAAATAATAGATAGAAGCTTTCCCTCCAACTCCAAAAACTTCTTGTGGTTTTCCTTTTTTAATATCAATTCCAATAGCTTCTCCTATTTCTGCATCAAAAATACACAAATCAGCCCCCGAATCAACTAGTACCTCATAACCAATTTCGAGATTTTTATTTTTAAGTTTTATCGGAATAACTGGCCTAAAAACTGACTTAGAATATTGTTTATATTTAAATTTCATACAACTCCTACATATGAAGTCAATTTTTTAGGCACACGAGTTAAAAAAGGAGTCTCATTTGATTTTTCTTTAGCTTGATGCACCGCAAGAACAACCGTTTTTCCTACTCCCAAAACAGTTTCTTCATCTTCAGCCAAAGCTACCCACTGACCTTTATATTTTTTATATAATTGTGTCCAATCTTTTGACATATTTTATTTATTATAAATAACAATGTAATGAAGTATATCATATTAACCAGATAATTACTCCTTTAGTTTCCCAGCCAAATAATCTTCCAAATCAGCTGTTTTAATCCTCCGTTATCCACAAATATCCAAGCCAAACAATAATTTTCTTGATATTCTATTAGATAGATAGTTAATAACTAACAAAAAACATATGGAATATATAAATAATAGACTTAATCAAATAAACCAACCTGTTCAAAAGAATAAGTGGGGTTTGTTAAAAATAATTATAGTCTTGTTAATCTCTTCTTTTCTGGGAGTAATAATTGGATATGGTTTTTTCTTTCTTTCTTTTATGGGGGTTATAGGATGGCCTCTCTATTTTATTATTCCAGTTTTATTAGGACTCTTCTCAGGAACATTAATACCCAAGACGTGGCCTAGATGGTATGTTTTTTTGACAATCCCTTTAATTTTACCAGTAGTTAAGCCTGAATTATCATTTTTATTTTTTTCAAATGATGTTACTATCAGTCAACTACTTCCGAGTATTTTTTCTTTTTCCATCTTAAGAAGCACCCCCTTTATCCTGTTTCTCGCAGGAATAACAATTCGCTTTTTTCCTAAGAAAATAGGCAAAAGGAAGATAATACTTATCTTTATCCTTATTCTATTTATTATTATAGGTAAAAATTACATAGTAAAAGAAATGGGTCGTGAAGAAAGAGCCGCCCAGCAAATAGAGACCGAAAGGGAAATGGAGGATCAGGAAATTAATGGTCCTTCAAGAAACGAACAAAGAATTTCTGACCTACTTCAATTGACCGAGGCTCTATCTTCATATTATAAAGATAATGGTCATTATCCCATTTCAGAATCTTTCAAAGATGTAGCCGACATTTTATATACCCCACTCACCCCTGAGTATCTCATTTTTGGTGACATATATGACTCCCCGCTGTCAGACCCCCTAGACCCTGACTATTGGTATGTATATAGATCTCAAAACCAAGGGCAAGGCTATAAATTGGTTTTTTATTTTGAAAAAACAATGGACTCAAAAGAGTTTGAAGAAAAGGTAAGTAAATCAATTTTAGATAATGAATCCAATTATTCAACGTCAGCTAACTATAATGTACTCTGTGCACACGCAGAATTAAACAATAGCCAAAAACATAGGA
>Ga0208904_1003074_pt1 | contig 10056 bp, 14 predicted proteins | sample AntAceMetag02UKB_FD_184774 | JGI IMG/M metagenome (GOLD analysis project Ga0208904, IMG submission 184774) | Saline lake microbial communities from Ace Lake, Antarctica - Antarctic Ace Lake Metagenome 02UKB (SPAdes) (version 2) | ecosystem: Environmental > Aquatic > Non-marine Saline and... | reverse complement strand
ATTGATCAAGCCACCGACAGTTAGTCAAGGCACAGATCAAAAGCACTTAAAAGGAAACTCGAAAGAGTATCTTTTTAGGTGTTTTTTTTGTGTAGAAAAAAACTATTTATTTTTTTAGAAATATAGAATTATTTACCTATTTTTAGGATTATCCTAGACTATATAAACGTAAGGACTGAACAAGGTGGTTCAGTAAGGACTGAACAAGTCAGATATTATATAACAATAACTGAACAATGTTTAGTTGTAATATAATTTATATATGATAGTATATGAATATTCGTTTGTAGTTTTAATATCAAGCCCCCCTGAATACATAAAGGGGGGTTTTCATTTGGGGGGGTTGACATTTTGGGGGGTTTGTATTGGGGTTTTAAAAGGTATTGACATATAAATACAGTGTGATAGACTTGTGGTATTATAAGTTAAGTTAAAAAAATATATGAATATATATAAAATAAGTCAAACAATACACTGTGATTATGATACCTTTGATTCTTTTATTGCTTATGCAAATAATGAAAAAGAGGCAATTTTAATGACACCAGATAATTGTAGTTTTACTAATGAAGATAAAAAATCATATTTTGGTATGTGGATTAAAAAGAGCCAGATAGATAATGTAAAAGTAGAACTAATTGGCTACACAGATGAAAAGGTAGAAAAGGGTACAATATTATCAAGTTATAATTCTGGTTAAAAAATATTATGAGAGAAATTAAATTTAGAGCAGTTGCTTTAGAAAGTTATGGAGATTATGAAGATGACTTTTATATAAAAAAAGGTGAAATTGTTGATTGGGAAACTATACAAGGTGATAGAAATTATTGGTTAGATAATGAAAATTTTGGTGTTAAGTTTAACTTAATGCAATACACAGGATTATTGGACAAGAATGGAAATGAGATTTATGAGGGGGATATCATCAAGATAACTTTAGCTGATAGATATATAAACAGAGAAGTTAAATTTACAAATGGAAGTTTCAAGTTTGGAAAAGAAAGGATTTGGTTGGATTTAGAAGAAGAATTTAAAGAAATAATAGGTAATATATACGAGAATCAAGAATTATTGACAAAGTAGTGGAACTGTACCCTATAATTTGACATTAATTTTATATGTGATATTATAGGTATAACAATTATTAATTAAGAGAAATAAAAGTAAAATGGATGAATTTGATTTAGAAGAAAATAGGCAAGAAAGTGAAGTTGCTTATTATGAAATAGCAGATTCTATTATAGAAAATGTTATTGATGGTTTGGTCGAGTATGAGATTGATGGATTATTACACTCTAATCTACAACAGCAGATTATAGAGATAATAAAATCCTTTTGATTTTATAAGATAATAAAGTCTTTCTGACTTTATAAGATAATAAAATCTTTCTGATTATTAATTAGTAAATTAAGTAAAACTATGAAATGTAATAGGTGTGGGGAGGAACATGAAGATGAAAGTGTATTTACAGAGGTATCAAATGGTGATATGATATGTACTTATTGTTTAGATAATTATTATGCTCTCTGTAACCATTGTGATAAATTTAATGACAGAGATTATATGTATCTTACATATAATGAGGAATTAATATGTGAAGATTGTAGAGATGAATGGTATGTATCATGTATTGAATGTGATTATTATGTTAATTGTAATAATGTAAGTGAAGATTCTGATGGTGATCCTTTATGTCCTAATTGTGTAGGGCAATCATCTCATAGGAGTAATCCACAGAATGATGATAAGTACGAGAGTAAAAACTTTGGGGATATTATTAAGTCTAAGAGAACTTTTGGTATAGAGTTAGAGCTATTGACAAATGATAAATTATCTGGTGAAATAGACGCTAATTTTGGTATCAAAGGGGATGGATCACTAGACTGTGATGGAACTGACTTCCATGACGAGATAGAGATAGTATCTCCTGTTCTAAGAGGTAAAAAAGGGGAACAGGCTGTATTAGACCTATGTGCTAGTTTAAAGACTAAGGATGTTGGTGTAAACAAGTCATGTGGACTTCATGTACACTTAGGGGCTAAGGACTTTCTACAAATGGACTCTAAAATTATTGCGTATAGTGAATTAGATGAGTTTAAAAAGAAAGACGAAGATGAACTATATACTCCGTTCTTTTTCCCTGCCGAGATATATGTTAAATTTACAGATAAATTTAATACTCATGATTTAGATGAGATAATAGCTAGAATGTCAGAGGGTGGTTTTAGACACAGTACGTTTGAAACTTATCAAGATGGTTTTATTTATAAAGATGATAAGATCACTGAAAAAGATGTAAATGATAAGACTATGGTTATTATGAAGCCACTGGATGATAATATAGAAAAGTTAAAGAATCTATTGAAATTCTATATGATATTTGAACCAGTCATTATGTGTTCGCAACCAAGAAGTCGTAGGGATAGTAACTCATATTCTGCCCCCATTAATAACTCATTTTGTATAAATGATATTGATAAAATTGATAGTTATGATAAATTTGACCAGTATTGGTACAAGACAAGTGATAAAAGACGAATTAATAACAGAAAACAAGATAAATATTCTTCTGCTAGGTACTACTCTTTTAACTTCCATGCCCTATTATGTGGTGGGAACGGAGGTCATGCAGGGTTTAAGACCTTAGAAATAAGGCTACACTCTGGCACTAAAAATGCTAAGAAGATACTCTACTGGACAGCCTTTCACCAGATTATACTTGATAAGATAGCACAGTGTAAAATTACAAGTGAAGATTTAGAAAAAGCAAGTGGTTTATTTTCTGTTTTAGATAAAATGAATCTTATGTTTAAATTCTTAGAACTTGATGATGATACGGAATTGGCTATTAAGAAAAGGATAGAAAAGTTTGGTTTGAATGATAGACGAAATCAAGAGGATCATATTGAAGGTGTTGAAGATGGTGAATTAATGACTGCTTAATAATTAAATAATAGATAAATTGAATACATAAAATTTGTCTAAAGTAAAGTGTGTGGAATCGTATATGTGAAAAGAGAAGATGCTTATGCCCAAAAGACAGTTGTCAAGAGGTTTAATAAGCAAAGAAGTAGAGGTTTAATGGGTTTTGGATATATTACAGTAGAAAAAGGAAAGGTTGAACATCTGAAAAGATTTGAAACCGAAAAGGAAATGATAAAGTCTATTAAGCAAGAAACTGCTAAAGAAATACTTTTTCACCACAGAACTCCAACGAGTACCCCTAATATATCAGAAACTAACCATCCTATCTTAGTAGAGAATAATCTATTGGAACATAAATACTATGTTATCCATAATGGAATGATTGGTAATGATTTAGAATTACAATCTAAACACGCTGATTTAGGCTTTGAATACACTACAGAAATGACAGAGGATAGTGTATATAAGACTAAAAAGAGAGAGATAGTACAGACTTCATCCGTTGTATTTAATGATAGTGAAGTATTTGCTATAGATTTAGCCCTATATTTAGAGGGTTTAAATGATAAAATAGAATCAATGGGATCAATAGCCTTTATCTGTATAGAAACTGATAAAAAGGATAATATATTGAAGATACATTATGGTAGAAATGAAAAGAATCCTTTAGTTATAGAGGAAGCCAGAGATATGTTTATACTAAAATCAGAGGGTGGAGGTACAAGTATTAAGGAAGATGTCTTATACTCTTATGATTATAATGGTAAAACATTAATAGAGAAAGAAGTTAATATTGGTGATAACTATAGGTTTGAAAAGAAATGTGATTATGGTAACGAGTCTGGTATGAGGAGGAGGGCTGGTTATAGTGATTATGGATATGATGATGAAATGGATAGATATTATCCACTGGAAGATAGGTCTAAGAATGAATCTAACCAAGAGTTAGGTATAATTGAATTTGTTGATGAATTATATGAAAGATACCAAGTATTAGAGGGTGATAAGATTGACAGAAACGCTGATATTAATGTACTAAAATTACAGATTAGTGATAATAATTTCAGAGATAATGAGGAGGAAATATACTCTAATGAATTACTGGAGGAATTAGAGGTAGAATATGAAGATATAATTGATGAGATGACAGATATAAACTCCAGAATACAAGCAGGTGAAGCTAGTTAATAAAAACTCGGTAAACTCGGTTGCAAAATGTCTTATTTAATAGGCAGGTGGAAGCATTAAAAGATTGATCTAAACCCACTATAAAGTAATTGCTTTATTATAAATGCCCTTACTCTCTTTGTAAGTTTAACTGGGGATGTCCTTATAATCATGTGTCCTTTGCGAAAGACTTGTTACATAAGTTTAGTACTAAAGAGGTTGATTAAAGGGTTTTCTGGGCGAAACCTTATCGTAGCCATATTTGATCATAGGCTTATTAAGGTACTAGGTGTTTTAAGTATTGATTGGGGCTGTATCGCCCCACACAATCTAGTATTGTTATTTATCCGTTAATGAAAACTAAAATGACTAAAGAAAAAGAAAAAGGTGAACTGGATGATGGTTTTGGTAAGAATTATATTGATAGACTTTACAATGTTTATGTAATATTATGGACTAAAAAATATGGTTTGAAACCCATTTTATCGTATGCTATGGTTGGTAGAATTATGAAAGATTTAGTTAAGTCTTTGACAGAGAAACAGATAGCACTATTATTAATTGTATATTTTGATTGGAAAGGTGCAGATGGTAATGACACTTTCATAGAAAAGAAACTACAAAATTCGACACACAGTATATTCTTATTTAATAGAGAACTTAACTCTATAAGAGCTTATATACAGAATGTTATGAAAGTAGATATGGAAGATGAATCACAGTTAGATAGTTATATTACTAATTTAGTTAAAGAATGATATGGATGAATCTGAATATGAAATTGGAGATGGATTAAGTCGTAGTTACATGGATAGGATGCAGATATTAATGAGAGAAAGAGATATGTTCTGTCAAGCAATAAATAATGGTGGAGTTGGTCGTAGTATTAATAATCAAGATAATAGCCAAAATAAAGAAATGAAGGATCATAAATTTAAAGTAGATGATTTTCTTATACAAGAGAAAGGAAATAAGATAAATTTAAGTTTTGTGTCTAATAAAATAAGTGCTATCTTTAAAGTAGGAAAATTAGATATACTTAATGATGGTGAAAAAAAATACAAAGTATATATAGATAGACGTGGTAATTGGTATCTTGAGGATAATCTAAGAATTGCTACATCTAATGAAATTAAGATGTATGAAAAGAAAGATAAATTAAGGACTGCTGTTAGAAAAAGTAGTGATAGAATGAATTTGATCCGTATGTATAAGTCAGAGGGTAGAGATATAAGTGAATTAGATAACTTGCAATTAGATCACCCAGACTCTAGTGAGAGAACAAGAAAACACTGCCCACCTGATGATGAGAATGGTTTATCAGAGCAAGACTTAATTATTGATTAATATGGTAAAAGAAAATTATACAAAAGAAACAATGCTTGTTGTAGTTAAAGGTGAAAAGTCTGATGAAAAAGATGTATTTATTGATGAAATGATAACTGATCTACAAGATAATTGTAACATTAACTGTTTACACTCTGATATAGATAAACTATCACAGTGTTTTGAGATAAAGAGGAGTCATCTGTTTAAAAGACAGAGGACTATTCTTGAACAGGTAGCTAATTTAGGTGATGTAAATATTATCGTCAATGTTGTAAACTGTTATGAGAAAAAATGGAAGAAAATTGCTGATAAGTTTGATTTAGGATTTAGTATTGTTGATTTTATCAGTGATAAAGATAAAGAAAGACAATTAACTATGGAGTTGTTAGGGGATAGGATAGCCTTATTAGAAAAACAGATAGAGATTGACAAAAGTTAAGAACTGTATTAGAGTTTATAAATGATTTGCATTCGTAATACGAATATGTTATAATATAATCACAATGAAAACAAGAGAAATAATAATCGAGGAAGATAATAATGAAAGGTTAGACTCTATTTACTTTATATTAAAAGCAATAGAATATGATTTACATAAATATACTATTGATGAGATTTTATCAGCTAGTTTAGAGTTAAATGAACTATGAGTAATTTAAAGATTTATCCGTACAAGATGTCAAGCATGTCTAGTAAACAGTTAAGAGATAGACTAGGGGCGTTAAGAGTATATCCTGATAGAGCCTATAGCTATAGAGATGGTGATTTGGTTATAAACTGGGGCAATACTCAATTACCTACTTGGGATAATAGTCAAGTTAAGTGGTTGAATAATCCTGTAAGAGTTAGAAATGCGTCTAATAAGCTAACTACACTTAAAATGCTTGATAATGCAGGAATCAAAGTACCACAGTTTACTACAGATATGGATAGGGCTTTACTATTTGATACTATTGTAGTTAGGCATAGTCTAACTGGACACAGTGGTCAAGGTATAGAAATTATTGATGGTTACGACCATTATATACCAAATGCCCCACTATACACAGAATATATCCCTGCTAAAGCAGAGTATAGGGTACATATATTTGATGGTAATGTCATTGATATTAGTAAGAAAGTAAGAATGGAGGAACCTGATTTAGGTTACCCACCAGTACCTGATGAACCTGATGAAGAAGAAATGATGATCAAGAGTCATAAAAATGGGTGGATGTTTGCACGTGGAGGGATTAATTTTAACCCAGAGCTAGGTAGAATAGCTATCAAGGCTGTAAAGACGTTAGGGCTTGATTTTGGAGCTGTGGATATTATTAGAGGTGAAGATAATGAATACTATACTTTGGAGGTGAATACAGCCTGTGGTATGCAAGACACTACAGAGAACTCCTATGTAACAGCTATTCTTAACTATATAATAAAACATGAGTAAACTAACACAAGAAACTTTTGAACTATTACAGGATGGTCTTGATGCACTTGTTATTATTTCTGATGAAGATGAAATCTCTGAAGAACTGGTAAAGAAAATTCAAGATGCAGAGGATGAATTAATAGCTATTGGTACATTTTAATTATGAATAAAAATAAAACACAATTAGAGAGTTTTGTCAAGTATTGTGAGGAATATCCTGAACAGAGATTTTTTCAAGCACTTAGAAATTGGAATCAAATTGAACATCCTGAACAGAACTTTATCTTAACAGCAGAAGTAGGTAAGACTTTATTATGGGATAAACAAGAGGATACATTTTATCGTTAGTAACGCTTAATAGTCGGCACAAAATAAGTTTGTGCCTGTAATTTAGGTTTTAACTAAATAAATTATACTTTGTATAATTTAACTAAACAAATTACTAACTAAGTAATAAAAATTGAATAAATAAATACTAATAAATTATGTCAATAATACGATCTATTCGTGAACAGATCGGTGTTGATTATAACAGACCTGATATATCTAAGATGGAGGGTTTTATTGAGGAACTAAACAATAACCCTGTAGCACTGGAATATCTAAAGACAGAACGTGGTTTAACTGATGATACTATTAATCATTTTAAATTAGGTTTTGATCCGAAAAGGGAAGCTATATCAATACCTATCTTCAAAGGTGATGAACTAATTAATATCAAGTATCGTTTTCTTAACCCTGTTAAGTCAAAATACTCGTCAGAGAGAGGGGCTGAAACATGGTTATATAATGATGTCGGTATTGATATTGGTAACAAGAAAGATGGTGTCCTTATTGTAGAGGGTGAATTTGACCTTATGTCAGTTTACCAGACAGGTATTAAGAATGTAGTATCTGTAGCAGGAGGTAAGGACTCTTATGGTATATGGATTGAGAGGATAGACAATATCCCAAGAATCTACATAGCCTATGATAATGATAAAGGTGGTAAGGAATCGGCTATTAAAATTGCCGACAGACTGGGTGTAGAGAAATGTTTTGAGGTAAGTTACCCAGAGGGACTGAAAGACGCAAATGAGTACCTAAAGTCGCACACAAAGGATGATTTTAAAGATCTAATAAAGAAAGCCAAACCCTACTATAACTATCAGTTTAAAGGACTAGGTGATATTATAGAGAGTTTGAGGACAAAGACTAATACAAATATTACAACAGAGTTTATCCCTAATGTCAAGATAGAAAAGGACTGGATGATTGTAGTATCTGGATCTACAAACACAGGTAAGTGTCATGCAAAAGGTACAAAACTATTAATGTATGATGGCTCTATTAAGAATGTAGAGGATGTAGAAATAGGAGATCAGTTAATGGGAGCAAATTCTAAGCCGAGAAATGTATTATCTCTTGCAAATGGTACTGAAGAAATGTATAGAATACATGAAAGGAATGAGTATTATGATGTTAATAAAAGTCATATTTTATCACTGAAATCTGTTCGCTGGGATAGAAAGACCAAACAAACAAAAACTGTTTATAATGAGAAAACTGTAGAAGAATTGTTAGAAATGAAACCAGAAACACAGAGAGTTTATCGTGGGTGGAAGACAGATGTAGATTTTAAGTGGAATCATTTAGAGTTAGATCCATATTTTGTTGGTTTATGGCTAGGTGATGGTTCGTCTAGTAAGACACAAATAACTACAGAAGATGATAAAATAGAATTGTACTTAAATAATTATTGTGATGAATTAGGATTATCTGTTACAAAAAGAACACAAAAAAATAATAATTCCTGTACTTTTGATTTCGTTGGAATTAGAGGTAAAAAAGGAGGAAACTATATAAGGAATTGGTTAAAGAAATATAACCTATTAAATAACAAACATATACCGCAAGTATATAAAATTAATAGTTATTACAATAGATTAGAATTATTAGCAGGTTTAATTGATACTGATGGAAGTTTAGGAAAGACTAAGAGAGGTGAATCCTTTGAAATAATACAAAAGAATACACAATTAGCAAATGATATAGTATTTTTAGCTAGATCTTTGGGTTTTAGAGTTAAGATAAGTAAAACAATTAAGTCTATAAAATCTATTAATTTTACAGGTGAATATAATCGTATATTTATTTTTGGTAATTTATCTTTAATACCAACAAGACTAAAAAGAAAACAGAGTACTTTTTGTTCTAAAAAGAATTGGCTAACATCTAGACTAGAGATTGAATCAATAGGAATAGGCAAATATTATGGATTTACTTTAGATGATGATGGGTTATATCTCTTAGACAGCTTTACTGTAACTCATAATACTTCACTGGTACTGAACATAGCAGATGACTTTGTTAATCAAGAGTTACCTGTCCTGATTATGCCTTTTGAAAGAGGTATAGAATCTGTAGGTAAGAGATTTATGTCAGTCATGTTAGACAAGACTAACGAGGATTTTAGTTATCTATCAGACACAGACTGGGTAGATGTAATTAATGACTGTATAGACAAACCATTATATTTTTCTGTACCAAAGAAAGATGAGATAGTGGAAACAATTATAAAAGCAAAGAGATTATTTAATACTAAAATTGTAATTGTAGATCACTTAGACTATCTTATAAGACATGTCAGTGGTAACAGGGAAGCAGAGATAGCTAATACATTACAAAACTTAAAAAGAGTAGCAGAAGAACATGGTATTATTATAATAATAGTATCCCATATTAGAAAGATTGAACAAGCAGGATCAGCTATACAAAGGAAACCTAACCTAGATGATTTAAAGGGTAGCTCTAGTCTTTCACAAGACCCAGAGTGTGTCGTTCTACTCAATCCTATAGAAGAGGGTATAGACATTTGTGTAGCTAAGAATAAGGGTAAAATGGGATGTAAGACTTTTGATTTCAATCCTGATACTGGTAGATTTTCTCAAACAGAAGCAGAGAAAGACTTTGAAAGTTTTGGTCAGACAGAAGCTGAGTTTTAATTAAACCTAATAAAATGACTGAACAACGGATACATAATCTATCAGAAGAAGATATGGAAAGGTTAAGAAATATACCTATCGCAGATATTTTAGGTATAAAGAACACAGGTAGGCGACAGCATGTAGTATGCCCTTTTCATGGGGATACAAATCCATCTATGACAATATATCCTGATAACAGTTACAAATGTTTTGGTTGTGGTATTTATGGTATGGGAGCTATCTCGTTTGTAATG
>Ga0208904_1003072_pt1 | contig 10063 bp, 27 predicted proteins | sample AntAceMetag02UKB_FD_184774 | JGI IMG/M metagenome (GOLD analysis project Ga0208904, IMG submission 184774) | Saline lake microbial communities from Ace Lake, Antarctica - Antarctic Ace Lake Metagenome 02UKB (SPAdes) (version 2) | ecosystem: Environmental > Aquatic > Non-marine Saline and... | reverse complement strand
ACAGTAAAATTTATAGTATCTCTATTGAAGTTGAATGGCTAAGGAGGGATTGGTAATGAAGTATGCAGCTCTAAAAGAAGGAAATATTGTTGTGCTAAAACATTATAACTGCAATGATTTCTTTGTGGGAGAACTGTCTAAAGGCAAGAAAGAGAAAACCTTTTTGATAGACAATGAGAGGTTCAAAGAACTTAAATTGAGAGAGTTTGATGAGACTAAAATTGATTACTGCCAAGAGGTAGTATTCTGATATATCCGGAGATGGATATATCTCATATTTTTTTTAAATTTTTTTGGTGAACACTATTAAAGGGGATTTTTATGGAAATTGATTTTGGAGTAGATGGAATAATAATTACATTTGAGAAAGAAGATAGCTGGGAAAAAGAGCAATTTGTTAGAAAAGAAGTTGAGAGAGCATTCGATATTGCTGAATTACTTATGTTTAAAAAATAAAGGAGAAGTGATAACAATGGTGATGAAATATTCAGGAGAAGCTCTGGCTAATCCTTTAAAAAGAAGAATACCAAAAATTCATAACTTTGACACATTAATTAGAGATATGGCTATGCATTTTCCAAGCATTAAAGTTAGAATTGGAACTGGCTCAATAGAACGCTATGGATTTTGTGCAAGATGATGTGCTTTTGATGGATTTCAACGAGGAGGAATGGACTTATGTCGGAGTTACAGACGAAGGATATCCAATCTATCAACGAAAAGATACAATCACGAGAAATCAAAATAGATTGTAACGGAGAACATCAATGCCGAAGATGTGGCAAAGATTTTTATACTTCTAAGGAATTAAAGAGACATGAATTTGTCTATCATTATTAAAGGTGATTTAATGAGTCAAGATGCAGAAAAAATAATTAAAGAAATTAATGACGATTATCCTAATGAACGAGCTGAGCCTTGTGAAGATAGATCGCAAGATAAAATAAACAAAATAGAAAGTCTTATTCGTAGTTTAGACCAAGAGCAACTAAATGAATTCGCTATTAAGAATAATGCAGTAGATCGTTTTATGGAAGATTTTTACGAGTACCAGTTGACTATAGATGATGAAGATGCTGCTTTTGATGATTATATTAGAGAACTTATTTTAATAAAAACTAGAACTAATCAAGATAGATTATAGAGAGAAAGATTATTATGGGAATATGTAAATTTTGTGATTATGAAACTCTTACTTTAAATTATGAGACTATTGAAGACGAATCTCAAGGAGGAAGAGTAATTTTAATTCCTTCTAATACTTTAGAGTATTGCATTGAATGGATTTCCGAGGGTTCATCAACAGAATTTAATGAAGATTGTATATTTTCTTGCCCAAATTGTGAGAAAATTCTTTTCATGAATGAAAGAGAAGCAATAGAATTTTTATCAGGAGAACCAGATATTAAAAATCAGGAGAGATTATAATGCCTTATATATGTCCCGAATGCAAGAGTATCATCAAATGGGTTTTGGTTACCTTCAGATGTGTAGAGAATGGGTATTATGATTTGAATGAAAACAAATCATTTCAGTATAATTCAGAGGAAGTTTCTAGTTATGATAATGAGATGATTGTCTGTCCTGAATGTGATTTTAAATTTAAAGACCAAGAAGAAGTTTTAAACAAGTGTTTTGTTGATAAAATAAAAATTGATAATTCAAGGAGACAGTAGGTGTTTATATGGGTGTATGTCCAGATTGTGGCGTAGAAATTGAGCATGTTAATTACTCAGTGAGGATGACTGAATGGGGTGTATTCGATGGTCAAGACCATGATTCTAGCGATAGTGAGTGGCAAGACAATCCTGAATATATTTGTCCTGAATGTGATTATTGTTTTAGTGGAGAAGTCGAAGTTGCTGAAAGTCTTGGACAAGATTTTGAAGAAACGGAAAGACTTAATGGAAGAACAAGAGTTTCTCTAGTAAAACCTAAGAATGAGGAGAGATTATAATGGGAATATGTCCAGAATGCGGAGAAGAGATTGGAACTGTTCAATACATTTGCCCATCAACCGAGTATGGTTCTTATGATGGAGAAAACTATGAATTCGAAGAGAATAGTGAAACTAATTTTTCTTATAATGATGTTCGTTTAGAATGTTACCATTGTAATTTTGAGTTTGATGACGAGGAACATGCTCAGAAATGGCTTGAAGTAGACGAAGAAGAGTGGCATGCTTGTGAAGATGAGGGCAGAGAATATAATCACTCTTATATAGTATCACGATTAAGAGTTTCTACTAAACCAGTAACAAATGAGAGTAGGTTGTGATTATATGGGAATATGTCCTAGTTGCAGAAACGAGATGGATTTTGTTGATTATTCTTGTAGAGCTTTTGAAGAGGGAAAATATGCCAACGGAGATTATACTGATGTAGAGTATATTGATGATGATTTGGCTGATATATCTTTTAAATGCCCTGAGTGTGATTTTCAATTTAGTGGTGAGTCTGACGCTCAAGCGGCTATTGATGCAGATTATTCTACTAATTCAAGAGAACCCCGACCAGAATATGATAACGATTGGTATAATCCACGAGAGGATGATTCTTTTGATGATTTTTTAGCAGATTTAAGAGGAGAAAAAATTAAAAATCAAGACAGATTGTAGGAGGTCTTAAAATGGGATTACCCAAAAATATAGAAGAACTCGAGTCAATATGGGTTGTTATGGGAAGAGCATATGTTCGAACTGTAATAACTGAAACAATTAAATTATGGCACGAGGAAATGTATGACGAATGTGAAGATAAGGCAGAAATAAAAACTGAGGACTATGTATCTCTTATTGATACTATGTATGGTAATCTTATCATGCATGAAATATTGAGTGTGTCGGATGTTCCATTTTTGCTTAAAAACTATCAGGGCTTCATAATAAAAACAGTTAACTCTATGCAACAAGAGTCTTATGGCAAACTATTAATGCCTAATGCAAAAACTGTTATAGATTTATCTAACTTAGGTGAGGAGATAAAGAAATGAAATGCAAAAAATGTGGCTTTGACGGAGATAAATTTGTTGTGTCTATAACAGGTACTATGAATTTAAAGTGGACTGGCGAGGGACATATCAACGATGCTGTTAAAGAGAACAAAGATTTAGAATTTGTTCCTGATGCCGATCTTGAAATGGTTAAATGCCCTAAATGTAATGTTGTAGTTTATTTTTCATGCAACGACTACAAAAAGGGAACTATGAAAGCAGTTAATCTGAAGAGATATGCTGTTACTAAAACAAAGGCTTTGAAGTCTCAGAAAACGATTAGTGATGGCAAGAAAAAAGCTAAGTCAGTTGAAAAGAAGTAAGAAAAGGTGGTGTCATGGAAGAGAATTTAAGAGATTTGTTAGACAAGCTAGAGATTCAATCATATGGTCTACCTGAACCGTTCCAACTAATAGTGGCTTTGCTATTAGAAGTATATAAAAGCCTTAACGCTGATGAGAGGATGCCTAAACATACCAGAGGATATCTTGAAGAAAAATGGAATGCGTTTTTGGGTTATGTGGATTAATGTAGAGTTAGCAGGTAAATTATAAGTCTTAGAATAAAACACTTATAAGTTATCTGCCTCTTATATTGATCCCCTAGGGGTCTGTAGAATAAAAACCGGAGGTGTTTTAGCCATGGCTAGAGCAAGAAGAACAGAAAATAACGAAACAAAATTCATCGAGGTCGCAAAGATCGGAGATGAACCAAAGAAAATCGCAGTAGAGATCGGATGGACTTTTGAGCAAGTGCTTAGAAATGCCAATTTTGACCTTGATGCGAACTACAAGTTGAGAGCAGACGGAGAAGAAGTCTCTTTGGATGATGTAGTTAACGGACATGACAATCTCATTGTTGTGCCTAAAGTCGAAGGTGGGAGGTAACTCCCCCTTTTTTTATTTATGGTGGTAGTATTATGAGCGATATAAAAAAAGCATTTTCAACAGGAGAAGCTGTAAAGGTATTAAAAAAATATTGTGAAAAAAATACTTATCCGAGTGATATAATTACTGTTGCATTTAAGGGAGATATTGGAATAATAACAAAAATAGAACTTGATACTCTATATCTGGATTACAACCAATGGGTAAAAATAAAACTTATTGACTCATCAAAAATAAGAAACAGAACAGAGTATTTTGTTCCACATGAATTTGTGAGTAAAACATCACTATCAAAAGTTAATGCTAAAAGATTATAGGAGGAAAGAAAATGGTAAAACTATTAGTAGGAGATATTGTAATATGTCATTCTCCATATGACAACAATGAGACTATTGTTGGAAAAAAAGGTTTTATTTTAGAGCTGCCTAAGAAATCGCACTATGTTGTACAATTTTTTGACAAAATAAAAGAAGGGCATAAAGGCAGAACTATTAAAATAAAAACGAAACAATGTTTCTCTGTTCCAGATAATTGTTTCATAGCTAAGCCTACAAAGAAACAGCAGAAAGATCCTTTTCAGTCAGCAAAAGATTTTCATCTTAAACAAAATGACCCAGTGAACAGAGTTCTTAAATATTTTGAGTATAGGCAATTTGGAAAACTGAAAGAGACTGTTAAGTCTAACGAGTATCACATTGAAGATCTTAAGAAAAAGATAACCAATGTTACATCGAGTCTTGAAGATGAGAAGAGAAGGTTAACTGATAATACAAAATTGTTGTCTTCAAAGAAACCAATAACAAACGAGTATGTTTTAGAACAATTAAGACGGATAAGAAAAATGAGTGATATCAATGAAATGTTTTTCAATACTAGCAACGAGTTAGTAATGATAACAAGTGATATTATCTCTAGGTCAGAAGTTAATTTTGGAAAATATACTCTTGTATTCAATTTCTCAGATAATAGATTTGTGGTAAAGAGATTGACAGGAGCTGTAAAATCTGGAGGTAATAGGTCTTACTATCATCATCTTTTCATTCAAGATAATGGAAATGTATGTTGGGGATCTACAGAAGTTAACATGGCTTATGAGAAAGGACAACTAACAGAACTTGTAATGGTATTACTCGAAATACTAAAAGCGAAACAAAGCGTATATAATGGCAACCCATATGTAAGCAGAAGATTTTTCGTTGAAGGACTCGCTATCGGAGATATTGATAAAGATAACCGATACAAGAGACAAGGCATCGAATTTGATATTAATGAATTTTTGGAGGAAGAAGAATGTCAAAAAAGAGAAACAAAAATAAAGGAAAAGAAAACAACAAAAGCAAGACCAAAGTGAAGGAAAAACTAGCAACTGTCGCAGAAGATACTGTTAAAGAGAAAACAGAAGAGACTGTTGAAAAAGAAGTTGAAAAAGAAATTCCTAAAATTTGCTTAAAGACCTATGGTGATGACAAAGACTTAGATGTTAAGTATTCATTTAAGAAATTTTACATCACTGAGTTAGCTTATAAGAAAATGATGGGCTATACTCAAGCAGTAGATGGGGAGGTCGGTGGATTGCTTGTTGTTGATGAGACGACAGATGATGTAATTATATCTGATATAACTCTACCAGAACAAGAAATATCTACAGGATCTGTTGAATTAGACCAAAATGATATGGGTAAATTTATGGAAGACGCCTTAAAAAATAATAGAGAACTTTTACCCAGACTAAAAGGTTGGTGGCATTCTCATGCAGAAATGGGAACATTTTGGAGTGGAACTGATGATACTCAATTTCAGCATATGCTTGATTATTACACAAGTAAAAAGGTCTATGGAATAGTAGTTAATAAGAAACAGGATTTAATACTGCGAGTAGATATGCAAACTCCTCTTGGAGCTATAACTTTTGATAAAATTCCTGTAGATATTATTGCTAACAAAGACAATAACCAACAGTTCAAAGAAGAAACTGACTTAAAAGTTAAAAAGAAATATTCGGGTGTAACAGTATACAAATCATCAAAACATTTGTTTGCCCAAACGAGATTCTTTGATCGCAATGGGAATATCTATGACATGAATCGTCATCCTACTGATCCACGATATTTGGACAAAGAAGAATATCATAGAGCATACTCTGATGACGACTATGATGAAGAAGAATGTGAAAAATTCTTTACACAACAAGAGAAAGAATTTATGGCTTCTAAAAAAAAAGAAGAGAGGGAACTCAGGGAAGTGAAATACGGATCGTTTGAAGAAAACTATAGAGAATGGTCGCATGAATTTTTGTTTAATGGCTCAAATGTTTTTTTTGATTTTACGATAGGTGATGAGTTCAGATAAAAAAGAAGGTGAAAATAAATGAGATTTGCGAGACAAGTAGGAATATTCGATCCTCAATTACACGAGGACAAAGGAGTCTCTATCATTGGTTGTGGTAGTGTTGGAAGTTTTTCTGCTTTAATTGCTGGTAAAATGGGAGTAAAGATTGATAAACTTTATGATTCTGATATTGTTGAAGATCATAATATTCCAAATCAATTCTTTCCTTTAGACTCTATTGGCAACAAAAAGACAGAAGTATTGCAAAAACTTCTCAAAGAATTTGCTGATGTTGAAACTAATGTTGGAGATAATGTTACAGCTAATGATATTTTATCTTCTCCTATAGTTTTATCTGCAGTTGATAGTATGCCTGCGAGACAGGTTATATGGGAAGTTGTTAAAGAATCTCCTGCAGTTAATAAATATATTGATACGAGAATGGGTGGGCAAACATTTATGATATATGTTATTAATCCAAAAGACGAGGAGTCGGTTAAATATTATGAAGAGCAATTACATCCTTCAGAAGAAGCTGAACAAATTCCCTGCACTCAGAGAACTATCATATATAATGTTGGAGCGTTGGCTAGTTTTGTTTCAAACTATATTGTAAAGATTTGTAATGAGATGCCAGTTCCTAAAGAGACTATCTTTAATTATAATGGAATGATTTTATTCAAGAGTGATTAAAATGGAATTGGATAGTAGATGGTTTGAGAGATATGATAGATATGTTCAACAGATATATGCTGAGCTTAATATTCCTTTGCCTGAAAGATTTGGTTTTGAGAAAATGAAGAAGATGAGAAACGAGGATAGATTATAATGTTTAAAGAAGGAGATGAACTAATAGCAATACCTGAAGGAAGGTGGGGTGAACAAGAAGGAGATATTTTTATAGTAACAGAATACTACCCTTCTACAAATCATATAGATGAGAATGTATCAGGCTATTGGAAAAAAAATAAAAGATCAGATAGTTTTTATTGCAGATATTTTAAATTACATAAGACAGTGAAGAACGAGGATAGATTATAATGGTAGACACATATTACGATGATGGAGAAGCAGAATATGCTAATAGACAAAGAGAACATCAGGAACTTTTAGCTGAGCTGGAAGCTGAGGCTGAAACAAGAAATAGATTTTTGAGAAATAGAACTGCTCAACCATCAGTTACTTTTACTACTGCGGCTGAAGATCATTTCTCTAGTTTTCGATCGCCAGTATTTACTAGTGAAGAAATAAATTCTATTAGAGATGCAATGACTGCTAAAAAAGATAAGAAGATAAAGAACGAGGACAGATTATGACTGAAATAATATTCCAAGTTGGAGATATAGCTACTTGTGTTGACTCGGCTCATTCTTCTACTGGCATTAGAATTGGAGATGTTTTACTAGTTCAATTAATAAAACATAGTATTGGTGGGCAAAGAGTTAATGGAAAAATACAAAATAGATATTTGGTTTTAGACCATTCCTTATATTCTAAAAGATTTACTAAGATAAAAAATGAGGAGCGATTGTAATGGTAGATGAAGATTATTTATATGAAATGAAAGCTGATATGGTACGAGAAGATTCTAACGAACTTCTTAAACTAATGTTTACTGAATTTTTGCAGGAGTGCATATTTGCTACTGAAATAAATATGCCATACTATAAGCTCAACACACCAGAATTATTACGAGCAATTATTGATGAGGCGACAATTAGATTAGAACAAATAGAATGTAAAACGAGTTTTGATTTTAGTAAACCACGTTCTCATTATTGATAGTTAATCACAAAAGAGTGGTTTGAGACTAGTCGGTTTTCCACTTTCCTTCCGATTAGTCTCTTTTTCTTTTATTGTTTTTTTAGTATAAATATAAATATCTTTGAGGGTGAATTGAAATGAATGTAAAAGAGATTGGAAATAAAATTGGCAGAGCAATTATGTATATATTAATCGCTTTCTTTTTTCTCTTAGGAATTCTCAGCCTAGTAATAAAAGCGTGGGAACTAATAAGTGTATTACAAGGGTCTGCGGTAGTAGGATTAATTGGTTTAGGAATTATAATATTTGTTGCTCTTGGTTTTTTCTATACAGTTGGAGAAATCTTAGTAGAATATTTGGAAAAATCTTGGGCTAGATTTATTAAACGAAACAAATAAATATAGAAACGAACACAATATATAGTTCCGCAGTGGAGGACAGAATTATGCAAAGAAAAGAAATTTATGAAGGAGTAATTAAGTCTTTTGAAGATAAGTATTCCTTTCTAGGAAAACAAGTCGCAGAAGAAGCTCTATTAAGTATTGCTTCATGGAATATTCAAGAGTTCTCAGAACCTGATTTCAGGATACGAAGACATCTCTTATTATTCTGGCAACCCGGTTGGATGAAAAGTTCTCTTCTGAAAAAAATTCATCAATTAATCGGAGAAGATAATTGTACATTCATGAGTGATATTACTAATGCTGCTTTAAGAGGAACGGTTGAATCAGGTAAGTTTATTTCTCCTTTTACTTTAAAGAAACCATTCTCAGTATGCACTGAGTTCGGACAAGTAATTGGAGGATCTGATACGGATGATATATTCCAAAAGCTTTTAAATGTATTGGAAGAAGGAATAGTTACTGTATCTCTAAGCAAGATAGCACAACTAAGTCCTATTGACAGAGAAGAAATTGCGAAGCGATATCCTGTTACCTTTTTAGATAATAATACTTTTACTTATGAGACTAATTGGATTCTTATGGCAGGAACTTATAATAAAAAGTTCTTGGTTGATAACGCTTTTCAGTCGAGATTTAATATAGTTCATCCAACTAAACCACTCGACTCAGCACTAGTCAAACATGTTATTAGATCACCACCTTATGAGTTGGATGAGGAAGTTGCTATCAACTTACGGTATGAGCTAATTGAAAATAAAACTATAGATACTACTCTCGCATTGCCTGACGAACTGTTTGATGAAGTGCCTTCTCTTTCAATGAGAGAATCTGCTCAACTAATTTCCGAGGTATTATGTAGAAATTGGTGGGGTATTAAAATGTCTAAAGATGAGTTGATTGAAAAAGCTAAGTATGTTGAACAGCAAAGAGAACAGATTTGGTTAACTGCTGAAGATAGAGTATTTGCTTCTATTGAGACAGAAGCTAAGAACATTGAAGAAATCATGGAAGAGACTAAGCTAAGTAGACGTGGTGTATTCTATGCTTTAAAGAAATTGAGACCAGTTAGAAGTACGACTGGAGATAACATGGTCTATAAAATAATGTAGGTGGCACAATGGGTACGAGAGTAGGACTATTGATTAGACGCAGAGAAAAGAAAAGAGCAGAAGGTCATGTCTTTAAAGGTAATAATAATGTTCCTTCGGAACAAGAGATGTTGGAACATTTGAAATGGTTTAATCCTATTAGTTCTTATTTTAGAGATGCTAAAGGGTCTTATGCAGGAATGCATGATAATGAAATAGAGAAGGATGATTAATAATGTGTAATTTTTGTGATGATGTGTATTACATACAGAATGGAATAAGAGAGGTAGATGAAGATGAAAAAATATCCTATTTGTAAGGATTGCTATAAAGAAAATTTGGTTATGACTACAGAGAAAAATTTCGGGATTTGTATTGATTGCCAACATAAATTTTTAGAGCAACATTCGTTCAGTGAATTAGAAATCCATTGTAGAAAATTATGGAATAGAAAAGAAACAGAAAGCCCTGCACAAGAATTAAGAAGGGTATTAAAGGAATAGATAAGTTTATAAAGAGGGCAAACATATATTTAAATAATGTTCGGTTCACGCTATACTATAGTATATACATTCTAGGTAGGAAGTATATATTGTATTAT
>Ga0208904_1003062_pt1 | contig 10094 bp, 9 predicted proteins | sample AntAceMetag02UKB_FD_184774 | JGI IMG/M metagenome (GOLD analysis project Ga0208904, IMG submission 184774) | Saline lake microbial communities from Ace Lake, Antarctica - Antarctic Ace Lake Metagenome 02UKB (SPAdes) (version 2) | ecosystem: Environmental > Aquatic > Non-marine Saline and Alkaline... | reverse complement strand
CAGTGGCCGCATGGGCGAATCGTACCCCTCCGGCTGGAGCGGTTGGCGGAGCAAATGGGTTGAGAGCTTTGCCGACGAAGGTGACGACGAACGGCCGGACTTTTCTGACACCGCCGAAGTCTCCGCCCTGCTGTTCATCGCGGGCACGCCCTCACTCGATACGCTTCCCGCGCTGCTTGCCGCGTTGGGGCGCCTGCTGGGCATCAAGGCGTGGCAACGGATTCTCGACATGTGGACGATCACCTGGCTTGCGGAAGACGCGCCCCAAGGTGCGAATGAGATCGTCGTCGAAAGCGTGACCGGGTTCCTGGAAGACGCGACGATTGTTCTCGGGGCGCTGAATGCCACGCCGCTAAGCCTCAATTCGTCCCGCCGGATCAATCGCACCACCCGCGTTTTCGAATTGTATGACAAGCTGGGCGAGGCCCGCGCCGCAGGAACGCCGGTTACTCAGGCTGGTTTGGACCCGAGCGGCGGCCGCGCTTCGCATGCGCCGGACTGGATCGCTCTACAGGCTCGCGACATCCCGCCGATCGGTGACACGGAACAGGTCGTCAAGCGCTTGATCGGCTTGCTGGCGTTGGCCCCGAACTTCTCGGACATGCTGGCTGCGCTGGCTGCGGCCCTTCAAGCCAAAGCCGCCCAACTCCGTGAACTCGCCGACCTGATCGAAGAAACCATCGAAACCATCGAAGCGATCATCGCGGCCACCGGCGTCAAAATCGTCAAGGTCGATTCGAGCGCTGGCATTCCCGGTTTGATCGCCGAAGTGGAAGCCCTGGAAGACCCGTTCGCGCTGGACGGTGGCGAATCCAACTCCTACGTCATCGGCGCGTGCTTGCTCGCCGGAACCGCCGACCTGGGGCCGATTGCCGCCCTGTTTGGAGCGTGACCGTGCTGCTTCTGAAAGCCGCTACCACTCCCGTTTCTGAAAGTCGCTGCCATCCTGCCGCCCGGAGGACAAACCGATGCGTGTGAAACCGACCGCCAATATCAAGTCCGACCTGCAAACCGGATTCACCGCCGCCGGGCTGACCAACTGGAATGCCGGGTCCGTCATCGGCACGCTGAAAAATCGGATCGGCGACGCCCTCGCGCTGGTCTACGATTTCGGCGTTGAAGCGTTCCTCAACACCTGCCTGGCGGACGCCGAAGGTGTTTTCCTTGACGCCAAGGCTGCTGACTACGGAGTGGTGCGGCTGGCCGGTGCGAAAGCCCGCCGCAAGGTGACGTTCTGCCGCAACCGCGCCGTCGCCGCCACCGTGATTCCCAAAGACACCATCGTCCAGACCGAAGTTGACGCCAACGGTGTGCGCTACCGCTTTTACACGACCGCGGCGGCAACGCTGGCCATTGGCGAAACTTCGGTTGACGTGACGCTGGAAGCCGAAAACGTCGGCGAAGCCTACAACCTTGCGGCGGGGACCGTAACCAAACTGGGCTCTTCCGTCACCGGGATCGACTATGTGAGCGACGACCTCGCCGCCGCCGTCCGCGTGGTTTCCGAAGGGGCCGACGCTGAAAGCGACGCCCGCTTGCGCTACCGCGTCTATCTCGCGTGGTCGGACCTGGCCAAGGGCTACACCGCCGACCGCTACGAATCGCTGGTCATGGACGATGTGCGGGTGGCCAAAACCATGATCGACCGCAACGGGCCGCGCGGTGAAGGCACGATCACGATTTACGTCATCAGCACCACCGGAGCCCCGTCGGCCGCGCTTCTTGCCGACCTCCAGGACCGGATCATCGGCACCGAACCGAACGATTATCTGGACGGCTTGCGTGCCGCCGGTGACGACATTTGGATTCAAGGCCCGCTGACCCAAACCGTCAACTTGACCGCCACCATCGAACGCTACAGCGGCACGAGCGAGACGGCCTTGGCGGCTGAACTTGCCGCCCTGCTGGCCGCGTACTTCAATCCCAACGGAGCGACGCTGTATGATTGGCTGCGCCCGCTGAATGTGGGCCGCTCCGTCATCTTCAACCAGCTTATCGAAATTATCACGCGGCCCACCGCCGTCTACGATGTCACGGGCCTCACGCTCAACAGCAGCGGCACGGATTACACCGGCAATATCACGATCAATGACGGCGTGCTGCCTGAGCTTGGCACGATCACCTTCACCTACCGCGAGGTCTCGGTCTAATGGCTGTCCGCGCCGAAACGTGGGATGAAAACTGGGTCAACCGGTGGACGGTCTACCCCAGCGGCGATCCGGTCGACACCGTAGGCGTAGCGGCGGGCGCGGTGCGGATTCCCATCGCCGGAACATCCCCCGCCGGCGTGTGGTCGATGGTGCTGATGGATCAACCGCTGGGCGATTTCCAGAGCCAAGCCGCCGTCGATGTTGAAACCGCCGCCTCGGGCTTCACGTGCGGCTTGGCCTTGGCCACCGAGCGCCGCCTCACGATGTTCAACCGCCTGTGTCTTATCACGCTGAAACAGGGGCCAACCCCGGCCGAAGTAAATATCAACGCGATCGACTATTCCGACGGCGCGGTCCAGCAGAATGTCTCGGTGGTCGCAGCCCGCCCGGCAACGCTGGCCATTGAACGCTACGGTGCCGAAGTCCAACTTTTCTACATCGTCGGCGACACCAAGACCGAAGTCATGCGCGTGAGCGACTTCCCGGCGAATGAGGTTGGCTACTTGTCACTCTTTTCCTTCGGAGCGGTCGGCGCTGGCGGCGCCGGGCTGTTTTCGTCCGTATCGACCACATTCAAGTCGCCGATGACGGAATTCCTCTGGAACAACATGCCGTCCTGGTATCGGTCCTATCCGCTTCGCCAGTCGGCATCGGGTGATTTGGCGCTGACTCCGAACGGCGGGATTTGCCTGCTGCAAGACATCGTCAATGAGCTTGACCTGAGCCGCGGCGAATTGATCGACCACCCGGAAAAGGGCGCGGGGCTGCGGGCGTTTTTTGGCGAGGCGTTCACGGACGACACCCAAACCGCGATGTTCCGGCAAATCAAGACCGCCTTGCGGAGCGACGGGATCGGGCAACGCCTGCTGGCGGGAAAAGAACTTGTCGAAATCGAGGAACTGACCACCGAACTGCTGACCACCGCGATCGGCGTCACGCCCTCCGACGGAACCGACCCGCTGAATTTGGTGCTGGAAATCGGCGAATCCGGCTTGACGAAAGTGGTCGAATCCACCGCCCCCACCTATGATTCGGAGACCCTGGGCCGCGACCTGTACTTGAACCGCGACACGCCTTTCGAGAGCGACGCGGAAGCCGAAGCCTCGCTGAATTACTTGATCGTGGAAACGGTCGGCCTGGAGCTTGACCGGGCGATGCTGAGCCTAGTCGAAGTCCGCGACGCCGCGACGATCCTGCGGGCCGGTGGCGATTATCCGGTCGACAACACCGCGTACACGTTCGTTCACATTGCCCCCGACGACCGCGATTATCCGGCCGACGCGACGGGCTTGGATTTCATCGCCCCATTCCGGTTGCTGGAGCGAAATTTGGGAGAAACCACCGAGTATTTCCGCGCCCGCCTCTCCGAGGAGTTCGGCAAGCGCCAACGCGACGGCACGCTGACCGGGTTGGTTGAACGCTGCGAAGACATGGGGTTCACTAGCGTTTCCCTCGTCGAAGGCTGGCGCGATGATTTCTACACCGTCATGGCCGCGCTGGGCATCGACCTGGACGACGGCGGAGTGGACCGCGACCTTTCGATTGACGTGGACGGCACGGTTCTACAACGCCGCATCCGCCGCCGCCGTGCCGAACTGCATCTGGTTTTGACGCCGCCGGTCGCTGGAATCGCGGCAACTTTCCTCGAATTCCACCGGTTCTTGCTGGAGCACCAACGCGCCGGACGCCGGATTTGCTACCACATCGACAGCCCGCTTCCCGACTGGGCCGACATCGCTTGGAGCGATTGGACGTTTACCGGTTGGGAATGCTTTGAAACGTGAGGACTGAGCCATGACCCAAGTTATTCGCCCGCACATGGGAGTACCCCCGACCTCGCCTGAAATGTTCAAGGCATTGTTTGAACACCTGGCCCCGCAAGGCATCGAGCGCGGCATGAAAATCGTCGTCGGTTCAGCCGCCAACAAGCTCACGATCGAGTTGGGCGCCTGGTGGACCGCACAGGGTGACAACATCGTCGAGGACTCCGACTGGACCGATTATTTCAGCCCCGAGACCGGCCGGCCGCTTACGGCCAACGCGACGGCTTTCGACCGCTGGGACATCATCGTCGGCGACTATTTCTACACGTCCAACACCGGCAAGAAGGCGACGTATCAGATCGAAACCGGTACGCCCGCTGCGGTTCCCGTGCCGCCGGTTTTCACGAATGACCAGATCCCGATCGCCTTCGCGCTGATGGAAGCCGGGCAATCCACGTACACCGACATTCTCCGCGCCCCGAGCATCTTTCGCTGGAATTGCTACCTCAGCGGCGGCGTCGAAACCCTGCGCTACGGCAGCCAGAATGCCATTCGCGTCATCGTGGCCCCGAACGATCTGGATTGGTTGGACCTCAAGGCTGGCGTTTACTACCAGATGGCCAACACCGATTTGACCGGCACCGATGGCGCGGCGATCACGACGTGGACCACCATCGCGGGCTGGGACGAAGATGGCGACGTGACGTTGAAATGGCTGGTCGACGAAGTGATTGCGGCCCGTGGCGATATGTCCAGCCTGGGCGCGCGGCTTGACGTTTCACTCGACAAGGACGGCACGATCAAACCGGCCGCTCTCAAGGAAAAGATTGCCCACGGCGACCTGACCGACATGCCGGATACCGGATCGTTCACAACGGACAACGATACCTGGCTATCAAATCACGGCCTTTCCGTTTGGGGCCCAGGCGGCTCGCAGATTCCGGGAACCTACACGATAAACTACCAATACAACGGCGGTGATCGGCGCTTTCGGTTTGCGCTCGGCGCTTGGGTCTACACGGACGGAACTGAAAAAAAGACCTATTTATTGACCGCCCTGTCGAAACTGAATTGGATTTTCGTTTCGGTTCAAAGCACCCTTCTTTTCGTTTTGGCGCTCGGAACCAAAGATATTGACGTAACGGTGACATCGTGGGGCAGCCAGAACGCGGACCATAACGCCAGCTTCGTGCGCGTCTGTGACGCCAACCCGGATTTGAGCGGGATGCTGACTCAGTTCTTCCCGACCCGGACGGAATTCGAGGCGGAGCAAGGCTACATCGACACGCTGCAAGGTGATGTCGTGACCAACGACGCCGCGATTACGGCCGAAGTCACGGCCCGCAAATCCGCCCTCGATAAGATCCACGGCGACGGCGTTCTTTCCGGCTGCGGCTACACTGGCTTGGGCGGCGGCGGGGTGCTCGCGTTTGCCAGCGGCTACGTGCTCTCCAACGGCGCGGTGGTAACGTTCGCGGGCGGGACCACGGCCTCAGTCACCGGCAGCAACGGGACGAAGTACGTCGTCGTGAACGCGGCGGGAGTCCTGGCAGTCCGCACCTTAATCGCTCACGAGGGTGACGTGTATTTGCGGACCGTGGTCGTTTCAGGGCTCACAATCGACGTGAACGCCGAAAAACGCGAGTTTGTGAGTTGGCCGTATGACCGCAACATTCTTCCCGTGGCTGATGGCAGCGACGTGGCGGCCGAAACGCGCGGCGGGCGCATGCTGTCCTTTGTCGGGCGCCTTGGCATGGCCGAGGTGCTTTCTGTTGACGCTTCCCTGGACAGCGTAAATATCGATGTTGTCGCTTCGGCGGATAACCCGTTCGAAGAGGGCATGGCCGTTGTTCTATGCCTTTCAGGGACTTACTACTTCCGCACGGTGGACAGCGTCGGCACACAAAGTGTTTCGTTCGCGTCCGCTGGTTTGCCCGAACCGGCGACCGGCGTCATCTACGAAGTAAAAACGGTTGCCGAAAATATCGACTCTCGTTATCGCACTCTGACCGCGCAGGGCATCGCGTGGCAACGCGACGCTGACGAGGACAGCGCCCTGCCGGGAGGGGCCGACGGGGGCCTGTTTGGCGGCGGCTTCGGCTACACCGCCACGACGACGTTCGACGGCGACAACGGCAACGCACGCCCCGTCTACTGGAAGGCCTACGTCGGGGCTGGAATTGACTGGACGGCAAGCAACTGGAATTCCGTGGACAAAACAGCCGCGGTGTTCACCGGGTGTGTCCTCTATGACGGAACCGACGGCACCGGCTGGCGGCTGTTCTGTGACGAAAATGGGGCTCTGCGCTTGACCGCGGCCCATGTCACGTTGTCGGCGTCCAAGGGAAAGCACGCCTACTTCAACCTGGACATTTTCCTGTCGCCGAAGCTGGAATGTTTTGCTTCAGTCGGAATTGGACATTTCCCGAATCTCGGATAGCCTATATCCGAGAAGGAGGAAGTGGCCGTGGCTGGAAAGAGACGTTATTTTTCGGGCGAGGACAAAGTGCGGATTTTGCGGCGTCACCTGATCGACAAGGTTCCGGTATCTGACCTGTGCGACAAGCACGGGTTGCACCCAACATTGCTCTACAAGTGGCAGAAGGAATTCTTCGAGCACGGCGCAGCGGCCTTCGAGCGGCGCGATGATGCGAAAAGCCGAAGGCTTGAAAAGCAGAACGCTGCGTTGAAGGCGAAACTGGCCAACAAGGACGAGGTGATCGCTGAGATCATGGAATCCCACGTCGCATTAAAAAAAAGTCTTGGGGAAGACTGAGGAGCGCTTGGGTGGAACCGGACGTGCGCGACAACGTGGTGGATTACGTGGGCTACTGGTCCGATCGAACGACGCTGCCGGTCGCCGGCATGGTCGGCTGGATCGGGATCGGGCACGGCAAGTTTTACCAGTGGCGCAGGCGATACGGCAAAGCCAACGAGCACAACGCCTGGATTCCCCGCGACTTCTGGCTTGAGCAATGGGAGCGCGACGCGATCATCGACTATTTCGAGAAACACCCAACCGAGGGCTACCGGCGTTTGACGTATATGATGATGGACGCTGACATCGTGGCAGTAAGCCCTTCCAGCGTGTATCGCGTGCTGCGCGATGCGGGACTTTTGCGGCGCTGGAACGGCAAGCCGTCACTGAAGGGCACGGGGTTCGTTCAACCCTTGGAACCCCATGAGCATTGGCATGTGGACGTGTCATATCTCAATATTTGCGGGACTTTCTACTATCTGTGCAGTCTGCTTGACGGGTGCAGTCGGACCATCGTCCACTGGGACATTCGCGAGGCGATGACCGAGGCCAACGTGGAGATCATCATCCAGCGGGCGCGCGAAAAATACCCGGACGCCCACCCTCGGATCATCTCGGACAACGGGCCGCAGTTCGTCTCGAAGGACTTCAAGGAGTTCATCAAAATCTGCGGCATGACCCACGTGAGAACGTCGCCGTACTACCCGCAGTCCAACGGAAAAATCGAGCGATGGCACGGGACCATCAAGCGCGAATGCATCCGGCCGGGCACGCCGCTGTCGCTTGAGGATGCGCGGCGTATTGTTGCGAAGTACATCGAGTATTACAACACCGAGCGGCTTCACAGCGCCCTGGGCTACGTGACGCCGAGGGACAAACTCGAAGGGCGCGACAAGGAGATTTTCGCTGCTCGTGATCGAAAACTCGAAGCCGCCCGCGAATTGCGCAAGCAGCGGCGGGAAAATCTTGACACGAACGGGTTGCCCGTGATTCACTGATCGTGCCGGTTGAAACGGAAGCAAGCTCTGCTGGAGAGCAACTTGCCCAGGGATAACCCGGCGGGGCTCATCAGACGATGGGAGGGCGTGCGAGCCAAACGCTTCACGCCCGTCACCTTCAAACCCATCGGATGATAGACCCCTGATGCCTTAAAAACTCCGGGGTCTGGGGCAGAGCCCCAGGACGTTCTTTGGAAGAAAGGGTGCCGGAACATGGGGTTGCGGGACTAGCTTATACGTGAATCGGATTTGTCCAATTCACGCTGAACCAAAACAGGAATAGTTGAAAATTGTTGAACGACGCCCTACGCTGATAGCAGGGCAAAAAAACGAAAGGACCGTACCGATGCCACTCAGCCCGGAGGCCAGAAAATACATTCTTCAGGAATACCAGGACGATTCGCGACGCGCAGCAGAACAAGCCATTGTTTTGGTGCTGGCGGTCATCGGCGCGGTGTGGGCGCTCCTTGACGGTAGCGTGCATGGGGCGCCGTGGGTGGCCAAGGCGGCGCTGTTGTTTGCCGTCTTGGCGATTGTAATCAGCGTGGCGGCGAAAGTCTTGCGGTCGACTCACTTTGCAATCAAACTCGACAAACAAGACTCACATATCGACTATCGCACGACCTACGCCGGTTTTCTGGCCCATTATGGCTGGTGGGGCACGGTCGTGTCTGCGGCTTGCTCGGTTGTGTTTTTTGTGCTAACCGTTTTTTCATGACCGACAAAAAGAAACCGCCCGACGAAAAAGAAGGCCAGCTTACCGGCACACCGCCACTCAAAACGACCCGTCCGGTGCGTGAGCCCATCCAAGCCATCGCCACCGACCTGTCGGACGACGCCACCGAAGAAACCGACGATAAGAAGAAAAAGAAAGACTAATCGCCGCCGGAGGCCGCCAACCCCGGCGGCTCCCGCATGAGCAAAAAGCAAACGGGAGCGACTTGCGAAATTAACGCTACGCTGTATTGTGGACATTGCGGGGCAAGGCGTGGCTCGGCTGGGCGGGGCTAGGTGAGGCACGGCAAGGCTTGGCAAGGCAAGGATGGCTTTTACCGGGTTGGGCCGTAATCAATTCGGAGTCAGGGCGGCGGCTTTCGGGTCGCCGTTTTGCTATTCCGGGTCGCGGCTTTGAATCAATTCAAATCGCGTGCGCAGCGGAAGCCGTAGGCGCTTCCACCGTAACCGCCGTCGACGCCCACACGCGAAGAAATTGCCCAACGCAGCGTATCGCCGTCCTCGGTCGAATAATTCCGCGCGCCACGAAATGTTTTCTTGTTTCCAGACCCCGGCCCCGGCGGGTTGTCGTCCGGGCTGACTTCGTAGTATGTGGACAGATACCAGTCCGCCACCCATTCCGCGACGTTGCCGGTGACATCATAAAGCCCGCAGACGTTGGCTTTGTACTGGCCCACGGCGGCTGTATTGCCGAATGTATCAGGGGGGGGTGTTGTCCCAAATCCGCCCGTACTCTTCCACACACGCCGGATCGTCACCGCACACGAAAATGGTCTGACTGCCGCACCGCGCCGCGCTTTCCCATTCCGCTTCCGTGGGTAGCCTGCCGCCGGTTGCTTCGCAGAAGTCTGCCGCTTCCTGCCACGTCACAGTCTCCACCGGGTGGTTGCTCTTGTCTTCGCTGTCGCCTTCGTGATAGCCGGTGTGGAAATGGCTCGGGTTGTACCCCATGACGGCCTGAAATTGCGCTTGCGTCGTTTCGGTGGTCGCCATATCAAAGGCGTCGACAGTCACGGTGTGCAAGGGAAGCTCATCGGCGTTGCAAAGGTCGTCGCCTTCCTGGCAGCCCATGTTGAACGTGAACTTCGGGATAAAGGCCCACTCGATATCCGGCATGTGGTCGTCGTCGTCATCGTCGGTCGAATCGTCGTCATCATCGGGGTTTACGGTGTCGTCGTCGGTCGAATCGTCGTCGTTTTCCCCATCATCGTCGTCATCATCATCGTCGCCGCACGCCACGATCACCGTAAGGCTCAGCACCAGCGCCAGCACGATAGCCAGTAAAAAATTCCGGTTCGTCATTTTCATACCCTCCTTGCTTGTCGCGACCGGATTGTAACACGCGGTCAACCCCCGGCAAGCGGAATTATCCGGCATGTTTCCGCCGCCGCCGCTGACCCTCTGAATATCCATACCAACCACAACATGTAGGCGGAATTGCATAACTCCATCAACAGATGGAGGCCGCGACCCATGCCAGAGAATCTAACCCTCACCATGATCGTCCTCGCCTTGATTGCTCTCGCCACGGCCCTCAACACCGCGCTCAGCGTCGCCGACAAGTGGGGCAAGCTCGGGGACCGGTGGAAGAAAAGCGAAGCAGAGCGTTTCGCCGCCGCGCTCTCCGAACACTGCCCGGCCCAGCACCAACCAATGGCCAACAGCATCGACGCCGTCGGAGCCAACCTGA
>Ga0208904_1003060_pt1 | contig 10102 bp, 12 predicted proteins | sample AntAceMetag02UKB_FD_184774 | JGI IMG/M metagenome (GOLD analysis project Ga0208904, IMG submission 184774) | Saline lake microbial communities from Ace Lake, Antarctica - Antarctic Ace Lake Metagenome 02UKB (SPAdes) (version 2) | ecosystem: Environmental > Aquatic > Non-marine Saline and... | reverse complement strand
CCTTTGATTGCTGTAGTGCCACCAGTACCGCCTAGAAAGATGTTTTGAAGGCCTAAAGTAGCAGATCCAAAATCATAGGTGTCATTGGTTTTAATTGGGATGTTACTAGCTAGTGAAGCCGAGATACTTAGATCGTCGGCACCGGCATTTCCAAGGTTCACGCTACCGTTTAGGGTGGTAGTTCCACTGCAGGTTAATGCGGCAATAGATAGATCGTTATTCCCGTCCGTTAGGGCATTTAGCAAATCTTGAAAATTAGTATTTACCTGCCCACTATCAGCCGTGGTCCCTGAAACGAAGATATTAGTTACTGAAGGTGTAGCCATTATTTTACTCCTAAACGTGGTGGTTTCTTCTTACCTAATTGTGGTCGTTCTCTTTCCCTACCTGCAAAACCTGCAATCCCTAAAGCTGATGGGGTCTTGCCTTGAAGCACTCTTCCTATCTTAGCTAAAACGTCTTGCTCTAATTGGGCTTTAGTCCTTAAATTTATATTAATATCCCTACCTATACTGAATAAATTATCAAGGACTAGTTTAGGCCTAAGAAGCCTTTGCCCCTCGGGAGTTCCTGACTGGCCTATTTTCTCCGGAATACTATCTAGGTAAACTCTTATTGCTTTTGCTTTTTTAACCCCATTTGCCCCAAATAATAAATTAGCCGTTTCTGGCGGGAGCTTAATTATAATATCAGCTAATTTACCCGGGTTAACTTCCCCTTTCTTTAAAGACCTAGTAGAAATATCGGCTATTGTTACATCCTTTAATTTCTCAAATACCCCAGGAAAGTCCTTTTGGATTTTAGCTATTTTTACTGGGTCATTGGTGTTCAATATCGTATTGATCCTTGATATCTCTTTATTCTTTTCTAAGAAATCTTCAAGAACTTGCTTTGGTGACCCTTTTATTTTTTTACCTGGGGCCATTATTACGTTAGATATTTCCTCTATTGAATCCTTATAGATCTTATCAGCCTTTTCAATGAGAGCTTTCTTCTCAAGAAAAAATTTACCTGTTTTGCCTTTGGACCCTTCTTTAGCCACTAAATCAAGAAATGTATTCGTCCTAGACTCCGTAGCTGCCCCATACAGTTTACTGAATAATCTAACTTTGGGCTTGTTTAGAGGACTATCACCTATAACAGCCCCTATTGAGCTTCTGAACTCTTTCAGGTCATCTAGATTTCTTACTTGGTCAAGAGTTTTCTCAAACTGTTCAAGGGCTGATTTGTTTTGTTCTACAAACCTAGACTCATGTTTCAGCTGAGTGAATTTTTCTCTTAAAGGCCCCAAATCTGGCTTAAAGGCCCTCCTGCGGAATAGAGTCTCAAGGGAATCATAAATAGTTTCGGCCGGGGCGAGTCTCTTAGCTAATTCCTCGGATAGCTCTTTGCCTACCTGGTCGCCTACCTCTAATTTAGTGGAAGCCGATGCGCCCTGAACTATCCCGTCGGCTACATTTTGAACTGCTATTTGATTACTTTTTATTTGATTTCTAAGGCCCTGCCCACCTATTAACCCAACGCTTTGAAACTGAGCACTCTCAGCTTTTTGAACTGCAGGGGAGTCAAATAGCTGGCCTGGTGTAGCTTTGGCCCCTAATTCTTTTGCAGCTGCCTCAATTTCTGGAGAAGTCTTCTTTAACCCTCCCTGGAACTTAGATAAAACTTTCCCAATTACTTTACCCGTTCCCTTGAATAAGCCTCCAGCACTTTTGAAAGCCGCAGGTACTAAAACCCCGGCCGCAGTCTGTTTAGCTATTTCAGCCCCGCCCACCTCGTCACGAGCCCCAACTAAAGCAGATACGCCTTGCCGACCAGCCTCAAAAGCTCCACTTATTGCCCCGCCAGCCGCTAAACCAGCTGCGCCAGCTGCAATAGGCCCAGCGGGTAAAGCCGCAATGCCTGCAGCTGTGCCGCCAATTGTAGATACGGCACCCTCAATCAAATCACCCACTACATCGAAAGCGTCGAAGATGTCTATCCCTTCAGGGTCTACAGGCTCAAAGCTTGACTTACCCTTGCCTCTTACCTCTAGATTACCTTCCTTACTAGTCCTAGTGTCAAACCCACGTCTCTTGAAATACGTCTCTTGGACTTTAGGGTCTTGGTCAATTACGTTCTTAGCTACAAATCTATCGAATACACCAGCCCCGCCCACTCCAAAGCCAGCTGCATTTTCAGTAGGCCTCTTGGTAGCTATCTTCTGGAAAATTTGATTTCTAATCCTTCCAATTCTCTGGTCATCGGGATTCTTTTCTTCCAAATCATTTGATATTTGAAAGGCCCTTAAGTCATTACGATCAATCCCAAGCGTGCCCATAACTTGTGGCGCCGATGGGTGATCGGGCTGACCTGCTATAATATTTAGAGCTCTTTTATCTTCTTGTATTGTAGGCATTATAAACCACCTCCAAAGCTTGGAGCTCTACTTTGATTCTGTTGATTCTTTATTAGAAAATTTCCCAGGAAGTCCTCATCACTACCCGCACTCGCTTCGTCTTCAAAAGGTAATGAATCGGAACTAATTCTTTTATCGTTACCTATTCCTAACTCTTTAGCCAAAGCCCTTCTTAATTCCTCGAATTGAGGGTTAACAATCGTGGATGGATCCAAGCCTAATTGTAAAGCGTCTTGCCTGAATGAAGAGTTTATAAAGTCATTTTGAAGGCCCAATTGACTTGCTACGCCTCGCTTTGAGGCTTCCAATATTCGCAGTCTTTGGTTGGGAGTTAATAAGACGCCACTCAAAACCTTATCTCTAAGTCTTCCTAAGCTAAATTTTTCTGTGATTGGTGTAGTCTCATTGGCAGTTCTAAATTCAGATTCCCTAACCACTGACCCGGGGTCAATCGATTTCATGAAGCCAAACAATAGAGCCATATCACTGGCACCGTTTGGATTTTTAACAGCGGCTTGCGACTTTACTTTCTCGAAGCCTCTTATAGCGTCAAGAGTATCAGCACTCTCTTTTCTAAATTCTTTTTTCAATTTGAACGTTAGGTCTTGCCTACGCTCATCAGACTTAGCTGTTGTTTTAGCTAAGGTGTCTCTTTGTTGCGATGAAAGCTTTCTAGACTCAGAGCTTATAAATGACTGGTCTTCAAATACACCTTCGGCTGTTTTTACTTTAAAGGTCTGAGTCGGCAAATCATCGTCGCCTTCCCCTGGTTTGGTAAAGCCTTGTGCTGATAGTTCCGAAGGTAAAAACTTCCCTTCAGCTACCCTTTCCGCTCGGTCAGCCTTGAGGGTAGTAAGTCTGTTTTGCTCAAAAGCTGACTTAATACCAAAGACAGATTGAGCAACATTAAGGCCCTTCAAAACTAAGTCAAGAGGGTCTACATCAGCTTCTTCCTTTGCCACTTGCTGTCTTATTGGGGCTCTTGCACCCCTTACACCGACTATTGCCATTATGTAAATCTCCTCTGTTGTTCAGCTATAGCTAAACCGATAGGCTTTTCAAACTGCCTACGTTGCTCTTCAGGTAGCTGTTGCAAAGCTTGCTGAGCTTGTAATAAATCAGCTACCGGATCCGTACCGGAATTAGCTAAATCTAATCGTCTTGAAATAGCTGGGCCGGTGTCTACCGTTTGAACGGGTTGACTGGGTTGTCTTTGTTGTTGCTGTTGAACCTGCCTTGGTTGTTGTTGCTGCGGCTTTAATGCACTTATTAACCCAGCCCCAGCCGCAATACCGGCACCTAGAGGGTTACCAGCTGCAGCTGCAACACCACCTACCCCTTGTGCCACTCTCAAAAACTTATCAAAGTCACTAGGACCCTTAGCTTGTTGGGCAGGAAGTAAAGCCTGTCTTCTTGTCGCTTTTCTTACTTGTTGTATAGCCATTATATTCTAATAACCTCCTAGCTATTTTCTTTTAAATAAGTCTTTGAATATGGAGCCCGTACCAACGCCTTGCTCTGATATCGATGCGCCTAATTGCTTGGGAGTCAGCCCGACACCAAATATCCCTTGAACTTTTGGATCACCAAATATTAGTTCAGCAAGTCCAGTCAATCCCTCTCCCTGTATTAATGCTTGGAGCTCAACCCCAGCTGTTATTAGGTTCGCCTCGGTCACTTTAGTATTGAGCCCGAACTCTTGAAGCTTCAAGCCGAACTCTTGCCCGAATTGACTAGCTTGTAAGTCCCTACCTAACTGAGCTTGCCCACCAGCAAATTCTTGGCTGCCCAGTCTTTCCCCTGTAGCAAAGGCCCTATTTTCTTGAGCTTGCTGCCCAGCGAATTCTTGCCCGCCTAATCTCTCACCCCTGGCAAATGACCTGCCCTTTTCAGCTTGTCCTCCAGCGAATTCTTGACTAGCAACACGTTCTCCGGTAGCAAATTCCCTGCCTTCTTTAACATCTTGCCGCCTAATATCTTCCGCTGTTCTCTGCGCTTCGATACCCTCACGGGCCCTTGCCAGAGCGTCACCACCTTGTTGCCTAGTCTGTTGACCTGCTTTAATAGCTGCCCCAGAACCTAATGACCCAATGGATGCAAAACGTCTTTTCAACGCTTGCTCTGATTGCTGAGTCTGCGCTCTTACTTGTTGTTCAGCTTTCTTTTCTAGTAAATCAAAACGCCTATCAACAGCATTTTGTGGTCTTACTGCCATTATCGCCTACCTTTCTTGTTGTAAACATAGTTAAGGCCTATGATCTTAAACTTTTGAGCAACAGCATTTTGATTGTCGAATTTGAATTGGATCCGTTTACCTCTAAGCTGACCTAAGAATTTCTTAAGTTCATTCTCGTCGTCACCACCACCCCAATTAGCTTCGTCCCAATTGAACGTAGTCCAGAGAGTTCCACCAGGGTTAAGATCTATAGAGGACGTGTTACCGTCACCACTATCTGAATTGACCCTAACAGTAAGGTTCATCATCCAATCGCCGGATTGCTCATACAGGATATTTGCGAACCTAAAGTCTTTTAACCAGTTATCGTCTGAATCACCACCAGCGAATTCTTTAGTCCAATAATAGGAGTCAATAGCTGACCCGTTATCGTCATATGCTTCGGTGTTCATCTGATAGACTAAACCCGTTTCATTGGCGTCAGCATAGAAAAGCTTGCCATCATAGACAGTCATTTGTGTTGCGTTTAGCCCAGTCCAGGGAACCCAAGAAAATTTTTGGGGCCTACCTAGATTCTCTATAGAGAAGTCAAAAACATATATCCTGTTATTTACCGTTTCACCCGCCCCGTAGGTGACGCTTATATATGCTTTGTTTTCGAATACTGTTGCTGAGTAATTGCCCAGTACTGCGTCTTGAATGACCAGCATATCGGGCTCTATCTTATCCGATTTCATATCAGACCCAGCCCCACTCACTGTCAACAGTGTAGCGTTAGGGTCTACAGTATCACCTGACACAGCCGCAAATCCTACAAATCTAGAGTTTTGAACAGCTGGGAACATGACCCGGTTATTGTAGAAAAATGGAGCAAAAGGACTATGCGACCCGTAGGGACTTTTAACCCTTACATCAATCCAAGTAGAATCGTCAGTGGAAGGCATGTAAATCAGCCATGTGCTTTTCTTGCAAAACACATAGATTGAGTTATCAAAAATTGTTAAGGCCTGGGGAATATCACCTGTAACGTCCCCTATCCTACGGAATGATAATGCATTCACCACATATGGATTTCCAACGGGGGTGTATTTCACAAAATTGTCTTGCGGGTCTACCATGAACAGCCTTGATTGATGATACACGATAGCTGAGAAATTTGGAGGAACCCCGTTATCTGTAGGTGCCACAGTTCCTAACCCGCTATCCGCTATTCCATCATCATAGGTTGTGGTTGTATTATCGCTTATCGTATCGAGAAACTTAAAGACAGTTCCGCTCGCTTCAGTCCTATAGATATTCCTGGCCGCTACCCCGAAAGATTGTGGGGCTACGGGAAGACTTGTTATTGTGGCGTTTTCCCCTGCAGCTGTAAATGTATCTGTAGTCGGCCCCACATCACCCTCAACTACTTGAGAATTTATGTAGGTAACTTTGTATTGATAATCACCAGTGAGTACTGAGCCTGTTGGGGAAGTCCCGACTGTGCTTGTCTCTGTGGGTGCATATATCCCGTGACGAGTAAAATCAACCCCATCATATTTGTATGGTATTGAGTTCCCATTTCCAAAGAACATATGATTTTCATATTCAGCTGCAGCTACCCTAACACCGGCTGTGTAGACAGCTTGGGCTGAACCTATCGTGATAAAAGAAGTCCCTTGAAGATCATACAAAGACCCGCCCCACCACGCTACCATAGACTCAGTTCCACTATTATCGCTTCGAGTGTAAAGCCCGTCAGCTGCAAAAGTTCCCACCGAGGCGGTATTAAGCTGAGTAGTACCACCCCTAGTCTCGACAGATCCCTTTCCAAAAATAACGTTTTGGCAATCGGGGCTTTCGTTATCTGCAATAATTTGACGATCAAACTTGTTATTTAGGCCCCCGTCAAAATCTATGCGACCCTTCCCAGGGTAAACTATGTCAAATAAGCTTGTCATATATCACCATACTTGATTGCCTACGTGAGTGTATTCTTGCTGTTTAACCACAGCAAATCTATCTGTGCGTTTACGTTTGGCTCTATCTCTCTTGGATTTTCTAACGTGCCCAGCCCACAAATCCCTATGATATGTAGACATATTTCTATCTTTATCTTTTGCGAAAAAAGCCGATAAAATGTAATCAACAATATCTAGATGGTACTCAGTAGGAATCTCTAAGACTGAATCTGGGCTCACCCTTTGAGGTTCATTGAAACCAAATATCTTTATGGTTTTGCCGGTAGTATCAGGCGTGGGGTACATTCTTATGACATTATCCCATATCGAATACCCATAGGGCCGACCAGTAGGGCCGGTAGTATTTTGTTTCGGATCGTCGTCTAAATCTACAGGATATATCTTCAACCCATTGTATTCAATTCTGCGAATACCCACCATTTGTGTAGGGTATGTGTATTGCTGTTGATCAGCTACCGATGTGGTTTCGAAAACCTTTTCTATCGGAAATGCTTCAAGCCCCATCTCAAGGCTTGCCCCATAGATCAAATCCATCACCATTTCTTGCGGGAAAAAATCATCACCGACAGCATTGTATCTTTGACGAGCCGCTGTCTCTATCTCTGTTGGAGTCATATTAAAACCTCATGTTTAAGTCCAGGTAGAGGTACTAAATGTAATTTCTGAATAACTTGCCTCGGTCGAGGTAGAAGTTGTATAGCTTGTTACTATCTTATCACTATTCGAAGTCGTAGAGGGAGGAAAAACATAATTCCAATCACCGCTAGTCAAATGACCGTTTGATTGATCACCCTCAATTGTCAGTGTTTCATTTCTTGTTATTTCAACTAATTTAGATATATCGCTTGTCGGGGTTACAGTATTCAAAATGAATTTATTTAATAGTTTGACAACACTATTAGCACCCCAATTGGATTCATCCCAATTGAAATCCCCCCACTTGCTAGTAATACCACCACCATGTGTAGTGAAGGCATTCGTTATAGTAATCGATAAATCAGCCATAGCTTAGCTCACTGTGATATCTGTGGTTACAGTAAGAATATCATTTGCCCCTTTATTTATAATATCTTCAGTATCTCTACTAAACATTGTACCACCCGTACTAGATGAGAAGAGCCCGTACTCTACAATCCCGCCAGTTCCAATCCCGGAAGTAAATGTCGCTGTAACCCGATATATAGCACCAGCTGCCTCACCACCTGTGCCGGTCTGTCTTGCTAATTCAGTTCCTAGAGCAGTGTTCGAAGCCGCTTCAGCTGTAGAATCAGACCCTACGGCTATCTGAAACATATCCCACTTTGTGGCCGAAGCTGCGGCTGAGTTTAGATACTCAACTAAAAAGCTCTTACCTACCTCGGTGATTATGTTACTTCCTTCTCGGTAGTCTTTAACCGCACCGTTTTCACCATACAGTGTGGCAAACCACTCGCCTTTCAGAATGACATTCATGACTCTCCTTTGATTATTTCCTTATGCGCATCTTCAGCTGTTACATCATAGAGCTCATCAGCGTGTTTATTAGTGATATGTCTCTTCAGACCTGTTTCACTAGTCGCCTTGAAACCACAAGCCTGACATTTATATTCAGGCGGTTTCTCTTCAATTTCCATGCCGATAGGCTCAATCACGAGACTTTTCATTGACTCTGGAAGCTGACTACCACCCTTATCCCTGACTAGAGGTTTAAATTGACCCTTAAAAAGTACCGCTTCATCTCTCTCCATTTCGAGAGTTTCGCCAGCCTTAAGATAGATCATTTTGCCCCTAAACTTCTCTTGAAGTGGGTGACCAAACCTATTTGTGTTTCTTACGTTTACTCTCATGATTCATTCCTTTTAAGAATTATTACATATTAATTGATAGCCAATTGTTGTAGTTGGTGCCGATGCACACTCTAATTTCAAATACCTAGATTTAATATCTACCCCTACGATAGCATTATTTACTGTTGACGCTACCTGAACCGGAACCGAAGCCGCTGCAGCTGTAGGCTTATTGTAAATAGTTCTATAAGTCCCTGCCAGAGTCTCAGACCCTAGAAAAGTGATAGTGGTAGCTGAAGGCATGGTAGGCACTACTACTGAATAATCAGCATAAGCACCTCCTAAATCAGTACCACTTGAGAAAGTATTTGTAGCTGTGACCGATAGGTCAAAAACCGATGTAGGCCCTACACTCACGATATTACCTCCCGTAAACTGTGAGATAAAACTCGTCACCGCTCGTCATACCAGTAACTGCAATAGTTCCCGCTGAAGAAGTCCCTGCGGTAAGCTCATTAATAACTAGCTTTATCGCCCCTGTCGTAAGGCTTTTTGGTGATGCCGAAATATGGTCCACAATATCAAGGCCGGTGTCTACGCTACCCGTAGCCGCATCGGCAGTCACTTTCATGAAGTGAACTCTCTTATCGCCAAAAACTGTTTTGCCGGTCACTGCCCCTGTAAATGCCATATCAAAACCCTTTAAATTAAAAGTTTAAGTTCTTCCACTTCTGGATTTTCAGATTGCTCCTTAGTATGCCTCGATAAAGAAAACATGTCTAAAGTATCCTTTAAATCCATTTGCTTTATAGAGAATAGATTCCCGTCTCTATAAGCTCCGAATGTGCCGCCTTCGGTAGAATTTATGTAAATTCCTGGCAGCTTCAATGTCACATAATCAAACCATTTTTTGAAATTGCTGTAACTATTCCACGTCTTAACTGGACAGCCGAAGATATCAATTACCGTAATGTAGTTCCCAATATTTGCATCATACTTGGAATCCCAAGCGTGAAACTGAGTCTTTTCACGATTACTAAAGGAAAAATCCGCTCCCACAAATATCGTAGTAGGACAACCTAAGAACCCTTTAGCAATGTACATACAAGCCCCGAGAACATTGCCCCCATTGCTTACAAATGTATGAAACTTCTCAATATCGTTTACAGCCTTAGAAAACGTTTCGCTAGGAACTGGTGCATTATAGAAAAGGATAGGCCCTTGCCATTTTTCTAATAACATAGGATGAGTTCCAATGTATGCAATCAAAGTCCTATCTTTCGTTATCTTCCAATATTCTTCTTCGCTTTTAGTCCCGCCCTCGGTCACTTCTTCAATAGTCACCGGGCCGGCGTCAAGCGTTACAAAATAATCTACATTGGCTTCGTTATCTTCCATATAATGAAAATTATGAAGGCACGAAATTAACTTCATGCCTTCCGGTCTATCTTTTAAAAGGTGACCGTTTAATTTGAGAGAAGGTCCGGACCCCGCAACAATTATAGGAAGCTGTTGGGCTTTATTGTGTAAAAGCCCCAAGCCTCGGTCTTTGAAGGGTCCGAATTTCTCGTGGTTCGATTTAATGTTCTTTAGCCAAGTACCTTCCCAACTATCGATCGTCGCCTTATCGTTTTTGCATGCATCCTGATAAAGCTGACCTTGCGGGACAGGCGGTTGAAATATGTATGGTTGATATTCCAAATTTAAAGTGACTAATTTTCCCATTTAAAAAGAACCTTTCAAATTAATAAATATGAACATATGTAATACCAGTAGTGCTTGACAAGACTTCTCCTACCAT
>Ga0208904_1003058_pt1 | contig 10105 bp, 10 predicted proteins | sample AntAceMetag02UKB_FD_184774 | JGI IMG/M metagenome (GOLD analysis project Ga0208904, IMG submission 184774) | Saline lake microbial communities from Ace Lake, Antarctica - Antarctic Ace Lake Metagenome 02UKB (SPAdes) (version 2) | ecosystem: Environmental > Aquatic > Non-marine Saline and... | reverse complement strand
ACTTTTATCAAGGCATCAAAAATGAACTTTATAGAAATCTGGATTAGCTCATTCCTCTTTGTGATGCTTTTTTTAACAACCTTATGGTTTGTGAGTGTGCTGATAAAAAATGCGAGTATTGTTGATCCTTTTTGGGGGACCTGAAAGATAGCTACTATCACAACATTGTTAAGGTAAGTTTCAACCGGAATTCCCGGCCAAAGCTTCCCCAATCAACTGCTCTAGAATGGCCATTCTAACAGGCTTTTTTAATAGGTGAGAGATATTAGAAAGCTTTGCTTCGTTTTCTGTAAGTGATGTATCGTAGCCTGTCGCGAGGATAATTGGTATATTGGGGCGAAGCTTCCGTACTTCACGGCTCAATTCAATACCAGTCATTTTTGGCATTATTTGATCTGAAAAAACCAGATCAAATGCATCGGGGTTAAAACGAAATTTCTCTAATGCTTGTGCACCATTATTGGCAATTGTTACTTGATATCCAGATGCTATAAGAGAGACCTCGTAGAGTCTGGCCAGCGCAGTTTCATCTTCAGCAACTAAAATGTGTTGCCCACTCTGAGATTTAATATAGCTCGGACGTTTTTCTTCAGGTTCATCTGCTTTAATAACCGGGAAGAGAAGGTAAAAGGTTGTTCCCATTTTTTCTTTACTTTCAACAACGATTTTACCACTGTGGCTCTTTACAATGCCATGTACTATAGATAGTCCCAGGCCAGTGCCCTCACCGGTCCTCTTAGTTGTAAAAAAGGGATCAAAAATCCGTTCTATGGTTTCTGAGGGGATACCAATTCCGGAGTCTTTAATGCTTAATTCCAGATAAGATTCAGCTTCAGTCAAGGGGGGTCGGTATCTTTTCTGTGGATCTTGTGCTTCTGCTAAATCAATTTCCAGAATCCCACCACAGTCTCGCATGGCAAAAGCTGCATTACTACACAGGTTCATGATGACCTGATGGACCTGAGTTTTGTTGGCTAGAATCGTGACGCTTTGATCTACATGGATATTCAGCAGGATTTCAATCGTTGAAGGTAGTGTCGCCCGCGCCATACTGATAACCTCGCCTAAAAACGGGGCGAATGACATTGGCTTGAGTTCAGATTCTTCGGCCCGACTGAAAGTCAGAATTTGGGATACCAGATCTGCGGCTCGTTCACCTGCGTGATAGATCTCATTGACATAGTTTTTTTCGTCGCTGTTGTCTACAAATTGTGAGAGCAACAATTCGGAATAACCCATCATTGTACCCAGGATATTGTTAAAATCATGGGCGATACCTCCTGCCAATACACCAATCGCTTCCATTTTTTGAGACTGTCTTAACTGATCCTCCAGTCTAAGGCGCTGCGCTTCAGTTTGTTCACGTTCTTTGATCTCTAGAAGTAGATATTGGTTTGTTTCTTCCAGTTCTATTGTCCGGTCTTTCACCAGTTGTTCCAAATGATCTTTGTACTCCAGCAACTCCTTCTCAACCAGCTCTCTCTGCTTATTTTCCACTTTTAAAAGGTCGTTTGCGTCGTTGAGGTTTTTTTCTGATTTTGTCAACGTTTGTTGTTTCAATATCAGTTCTTCCTGTTGAAAAAACCGCTGACGTTCTGCGAAAAAAAAGACGAGAGTCAACAGGACAACTGATTGGACAAACCGGTTTCTCAGGATATCCTGCGTTGCATCAAGGGAGAGAGGGTACAAAAACCAAAACATAGATATAATGGCTAGTAAACAGGTGGTTAAAACTGCACCTCTCTTATAGCTGTATATATTGAACACAAGTAATGGGAATATATAAAACCACGGAATTCTATTGAGTTCCCCCTCAATTCCAATCAAAAAAGCGAGTTCTGCTCCTAGCAATATCATGATAACGAAGAAAAAAAGTTTATAAATCGTATCTTCCAATTGCGGACGATTTATAATTTTTAAGACCAGTAGAAATACTAAGAGTGTCAGACAAAGGGAAAGAAGCAATATCGCTGAGGGGTATCGAGCCAATCTGAAATTAAGAAATGACTGATATCCTGTAAATGGAATACCAATAATCAGTAAAACACTACCAGCATATCGGATCCGTATTGTTTCAATTAATGTTCGGTGATTGTCCATAGTACTTCTATGTCTGTTTGTTTTATTTGGTATTCAATTTTCAGGAGATTCTAAGAGTAATGCTTGTAGGGCTGAGAAATCCCTTGAACAACGACATATTGTTCTGTTAGTCATTTCGGGTTCCCCATAAAAAGATAAAGAAATTTCCTTTGAGAGTCAATAGATGTATTTTGCGCTATCGTTACAGAAGCTTGAGTGCTATGACAGGAGACAATCATCAGAACCTATCTCAGGTCAGAATCATAGCTGTTGACTGACCCCCGATTCATTAGGCCACTATGGTATTAAAAACGGTGCTGATTGAAACAAATAAATCAAAAAAGTTATCAAATCAACTATTCGATTTGATTGATAAAACACTGAAAGTCTATGGAGCAGAACTAGGTAATTCTGAATTGTCCTTCTCTGATTCTGAGGCTTTCTGGATTAAACTTGTAAAACTGATTTTGCTTGTCTCATGTTGCCGTGGCTCATCAAAAACAACAAAACCCGTGTGGTCATCCATTAAAGTGTAAGTCAACAATAAACACACTCCTCCCTGCAAAAAAATGGTTGTTTTTTCGCTTGGCTTTTTCTCTACACCTTGACTAACTTTGTTTTTACGACCCAATCCACACCTGTTATTTCTTTCTCTTTGCTCAATCGTAGTATCTGTTTCTGAATTTTCCTCTCACAGATACTGATCCGCACCAGTCATCCATCGGGTTTAAGGCGTTTGTGCTTTATGTGAATTGAATAACATACTTAAAACACTGCCCTTGAATCATAATGATTCCCAGAAAACCTTCAGTTCCATGCCATGTCCAATAGGTATGTCACAAAAAATTATGGTTATTAACCAACCCTTTTTCGGTTCATGACATGGGCGAATCAAATTTCGTAAAAACATTCCAGCTATAAATTAATTGAAATTATTTTGGATACCTCCTGTAATTTTAACTGATGACATATATGCGGCAGTTTCCAATCAAAAAAGACGGCTTAATACCAACCACACGATCCGGTTCTCCGCCGCACACAATTTTCTAAACGGATGTGCGGCGGTTTCCAATCAAAATAATCAGCTTTGTACCAACCAGACGGTCCGGTTCACAGCCGCACACGAAATGTATTCAAGAAAAGAGTTTTTTAACATCAAAAGGAATCTGATCGCGCATCATGTAATAGGTAGCCCTGGCAATTTTGTTACTCAATGCTTTGGTAGCAACAAAGCCATTTGTTTTGGCCTTTTTTCGTTGATGATATTTTTGCGCTGCTGGGCAAAACCTGATAGCAAAGGTAGCTGCCTCGGCGTAGGCCCAACTCAGGTATCGATTCCCGTTTTTCCGATTACCCACTCCTTTCTTCTTGTTGTTGGACATCCTCTTAGTGCCAACACAGCGGCAATAGGATGAATAGTTCCCAACTTTGGGAAACCTCGTGATGTCTCCCACTTCTAACATGATGGTCAGTCCAAGTACATCACCGATACCAGGCGTAGTAAGCAGCATCTTGAACTCTTCCTTGAGTTCCACCTTGGATTTTACCTCCTTCTCTATCTCCTTAATTATCTTACCAAGGCTATTAATTGCTGAAATATGGTGTTTCGCGGTTAGGTAAAGATCCTGTGATGTGAACATGTCTGCTGCATCACTGTTTTTCAATCTCTGTACCACTTTGCCACCGAGCGTTATCCCCAGATTTCTGGTGATCATGCTTTTAAGGCTCAACGTCTGGGCAGTCCGATGCTTCACAAACAAGATCCGACGGCGCAGTAAATCCCGAGTAGGGCGTTGCTCCTTTGGATAAATGTATCCTTCAGGTAGGATCTTCAACCGTTTCATCTCGGCCAACCAAAATGAATCCCATTGATCATCAGTGTATTTCAGCCCCTCATACTGCTTAATTGCACTGGGATTTGCTAAATGAACCCTGTAACCTTGAGCTTCCAATGCATCTACCAGCCAATACCAATTGTACGTAGATTCGATGATAATTCCGGCCAGATCTTTTTTGTACGGATTTAGTGCTTCTATGACACGATCAGGATCATTGACCAGTCGTTTGCTGAAAAGCCTATGGCCCTGTTCGTCCATGATTCCGATAAAATTGTTGGTTGAATGCAAATCGATTCCAGCGTATGCTTTCATTTGACACCTCCTGTTAATATTTAACTCTTAAGTTTGGTCGCTTAAATAGTTTAAAATACTGGAGGTGTCTTTGCAATCTCCTTTCCTATTTGAGACCTGCGAGCAAGAACATTGTGAATGCCCCCTCGATCAAAAGCCGATCCCCTTCTGGATCTCGATAAATAGGAACACTTTTAATGATAATCAAAAAAGTAAATCCACGGTAAAACCTTAATTTATATTGCTTCCAGCTGAAAAAGAGGAGTTTTTCTCGTCCGTTATCCCATTTGAGCTTTTCAGTACGTCTTGCTAAACTGCCTGATATTATCAAATTCTCCTATAAAATTAGAATAGTAACGCAATAGCAGGAGGCTAAATGGAAGCGGTAGAAGCATTGGCATTGGTGGGTGGTCATGTTGACGAAGAATTGCTAATCAGGAACGAATATCTGGCAGCTGAAAACAAAATCCTGAAATCGAAACTCAATAAGCCAGTGCAATTTAACAATAGCGAACGTATTCAATTGGCCAAGATTGGCAAACGAATGGAACTTAAGGCTTTAAAAGAGATTTCCTGTATTGTTAAACCGGAGACGATTCTAAAATGGTTTAGAAGACTGGTGGCAAAGAAGTTCGACGGATCTTCTTATCGAAAGACATTTGGCAGGCCACCGATTAGTCTTGAACTTGAGCATCTCATCCTCCAGTTTGCCGAAGAGAATCCTGGCTGGGGATATGATCGTATTTCCGGAGCACTTTCCAACCTGGGATACAAGATTAGCGATCAGTCTGTGGGGAATATCTTGAAAAGCAATGGTATTCCACCGGCACCGGAAAGAGACCAGGATACTACTTGGGCGACATTTATCAAGAATCACCAGGATGTCATAGCTGCATGTGATTTCTTTACTGCTGAAGTCATTACTCCTGTGGGTTTAATAACGTATTATGTCTTATTCTTCATCCATATTAGCAGTCGAAAGGTTCACATAGCGGGTGTTACACCAAATCCGAATGAAGAATGGATAAAACAGATAGCCAGAAATATCACAATGGCGGATTGGGGTTTCTTGTCTGGAAGCAAGTATTTGATTCACGATAGAGACTCCAAGTTCTGCAAATCCTTCCGCAGCATTATTAAGTTTGGAGGAGTGGAACCTCTGAAATTGCCTCCTCAAAGCCCAAATTTGAATTCATTCTGTGAAAGATGGGTTCTATCAGTAAAGTCAGAATGCATTTCCGGTCTGATTTTCTTCGGAGAGGAAAGCCTGTTGAAGACCTTGAAGGAATACACAATCCACTATCACCGGGAAAGAAATCATCAGGGTAAAGATAACCGCTTACTGTTTCCGATAGACGGATATGATCCAACAAAGAAGAATGGCAGGATTACATGCCGGTCGCGCCTAGGAGGTGTGCTAAACTACTACCATAGAGAAGCTGCCTGATTGATACGGACGGGATTTTGAAGCAAATTCTCTTGTTAAGCCCTTTTATCCGTGGATTTAGGCTGATTTTACTTTTTTGACCAGACGGGTGAAGATGAAGAATCAAATTGGGTTTCTACATCTCAGCTAAGGAATAGTGCAAAATCCAATTGGCTTCTTGAAGAACTTGGATGGCAATTGCATGCACCGGGAAATCTCCAAAATTGGGATGGCCTAATAGGATGGTTTATGTCATATGCGATTGAAAATCTTAATATACTTAAAGATAAATACTTAGGTGCCTGGTATAGAGCAGCAGACAAAGTAATTAAAACCTAAAGTTTTAGGCTTACTCCCAACATGTGAATTATGGTTCCAATTGAAACACCTGAGGATCAGATCCCAGAAGACTGGTTGGATCTCATCGACAAGGACGAGTATTACGAGGAAGTGACCATGGTGACTCAGGCCCTTGTTGAAAGATTAAGCGAATATTTTAATCTTCCGAAACCTAGTCAGGATCTCGTTATCCTTGCCCTGAAAGACTTGTGGGATAAATCCTTTGAGGCTACATTCGATATTCTAAAATCCATTATTAAATACAAAACGGTTATAGGCCTTTTTGATCGGCACTGGGGACATCTTTTTCCAAGGAATGAAGACGGAGATTTGATCTTAACTCCAGATGTAATAGCTTTGGCTCACAATAAAGCGGAAGCCGAGGTTAGGGAAGCAATTGAAAGAAATAAGGAAGAATTGAAAGAAGTGGGATTGCTGTATGAATGGTTAGATATTGATGCCGATTTTTTGAATTGAGGTTTGCCAGCAGCTTTCCAGGACGAACTGAAAAGCCCAATTAGTAAAACGGACGGAAAAATCGTCTCATTTCCACCTAGAAGCATTGTGATTGAAGATCCTGACTAGGATTTTTACCTCACGGGAAAAGAACCCGGGGAAAGATTCGAAGTAAGATAAATGTTTGGGAGACTGGGAGCTAACGGCCACTCAGCTCATAAATCAGGAAATAGTACGCTCATTATCTCATTGAGATCCTCATTTTGCTCCGGCGCCTCTTTCTCAAATGCTCTCAGTTTTTTTTTGAATGAGTCCTTTTTGTCTTCTTTCAAAACGATGTCAAAAAAACCGTATCTTTCCATTGCGGATATAAAAAGCTCAGAATACTCTTTCTTATGCTCCAGGATACAATTTGCCAAACTCAAAAAGTTTTTGAATTTATATCCAATCATTCTTCTATGTTTCAAGGAGTATATTGCATCAAGAAATTTCCCCAGGTCGTAGTTTTCAAAATCAAAACGAATTCCTTTCGCAGAAAAAATGCTACTAAATTCATCGACTTTCCTTTTTTCCTCTTCTGCAGGCAGTTCGTGACGGTCGATCCAGAAAGCCTCAAATTCATCTAAATACCCATATTTAAGCTTATATTTCAATTTCTTTGTTTCACCCTCGGTATCGAAATAGAAGGTTTTATAGTTCCGGGTATCGAACTGTAAATCATCGAAGCATATTTCTTTCGTTCTCCAGCGTTTCAATACTTTATCGTTTGCAACAAATGGTTCTTGATAGCAACATTGAAAAATGAATTTCTGAGATTCTAAAGACTTCTGAATCGTCTCTTCATTGATCACGAAAGCATTATTGTTGTTTGAGTATATAATGTCCTTTTCTGTGAATTTTTGTTTTTCTTCGTCGATATTGAACCGATAAAAAAACCAAATCATGTAGGCCCCATTCTCCATGTAAAACATTTCCCTGGTGACAATGGTACTTAGAAAAGTCGTGGATAATTGTATTTCAAAAACTATATCTTGCCCGTTGAATTTCGCCTGAACATCAGGTCTTTTCCATTTTTTAGATAGACCTTTCGCGGAAAAGCGCCGTTCATCTTTGATATCGGTAAACCTTGAATCTAAAGAAAGTATTCTGGCAATTGAGGCTTTTAAATGGATATGAAGATCGCTCTCTTTGATGCCGTTGTACTTCATACGTAGAAGCTGATCCTTAGTGTATTTCCTATTTGATTTATAAGGGCAATCTCCGCTGTCATACAAGTGAGAAAAATATATCGACTTGGCACCTTTGGGAGTTCCTTTCAATGCCAGCGGTTGAAGACAATAAGGGCAAACAACAAGCTTTTTGCCTTTTTGAATGCATTTTTCCAGTTTGTTTCTGCCCTTAAAGAGGGTTTCTTCTGAGTTTGACAGATAAACTTCCGTTTTGAATAACTCACCTGTTTGGATGTTTAGAGCCTCTTTTATTGTTCTCATTGCGGCTTTTTAATAACCCATTATCAGTTTGACAATACTTGTCGTCATCACAAGTCATAGTTCTTGTAATTTGGCGCTACGCCCACTTTACGTTCAACAAGTCCTTTTTCGGTTACATCCCGGTCTGTTTCCCACCAAAGACACATTTCGGAATCTGGATCGGCTGTATCCGGGGTTTTTTTGAAAGCTTCCAATATCCTTTTGCGGTCCAATACCGGGCAATGTCTATTTTTATGCATTCCTCGTTCGAGGAGATCCTTAATTGTCAGTTTATTAAAGTGCCAGAGGCCATCAGCGCCAAATTCTCCGTGTCGATACCAGCGGCCATATATCCCCGATTCCGGCATATCCAGCGCCTTACATCCCCATATGTTCTTGTCTGTCAACAAGGTTCCAAAGCAATGATCTACTACATTTCTGGCTTTCAGGTGCTTCCGATAACAGGTACAGCCGCCTTTAAGTAGCTCTTGCAGGGTTCCTGTAGAATCATTGATAAAGAAAGATGATGATTTCCAGGATCCAACCAGTTTCCAGACGCGGCAAATCAATTCTATTTCCAAGGCTTTCAGTGTCACCGAATAAAATAACCTTCCGCCGTTTATGGACTCTTTATAACTCCCTGTCCGTTGACAGGCTTCTAGGGCCAAGCGAAAATTAGGAGACCGGCTTTCGGCAAACTGAATCTCAACTACCGCAACATTGGTTGAAGGAAGATGCTTAACCTCACTGTTTTCAATTCGATTTCCGCAATGTTCACAGAACCGGGCTGTATCATTGATTTGTCGATTGCAGATATTGCAGATAATCATGGCTTTCTTTTGTTATGGATAGATAATAAAGAAATCATGGGCTGAGCCACCAGTACCAGAAAAGAGATCTAAGGCCACAACCGCATTGCAATTGAAATCGCGGCTATTTTTCAAATCTCAGTTTTGCTAATATTGCTAGCTTTATCAGATAAGAATCCATGTTGGTTTTTGAAAGAAGAGGGTTGGTTCCATCGCTGTATAGGTAAATACAATCAGGTTCAATTTCCGCCTCACAGGATATTTTCTTAACAACACTTGGAGATAAACCCTTAATATATGCTTCAACAGGGTACTTATCGTAGTCTATCCATTCAGTTGTATTGAAGCCAACCGGTTTGTATTCCCTGTTTAGAACAACGTAAGAACCATTTTTCTGCTTTTGAATACAATATGGTAGAAAAGCAGCTCTAAAATCACCTAACGATGACATATTTCCTCCTTTGGCAAATGATGGATGTTAAAAGTCCCTTATGTTTAGCTGATAATTTGTTTTCTCGCTTCAATTATTAGCTGCTTTTGCAGCCGCTTTTCAAGTTTTTCTATTTCAGTATTAAATTGTTTTAAGGCGAGTTCTTGGGCTAATTCCCAAGCTTCAGCATCAGCTTTGAGCCTTTCCGCTGGTGAAAGCTTGCTATACTTATACAGTATCCACGCTCCGCCTCCAACTAACGCACTTCCAAGTAGAGGAATAATAGGAATCATCTAATTCTCCATAATAAAAATCCGGTCCTGAAAAAAAATCATTCTGAAACATCCAATCGTTAAAAAGATAATTATCAAAAACAAATCAGTATTGTCCAATGAGTTTATATGTCGAAAATATCCCTAATAAGGTAATTGCCAAACCAAGTTCCAAGGGGTTAGAACAAAGGAAATATCTGATCCGTTTGCACTAAATCTATTGGGCAAAAACATGAAAGACGAATTTGAAGAATTATTCGGGAAACGATATATAGGCCCCCTGTACAAATATCATGGCATTAGCAATGAAGGAAACACTAAACGGAAAGACTATTTAGAAGGAATTCTCCTAAGAAGTGAAATTTACTTTTCGCAGCCTTCTAGCTTAAACGACCCGTTTGATTGTCGTTCGATAATATTTTTTGGGGGCAGTGAAAAAGAAAAAAAAGAGTGGGTTAGAAAGGGGATTAAGAAGAATTTCCCGAATTTAAACGGAGCACAAAAGAAGATAAAGTTCAGAGAAATATACAGCTCTAAGCGATTTAAGGAGCTTGAAAAAGATCAAGAGTTGTAACCACCGGTCTAAAATGGAACCATTTTCACCAGTTAAAACAGAACCACTCCGATCTGTGGGCGCACTACGGCGCCTCGGTTTTGAGATAAAACCGCAATCCCCCCGTAGTGTCAGCCGATTTT
>Ga0208904_1003055_pt1 | contig 10111 bp, 5 predicted proteins | sample AntAceMetag02UKB_FD_184774 | JGI IMG/M metagenome (GOLD analysis project Ga0208904, IMG submission 184774) | Saline lake microbial communities from Ace Lake, Antarctica - Antarctic Ace Lake Metagenome 02UKB (SPAdes) (version 2) | ecosystem: Environmental > Aquatic > Non-marine Saline and Alkaline... | reverse complement strand
GAAATTAAACCTATTTTAAATAGTGGATTAATTAACAAAGCTCCAAATGACAAAATAATTTATAGATATTTAAAATACAGAGTTCATGATGATAATAAGGAAACTTTTTTCAAAGGTATATATAAACTACTTCCAGGACAGATGTTAATTATTGAAAATAATAAACAAACTTTCAAAAATTATTCATCATTAAAAGATGATTTGCTAAAAGATAAAACAAATTTACGTTTAAGCCCCAAAAGAATCAAAGAATTTAAAGATAAATTAATTAAGGCAGTACAATATAGATTAATATCTGAAGCTCCTGTTGGAACTTGTCTTTCTGGTGGAATAGACTCATCTTCCGTTGTTTTAATTTCAAATATGCTTTTAAAAGAAAAAGATAAAGAGGCTATGTCTTTAGGCCGGAAACAGAAAACTTTTTCTGCTGTTTTCCCAGGTTCAATAAATGATGAAGAAAAATACATAAATGAAGTTTTACGAAAAGCTAAAGATATTAAGTCAATTAAAATTTACCCAAAGCCTGAAGAATTTTTTTCGGAAATTGAGGATTTTATAAAAACTCAGGAAGAACCAACAATAAGTACAGGACCTTATGCTCAGTATAAAGTAATGCAAGAAGCTTCAAAATATGTAAAAGTACTTTTAGATGGTCAAGGTGCAGATGAGGAAATGGCAGGATATTTACCTTATTATTTTGTATATATAAATCAACTTTTTAAGCAAAAACAATATTTAACTTTAATAAAAGAAGTTGTCTTTTCTTTAGATGTGTTTTGGCCTTTTTTTATAAACAAATTTAAATTAATTTTTAAAATTAAAAATAAACTTAATCCCGTATCTTTTCTAAACGAAGAATATATAAAAAAATATAAAGATGAGAAGTTTTCACCAAATAATAATAACTTAAAAAAAAGATTAATTGAAGATATTTTTGAAAATAGCTTACAGTCACTTTTGAGATATGAGGATAGAAATTCTATGAGATTTTCTATTGAAGGAAGAGTGCCTTTTTTAGATTTTAATTTATTAAAATATATATTTAGTTTGTCAGACAAGGCAATAATAAATAATGGATGGAATAAATATATTCTTCGCAAAGCAACAGAGAATATTTTACCTAAAACAATAACCAAAAGAAGAAATAAAATTGGCTTTACTACACCTGAAGATGAATGGTTTTTAAGAATGAAAAATAGAATTTATACTATTTTTGCAAGCAAGACATTTGCTTCAAGAAAATATTTTAACCAAAGCTGTGTATTAAATTCATTTCAAAAATATATTGAAGGAAAAAATGATGACACTATGGTTTTTTGGAGAATGCTTAATTTAGAATTATGGCTTAGAATATTTTTTGACTCAAAAGATATTAGAGAAAAAGATAGGATAAAAAAAGTAGAAAAGTACAATGCAAATCCGGATAAGAACATTAATATTAAAGTAAATAAAAAAACATATTTAAGATATCCAATAAGAACAAAGTTATTTAAAAAAGGAGATAATTATTCAAAAATAATTACAGAATATGTAAAAAAAAGCATTACTGAATTAAAAATTAAGCATAAGATTAAAAATAAAAAGTGGTTTATTTGTGTTTCTGAAAAGATTATTGCAATTTCACAAGGAAGATCATATTTTATTTGGGATATTAAAACAGGTTTTTGGGCAAACTTTTTGTCAAAGCATGTTAAAAAAACTCCATATGGAATAGGCTTGGGAAGTCCTTGGACTATGCAGCTTGCAATTCAAGAAGTTGGGATAACAAAAATATTATTTGCTTCTATTCTATCTTTAATTACAAAGCCTTTTGGTATAAAAGGCGTATTTTATAATATTACAGGAAGAAAAGCAGCTTCTATTGATGGACCTACTGAATACTCGGTATACCCTTCTAATGTATCAGCAAAGCTTGCGCCAAAAGAGCCTCAAAAGCAAGCAGTGAAAATACACAAAATGATAAAAAAAGAAAAAAGTGTAAATAATGGTTTTTTAGGAGTTGTAATTATGGATGCAAATGACTTGGGACAAGATGTTCTTGGTAATTCAACAAATATTGAAAATAAAAGAGTCGAGAGAATATTTTCAGATAATCCTATGGGACAAACAAATGAACAGACTCCTTTGGTTATTGTTTATTAAAAAAATGAATTTTAACCATTAAATCTATCTAGTACTCTTACTTCAGTAATTTTAGTAACTATATTTTCGTGTTTACTGCACATTTTATCCGGAAATCCATCTTTTCCATTTAAAGATAAATGTACAAGGCCAGTAGTAATTCCATTAGGATTACAAACTGGACAATTGTAACTTACATCATATCTCCTTTCTTTTCCATCTAAATCAGGTTCAATTAGTTTTAATAATCTTGCTATTTCTTCACTGTCATAAGGTTTAAATCTTTCCATAAAAAGTTTTTAAATAATTATTTAATTAATTGGTAAATTTACTTTTCTTAAAATAGAAATCATATCAATACAATACTTTTTTTAAAAATTCAATATATAATAATAATTAATAAACATATACATGAAAAAGATAAAAAATAATAATAAAATACTTTCAAAAGAAGAGATAATTCATCTAGCAAATCTCTCAAATATTGTTCTTTCTAAAGAAGAAATTACTAAATATCAAAGTCAGTTAACTGACACTCTTGAATATATAGAAAATATAAATAAATTAGAAACTAAAGGCGTTGATCCTACAAGTAATGTATTAGATCTTCAAAATGTTTTCTTTGAAGATGGAGATGAAAATAAAAGATCTTTAAAAAACGTTTTAAAAGGATATTTTACAGTAAAGAGAGTTTTGTAATAGCAATTATTATAACAAACATATGAATTTAATAGGTAAGTCACTTTTGGATATTAAAAATCTAATTTCATCTAAAAAAATATCAAGTAGTGAAGTATATGACTATTTTTTAAAAAGAATAAAGAAATATAATCCTAAGTTAAATGCCTTTCTTTCTTTTAAAAATAAACCTGATATAACAAAAAGTATTGATAATGCTTTATTAGGCATACCTCTTGGTGTAAAAGATAATTTTTGTACACTATCTTCTCAAAAAGAAAAAACAACAGCAGCATCACTTGTTTTAGATAATCATTATTCATATTATGAATCAACTGTGACAAGGAGATTAAAAGATAATGGAGGTATTGTAATTGGAAAAACAAATATGGATGCATGGGCACATGGTTCATCAACTGAAACATCAGATTATGGTTCAACTAAAAATCCATGGGATATGAAACGAGTCCCAGGAGGCTCATCTGGAGGTTCTGCAGCTGCAGTTTCTTCATATATTGTTCCAGCTACTATAGGATCAGATACTGGGGGATCTATTAGAAACCCTTCCTCATGGTGTGGAGTTATAGGTTTGAAACCTTCATATGGTAGAGTATCAAGATACGGTGTTATTGCAATGGGGTCATCTTTTGATTGTCCAGGAACTTTAACTATGTCAGTAGAAGATTCTGCATATTTATTAAAAATAATTGCAGGTAAAGATAAATATGATGCAACTACTTCATATGAAAAGGTTCCTGATTATTATAGTAATTTAAACAGTAAGAAAAAATATGTAATTGGTATTTCTGATGAATATTTTAAAGATGTTGATAATGAAGTAAAGGAAAAAATAATAAATGCTTTAAAGATATTTGAGAAACAAGGACATAAGATTAAAAAAATCAAGCTTATTTCACCAAAACTTGCAGTTTCTATATATACAATACTACAGCGTGCTGAAGTGTCTTCAAATTTGGCCAGATATGATGGTGTAAGATATGGGAACAATAGAACATATTTTGGTGATGAGGCAAAAAGAAGAATAATGTTTGGCTCATATACATTGTCCTATGGATATTATGATGCATATTATAAAAAGGCACAAAAAGCAAGGACTTTAATAATTGAGGATTTTAAAAAAGCATTTAGTGAAGTTGATTTAATTATTAGTCCAACTACACCAACAACCGCATTAAAGCTTGGAGAGTTTAAAAAATATCCTTTTTTTGGAGAGATTATGGATATATTAAATGAACCTGCTTCTGTTGCTGGAATTCCTGCAATAAATATTCCAGTTGGATTAGATTCTAAAGGGCTTCCAATAGGGCTTCAGATTATAGGAAAATCATATGATGAACAAAGTATTTTGAATTTAGCATATATGTTTGAAAAGGAAACTGACTTTTTTGGAGTTATTAAAAAGGGAATAAAAAAATATGAATAATTTTGAACCTGTAATAGGATTGGAAATACATATAGAGCTTTCTACAAAATCTAAGATGTTTTGTCAATGTAGTTCTGATTATTTTGGAAAGGAACCAAATAGTCATGTTTGTCCAGTGTGTCTAGGATTACCTGGTGCATTACCTGTACCAAATAAAAAGGCAATTGAATATTTAATTAAAATAGCAAGGGCTTTAAATTGTAAAATAAACAAAACTTCCAAATTTGATAGAAAACATTACTTTTACCCAGATCTTCCAAAAGGATATCAAATAAGCCAATATGATGAACCAATTTCAGTAAATGGAAAAGTATATATAGGAAAAGATAAACAAATAAGAATTACAAGAGTGCATATGGAGGAAGATACAGGCAAATTAATACACACTGGAAATAAAACTTTAATTGATTTTAACAGATCTGGAGTTCCTTTGGTTGAAATAGTTACTGAACCTGATTTTAGTAATTCAGATGATGTAAAAATATTTCTTGAAGATCTTCAAACAACAATCAGGTATTTGAATGTGTCTGACGCTGATATGGAAAAGGGAAGTATGAGACTTGAACCAAATATTAGTATAAAGAAAAAGAACGGCAAAATGGCTGATTATAAAGTGGAAATTAAAAATATAAATTCATTCAAGTTTGTAAAAAAAGCCATAGATTATGAAATAAAAAGGCAGATTGAGTTGTTAAAAAAAGGAATAACTCCTAAACAAGAAACAAGAGGATTTGATGAAAAATTACAAAAAACATATACCCAAAGAATAAAAGAACAAGCTCATGATTACAGATATTTTCCAGAACCAGATATTCCTCCAATGGTATTTAGCAAAGATTATTTAAATAGTATATTTTCAGATATTCCTGAGCTTCCAAACAAAAGAATTGAAAGATATATAAAAGATTTTAAAATTAAATATACTGACGCATATATATTAACAAGAAATAAAATAATGTCTGATTATTTTGAACGAGCATTAGAAAAAGTTATTAAAAGTCTTACTAATGATAAAAAAACTCAAAACATTGAACAATCTATAGCAAATTTTATTATCAACAAAAAGATTCCAATAAGCCTTTCATTGGAAGAATTTACTAATAGGGCAATTAAGTTGCTATCTCCAAAAGAAACTGATATTAATCTTTTAAATAATGTAATAAAAGATGTTATTAAAAATAACGAAAAAGTTGTTTTTGATTATAAAAAAGGAAAACAAAATGCTATTATGTTTTTGGTAGGACAGGTTATGAAAAATATAAAAGGAAAAGCTGAAGCTAAAGTTGTTTTAAGCGAATTAAAAAAAGAATTAGGTTAAACTTTAATAAAATATATTTTTATGTCTTTTACACACTTGCATGTGCATACAGAATATTCTCTTTTAGATGGAATGTGCCGTATTGATGATGTTTTAAAAAAAGCCAAAGAAATGAAAATGAAATCATTGGCAATAACTGATCATGGTGCATTATACGGAGCATTCAAGTTTTACATTAAAGCAAAAGAAATAGGTATAAAGCCAATTATTGGTGTTGAAACGTATAAGGCTAAAAACTCTAGGTTTGACAGACCTCAGGGACCATATAAAGATCAATATCATCTTATTCTTCTTGCAAAAAATCTTGAAGGATACAAAAATCTTCTTAAAATTGTCACAAGTTCATATCTTGAAGGATTTTATTACAGACCAAGAGTAGATTTTGATTTACTTAAAAAATATAAAAAGGGAATCATAGCTCTTTCTGCGTGTTTAAAAGGAGAAATTCCAAGTCTTTTACTTGAGAATCAGCAAAAACAGGCTGAAAAGACATTAGAAAAATATTTAGATATATTTAAAGATGATTTTTATCTTGAGATTCAAAGAAATGGAAAACTTGAAAAACAAGAAAGTGTTAATAAAAAGCTAATTGAGTTATCTAAAAACTATGGGGTTCCATTAGTTGCAACAAATGACGTTCATTATATTAATAAAAGCGATGCTTACGCTCAAGAAATTCTTCTTTGCATACAAACACAAAGGACAATTTTAGAAAAGGATCGAACATTAAGCATGCTAGATATTCCTGACTTTTATTTTAAAAGTGAAAGTGAAATGAAGGAGGCATTTATTGATTTACCTGAAGCTATTAAAAATACCGAAAAGATTGCTGATAAATGTAATTTGGAATTGCCTTATGGTAAATGGATAATGCCTTCTTTTGATCCTCCAAAGGGAAAATCTGAAAGTGAATATCTACGCTTTCTTGTAAAGGAAAGAAAAAAGAGAGTAGAGAAATATGATAAGAATGTTGTTGAAAAAAGAATAAAACATGAGTTAGATATAATTATTTCTAAAGGTTATTCCACATATTTTCTTATTGTACAAGATTTTGTCAATTGGGCTAAAAGAACAGGAGGGGGTGTTGGACCTGGAAGAGGATCTGTTGCAGGTTCGCTTATTGCGTATATTTTGGGAATTACTGACATTAATCCTTTAGATTATAATATTCCCTTTGGAAGATTTTTAAATGCTGAAAGACCTACTCCTCCTGATATTGATATAGACTTTTCTGATGTAAGACGCGAAGAGGTATTAAAATATGTAACGAAAAAGTATGGTGAAGATAAAGTTGCACAAATAATTACATTTGGAAAGATGGAGGCAAGAATGTCTGTTAGAGATGTAGCAAGAGCATTAGGAATGTCTTATTCTCAAGGAGACAGAATTGCGAAAATGATACCTATAGGAAGACAAGGCTTTGGTATGACACTGGATATGGCTTTAAATGAATCAATTCTTTTAAAAAATGCATATAAAACAGAAAAGTCAGTAAAACAGGTTGTTGATATTGCAAAAAAAGTAGAAAAGCTTCCAAGACATTCATCAGTTCATGCTGCTGGAGTTGTTATTGCAGATAAAAAATTAACAGATTATGTACCTCTTCAAAGAGAATCTAAAGATGGAAAAATAATTACACAATATGATATGTATTGTCTTGATTTAAATACAGTACAGGACAATAAAGCAATAGGACTTCTTAAGGTAGATTTTTTAGGTCTTAGGAATTTATCAATTCTACAGGAAGCTATAGATTTTGTTAAAAAGACATGTAATAAGACTATAAAAATGCAAAGTCTTCCGCTTGATAATAAAAAAACTTATGAACTTATTGCAAGAGGTGAAACTATTGGTGTATTTCAACTAGAATCTCCAGGAATGAGAAGGTTGGCAAAAGATCTTAAGCCAACTAAAATGACTGATATAGCTGCTATGGTTGCATTATTTAGACCTGGCCCTATGGATCTTATTCCCGATTTTATTAAAGGTAAAAAAGATCAAAAAACAATAAAGTATGTTCATCCGAATTTAAGACATATATTAGAAGAAACATATGGTGTTTTAGTTTATCAAGAGCAAGTTATGGAAATTGCTCAAAAACTTGCAGGGTTTTCAATGAGCGAAGCAGATTTACTTCGTATGGCTATGGGAAAAAAGAAAAAGTCTCTTATGATTGAAAGTAAAAAGAAATTTATTGAAGGATGTTTAAAAAAAGGATATTCAAGAAGCGTTATTAATAAAACATATGGGTTTATGGAGAAGTTTGCCGCTTATGGATTTAATAAAGCTCATGCTGCATCCTACGGTCTTATAGCTTATTGGACTGCATATATGAAGGCAAATTATCCTGTTGAGTTTATGACGGCTCTTCTTACTGCAGAGCTTCAAGGGGTAGCTGGAGCTCAGCGTGAAATTAAAATGGCTCAATCTATAGAAGAATGCAGAAGAATGGAAATTGCAGTTCTTCCTCCTGATATTAATAAATCAGATTATGATTTTAATATTGAAAATGGGTCTATTAGGTTTGGTCTTTCAGCAATAAAAAATGTAGGTGGCGCTGCTATTGAATCAATTATAAATGCAAGAAAAGAATCTAAATTCGCAAGCTTTAGAGATTTTCTATTTAGAGTTGATTTGAGAAAAGTAAATAAAAGAACAGTTGAGAGTTTAATTAAATGTGGAGCGTTTTCGAAAGTAGCAAATAAAGCAACCCTCCTTTTATATTATTCAAAAATTGTTAAAGAAATTGCTGATTTAAAAATAGATAAGGAAAAAGGTCAATTCAACTTATTTTCAGACAATACATCAAAAAAGCAACTGAAAGATAAATTTGAAGTATTAAAAGAAGTAAGCGAAGATGAAGCTTCTTTAATGGAAAGGTCTGTTATTGGTTTTCTTATTACAAAAAATCCTCTTTCAAGATATAAGAAAATAATTGATAGTAAAGTAAAAAAGAAAATTGATGAAATTACTTTAGATGATGCTAATAAACAAGAGGTTTTAGCTGGAATAATCAGCGCAAAGAAAGTTATAAAAACAAAGAAAAACAATGCCGATATGGCATTTATTACAGTTTTTGATGAAACTGGAAGTATTGAAGTTGTTGTTTTTCCTAGGCTTTTTGAAAAATTAAAAGATATATTAGCAATAAATAAAGCAATATTATTTAAAGGTAAAATAACAGAAAGAGATGGAAAACTAAATGTTTTAATGGAAAATGGTGTATCTTTAGAAAAAGTAAAAGAACAATAGTTTAACTTGATTTTTAATATAAATTATGTCATTATTATAAATAATAATGAAAAAAGGGAAATCTTTTAATCAAGGAGCTATTGGAACAATAGTTATTTTGGGAGTTATTGTATTTCTTGGAGCTGCTACTTTAATTGGTACTAATTTGGTTAAGGATAAACAAAAGAGCGTAAAATTAAGCACTAAAGCAGGTGTGTCTCCAGAACAAACGGAATGGGAAAGACAAAAACAGGGTAATATTCCTCCTGAAATAGGACCTGAGAATATAACTCCTCCTGCCGGAGATAATTCCCGTCCTGATCCTGCAACTGAGGCTAATATATATATTTATGGGGATGCAGGATATTATGCTATTGATCCAAATCAATGTTATTCTTCCTCACCAATAATTAATGAAACGATATATGTTCTAGTCAATAATGATAATGAAAATACTAGACCTTGGCTATGTGATGCTAGTGGCCGTCCATATTATAGTTTTAAAGCCCAGACTTTTGGAGGTAGTGTTTTTGATATTTATCCTCCAACAGGGACAACTTGTAATCAAGTTTCGATAAATGTTGCTCCTTGGGGCTGTGTAATTTTCAGAAGAAGTAGTGGAAGTACTTGTATTTTTGAAGGAGGTTGTGATTGGAATCATGGTCTTGCTCCAGGTGGTACACCTGATTGGGCCGCTTGTAATGAAATTAAAACAAGATTAACTCCTAATTGGAGTACAAGGAGATGTATTGTTAATACCACTATTTTTGCAGCTGATGGGACTATTCATGCAAAGACCACTGCAATTCCTACTTCTACCCCTATTCCTACTCCAACAAATACACCAACGCCAACACCAACAGAGACACCACCAACATCTACTAAGCCTGATCCTCCAACTGAACTTCGATATGAAGTTGATTATATACCGGATCAAGATTTTCTTACAATAGAAGTTTGTTGGGAACATGCAGATGATACAGAATTATATTCAGATGAAACAAGATATATGGTTAGAGCAAGAGATGGTATTGGTGCGGCAAATTATGAAGGTCAAAATGACTGTGAATCTTGGAACGAATATAATGATACATGGCAAATTTGTAAAGAAACAATAGAAGAATGTGTTTTATTTGATTTTCCGAGATCAGATAAAACAATTACTGTAATTGTTAATGCATATCGACAAAGTTTTTCAGATGCAATTAGCGAAAATATAACTAACATTCCAATGCCGGCAGAACCAACTTCAACAGAATTAGAGTGTGTATGGTGTGGTGAAAATTGTGTTAACAATAACCCAGATCTAGAGTGTTTTG
>Ga0208904_1003049_pt1 | contig 10135 bp, 17 predicted proteins | sample AntAceMetag02UKB_FD_184774 | JGI IMG/M metagenome (GOLD analysis project Ga0208904, IMG submission 184774) | Saline lake microbial communities from Ace Lake, Antarctica - Antarctic Ace Lake Metagenome 02UKB (SPAdes) (version 2) | ecosystem: Environmental > Aquatic > Non-marine Saline and... | reverse complement strand
CGCATGATCATTAGTGATTTCATCTTAGACAGCTTCCAAGAGTACGAGGGCAAGCAATCCCTCGTACTCTTTGCGAAGGGTTGCAACCTGAAGTGTGTGGGTTGCTATAACTACGACCGCATTATGACGCATGAGATTGGTGAAGCCATTCCAATTTTGGATGTCAACTTGAATCCAATGCACGACGCGGTGGTTTTACTTGGTGGTGAGCCTACCATCTGGGACGACATCGGTGATGTATGTGAGTGGATTCATGAACGGGGACTGTATTCCAAGGTGTTCACGAATGGCTTGCGTCCAAGGGTGATCGAAGGTTTGTGTGAGAAGGGTTTACTAGACGCGATCAGTGTTGACTTTAAGTGCCTTTCTAGATTCAAGGAACTTCTCGGTTGGAAGTTTTTCGACATAAACTACATGTATACTGTTGGCGAGACCATCGACATAGCAGTAAATCACTTGGAAAACGTTGAGATTAGGACGACCCACTTCAACGAGATGACACAGCTAGAAGTTGATGCAGTCAAAGGCTATGTCAAAGATCACTGGGCAAACGTGCCGCATATCATCCAAGATGACTTTCGGGATATGATTCCGGGCAGCACCCGATAGATTCCGTAGGGGTTGAGCCGTGCCGAAGGTAGAAGTACGTACAGTAAAGTTGTCTGAACTCAAGCCGTATCCAAGGAACCCACGCAGGATATCTGACAAAGCCCTTAATGGCTTGGGTACATCCATCGACAAGTACGGGCTTGTTCAACCTATCGTGTGGAACGTGCGGTCAGGTTACATCGTCGGTGGTCATCAACGATTCTACTGCCTTCAGTCATCCGGTGAAACAGAGACCGAAGTGATGGTTGTAGACCTCTCCTCCGACAAGGAACGCCTCCTCAACATCCTCCTCAACAACGATCAAATCGAAGGCGGCTGGACTCCTTCCGTCATCGACCTTTTGGACACCATAGAGTCGGACCAGAAGGTGCTTTACGATTCCCTCAACTTCGATGACCTCTACGATTCCCTGACTGACAAGAAGGGAGCGTTTGTTGACCCGAGGGCGTCTAAGAAAACCAAAAGTACCGAAATTGAGAAACCCAAGTCTATTATTCAGGAAGACGAATTGTGGATACTCGGAACACATCGTTTGCTGTGTGGTAGTAGTGGGGACAAGGGGTGTGTGAAGCGTGTGTTGGATGGCGTTCGTGTTGATTGCGTCATCACGGACCCACCGTATGGAATCGGTTATAGGTCGATCAACAAGAAAGAGGTTTTCGGGATAGAAAACGATGAATTGGAAGATTATCCGGCTTTTTTCGAGGCGTTCTTGAAGCACATACCGATGTCAGATGAAAACTCCGCTTTCATCTTTATGTTTGATGCAAAATTGGGCGATCTGTGTTTGGCGGCAGAGTCATCTGGATTTACAGTCGAAGATTGGATCGTTTGGGTGAAAGACAGTTTTGTGTTGGGGCGAGGGGATTACAACTACAGTCATGAGTTTTGTTTGCATGCGTGGAAGGGAGCATCCAAGAAAATTCCAGATGGGGTTTCGAATGTTCTCGAATGTTCACGACCCAAAACGAGTAAAATCCACCCTACAATGAAGCCCGTAGAACTCATCGAACACATCGTTTCAATTGGGTCTGAACCGAACGACATTGTGTATGAACCGTTTGGTGGTTCTGGGTCAACATTGATAGCTTGCGAGAACCAAGGTAGGCAGTGCCGCTTGATTGAACTCGAAGGCTTCTATTGTGATCGCATCCTTGATCGCTGGTTAGAGCACACGAAACTCGATCCAGTACGAGATGGAGACAACAAGCGTTGGTCGGAGTGGAAGAGGGAGCGCGAAGGTGAGGACTAAGATAGTCGAAAAGAGAGTCGCCGACTTATTGCCCGCCGACTATAACCCAAGGTGGATCAGCAAGAAAGCTTTTAGAGGGTTGTCAGAGTCGATCAAGGAGTTCGGGGTTGTTCAACCTATCGTGTTGAACGAAAGGACGGGTCAGGTCGTCGGTGGTCATCAACGTCTGAAGGTGCTAAAGGACCAAGGCGTTGACATGGTGAACGTTGTTGTGGTTGACTTGGACCAGACTGACGAGATTGCTCTCAACATCGCCCTCAACAGCGAGAAGATTCGCGGTGATTGGGGTGACAACATTGGAGACATCATCGCCGAAATCGAAGAGTACGATCAGGAGTTGTTTGCATCCACCTTGGTTGGCGATCTCAAAGCAAAGCTGGGTGTCTACGAACAATCTTTGGCACAACAAGAAGACAACGTGCTTCCGATAGATGCCCCAAGCACAGTAAAAGACGGGGACGTATGGATGCTCGGCAAGCATAAACTCATCTGTGGCGTCGCAATCCCGCCCGTCTTGGATCGCCTACTTGAGGGTTCTACAGTAGACTGTGTGGTAACAGATTTAGTAGGTCGTTGTAACTTGGTGACGTTGGTTGGGAATATCCCAATGTCACCCGTGAACTCAGTCTATGTCGCGGTATCATCTAGAGAATGCGTTGATGCACGAGTGTTACTAGAACAAAGTGGGGTGACGTTCTCGTCTTACTTGATTTACCAATTTGAGACTCCGCGTGCATCGGGTTCTTTGCTGGCGTCTTCCTATGATGTGGTCATCTATGGATGGGCTGGTAAGCATAAGTTCTACGGCAGTGCTAGTTCGGATTCTGTCACCAAGGAGTCCGACTTGAAGACTCGCGGGGACGGCTTCAACAAGCCGGTAGAGTTCTACTGCCAGTTGATAATCAACAGCACTCTGCGTGGGAATATCGTGCTAGACCCTTGTTGTGGAACAGGTTCTACACTCATCGCGTGTGAGCGTTCTCACAGGATTGGGTTTCTGGTGGGCGAACCTGGTGAGTGTGACATGACAATTGCCAGGTTCAAACAAGTCTTCGGTGACAATGAGATTAGGAAGATGACATGACATTCGATGAACTGATCAAGTTGTTCCAGGGTAACGAGACGCCTGAAGCTGTCTTTGCTATCATGGACGACCAAATACTAAGGGGCGCCTTTCTTGCGTGGAAGTCCATAATCATTATGCAAAGCAACTCTGGCGAGGACGTTCCCGATGACATTGAGAACATCGATGATTCGCGGGCTTGGCAGTGGCTTTGGGAAAACTTCAAATTCGACTATCAAAAACTGGCAATCGTATCTGGTGTACAGTCCCATGAGATACATAACTTCGTAGAACGCCTAATTGGTCTTCGTTTGGTCTATCCCGATGGAAGCCAGAATAACTACGCTGTCCAATACTTGCACAGCCAAATCGTAACCCAACTGAAGAAGGCGAACAGATGATGCGTGTATAATGGTGTAGATGAGTTGAAAACAAGAAAGGGATACCATGAACAAGAAGATATGTGAAGGTTGTAGGCGATACTCTGAAAAACCAGACGACCCCGAGCGCTGGTTTTGCGCCAAGTCGGTATACGATTACCCATCAGATGTTCTACCTGGGTTTTCACAGATCAAGCGATACGATTTCGTTCCGATTTCATCCTTGCGGCAAGACCCACCTGGACATTGTGAATACAATGTAGAGCAAACGCTTGTTGGACCCGATGACGATGTTCCGGAGCGCAGTAAGCTGGAACACGTTTATTACACAGGCGCCGTCTCGCTTACCCAGCGTTCTGCTCCGCCCCGCTCCTACCACGTTGGAGTGCAATTTCCTGATGGTGGGCGAGTCCTTCCGCCCACCATCAAAGACACCCCACAGGAAGACATCCAAGATATAATTGGTCAAATCAAGAATGCCATGAACGCCAATACCACGTGTTCAAAAACTGAGAAACAAAAACCCTACATGATGTGGCTCCTTGACAATGAGGAGAACTGGTATGACCCAATGTGTCGAAGGCAGAGTGAAACCGCGAGGGACATAGTGATGAGAATAAAGAGGATTTCAAGATGATCTACTTGGATAACGCGGCAACAACGCAACTCGATGACGATGTGTTAAACGAAATGCTTCCCTTCTTGGAGGAGGAATACGGAAACCCAGACACGTTCTGTGTTGTTGGAGAAACGGCTGCGGATGGTGTCACGCATGCTAGAGAACGAGTGGCAAACGCTATCGGCGCCGCTGCGCCAGAGATTCATTTCACGTCTGGTGGGACAGAGGCGAACAACTGGATACTGTTATCACAAGGTCGTCTTGGATTCTGGAATATCATCACGTCCAAGATAGAACACCACTCGATCACCAAGCCGTTTGAGTTTGTCACTGCGCTTACGGATGAATGTGATGGGTGGTATGTTGATGTGGACAAGAGTGGACGAGTCGGCGTGGAATCTATTGTTACAACCATTGGTGAACTTCGGAGTCACAGTAGCAAACCAATCCTGGTATCTGTGATGATGGTAAACAATGAGACGGGGACCGTCCAGCCGGTCACGGAGATTGTTCAAGCTTGCAAAACGTTCAAGGACGTGTACGTTCACACTGACGCCACGCAAGCGCTCGGAAAGATTGACACGAGTGTTGAAATCCTTGGTGTGGACTACATGACTCTTTCGAGTCACAAAGTTCATGGTCCAAAGGGTGTTGGTGCGTTGTACGTTCGTAATGGCGCGCCCATTGAACCAATGATGTTTGGAGGCAACCAAGAGACCAACTTGAGACCTGGCACAACAAATGTAGCTGGTGTGGTTGGTTTCGGCAAGGCAGCGGAACTAGCACATCTGTATTTTAAGCAAGAACGGATGCGTGATCTTGAAACCCTGACTGGGCGGTTTTACTTACAACTGAAGGCATGTCTCAATCATATTCGGTTGAATGGTAGCCCGGAACATCGAACCCCGAATATTATCAACATCAACGTGGGTGTTGACTGCCATACTCTTATGCTGAAAGCTGACGAGCTTGGGGTGTGTGTGGCGTGCGGTTCGGCTTGTACTTCGGGGGATGAAACACCGTCACATGTTTTGACATCTATGGGATTAACAGAAGATGAAGCGATGTCAAGCGTTCGTATCAGTACGTCACGTTTCACGACAGAACTTGATGTGAGTCGTAGCGTTCGTAGTTTGGCCCAAGTGATTCAGTCGTTGAGAAAGGATGGAGTTTGATGAGAGTATTTGACGTGCCAAAGGATTACAACGCAGCACGGGAAGCAATGACAGCTCTAGAAGGTGACATCAACGAGATTCAGACGCAACTTAAGGACAAGGATAGAAAGGGTGATGATGGAGATCGCCTTTCGTCAGGTGAATACAAGACGTGGAGACAGAGAGCCTGTTATGCCTTGTCATGTAAGATCAATGAGTACCGCTTTTTGAAGAAGTGGGAATCAAATCATCTTGGTGTTTCCAAGGGCGAAGGTCGGCTAGACAATCGGGATGTATTGATTGTCGGGGCCTATCGTGCTATGCGTAACATGGGTTTCTTGCTCGAATGGGACAACATCGACAACGAAATCCAAGAGGCAATCGACAACATTCAGTTCTACCTGCTCACGAAAGACATCATCTGCTGATGGGCAAAGCTTATCCAGATCATCATCCCGAAGTATTCCGTGCGCCGCCTGGGCGAACGCTTAGGAATAAGGACGTGTGTATGAAGTGCTGGAAGAGCAACTGGAAGTACTGGGATCGTTTTCCGCTTAGTGAAAAGGCGTCACGTTGTGATTACTACGCCAAGACGGTGTGTCCCATTGGTCTCGGTAAAAACAAGGACTATACAGTATGTGTAAACGGATTGGCTCCGAAGAATTGCCCGTATCTGCTGGAACACATTTGTGCGAACGAGATGGATGCGAAGAAATTGGACTCCCACCTGAAATCAAAGAAGGCGAAACGCAAGAAGATGCCAACCGGTGGATGTGTGAAACACTCGACTATGCAATCAAAGAAGCGGAAATGAAGTCACGTAAACGCCAAGATGAGTTTGAGAATTCGTCTGTCGTTGTGGCTAAAATGATGAAGCGTAACAAAGAACCATTGTTCTGAGAGGAATCACCATGAACGTAAAGGCCAGTGTGACATCTTCGGGCGGTCCATCACAATCGTCACGATCGTCACAACCGTGTGTCGTGCCTGAATACACCGACTGTTACCGTTGCCTGGCGATATGTGAGAAATGTTGGGATGATGAGTTTGAGCAGAAGCCATACAAGCGCATTTCTGATTTCAACAGTCGACCCGTTATTGACGACAAAGATGTTACGCTCGCTATGCGATGTGCGACATCGGGATGCCCTCATTTTGTCATGGTTGGTGATGGAAGTCCGTATGTGCCAAAGGATTGCCCATTCATGCTTGAACAGACCTTGAAGCAAGACGACACAGAGGAGATGAAGCGTTCGGCGTTCGCGTTCTCAAAGGCGCTTGCCGAGCTGTATGATAACGAAAAACGCATGCGTCTTCAGGCAGAATTGCTCAAGAATTACAACATCGGCGTGAAGAAAAGCACAACAGGAACAGACGCGATCGGTCGTTGGTACATCAATGATACTACAGACGCAAGTATCTGCACCAGCGATACTTACAACACGGCGACAACGTATGGGTTTCCGGTAATCGCGTCGACAAGCACGCACAACAAACCGAATAAGTCATAATCGCCACGCTGAATGGCGATAGGCAAGGGAGAATCCAAACTAGGAGTGCGATATATGATACCACCTGCATTGTTGGCGTTCGTGCCACAGTTAGCCGATCCACACACGGCGCAGCTTACCTTTATGCGCGTCGGCGTAATCCTGAGTCGGGTGGATGCGGAGGAAAGCGTCATTGAGCGATTTGACATCTCCGAATTGGGCATCGTGAACCAAATCAAGATGTTCAAGGATGATGTCGGACCCACCAACTTCATCGTGATTGCGGGCGGAGCTTCCTTCCAGGCTATTCTGGGTCAGTACACGGCTGAGTTCTCGACCAAGCGACTCAACGATATGTTCAGTGATATCCTGGAGGTTCTCAACGAGAAAGACCCAGGCCACGATGACTTCGAGTTTACCGAGTTCGTTACCTATGTGGTAATGAAACTCATCAATGCCCAATCGATGGGTGACCAAAAGACGGGAGAGCCGGAAAATGGAGAAGTTGCTGGATCAATTGGTGAAGTTGTTTGAGTTAGTGACCGTCAAAGGACCAGTGTTTTCCCAGACGGTAATTGACCAGTATGTGGCGCTCGCGACTATGAACGCCATTGTGATGTTCACGGTGGCTGGCATTCTCTACATAATCAGCGCCGGGCAGCCGTTTACCTCTGGGTCGTTTACCGCCGCATCAAGCGCAACAGCGAACGTTTCGACGCGGTATTTGCCACAGTGGACGATAACGTCCCGGCTGTCGTCATCCTTATCATGTTTACATTCTTTGGAACGATGATCGGGAGCGGCGGTTTTTGTTGCTTGGGTCGTGCTATCGCTCCCCTTCCGAGCATGTTGGGACTCTAATGATCAGGTACTTGCGAACGACGTGGCGACGGATGAAAGTCTGTCGCCATTGTCGTGTCCATTGGTCGGGAGAGATAGTGCCATTTCGTCTACGATGGGGATTCTTCGAGACGGCGTTTGTGTGGATTCTAGGTTGCGTACGTTGTCCGATACGTTCTTACTACGGTAACTTCGGACCGGGTGGAGTTAGTGTGCAAAAGCACATAGGGTACTTCTACATCGGCGAGAGTGGTGATTTTCCAGACGAGTGTCTCTACGAGACTGAACTGACGATGGCAGACCAATAAGGGATGGAGACTATGAGTGAGATCGAAGACCCCATGCGTGGAGCATTCGAGATTACATATCACCTTCGTAAGTCTAAACCAGAGTGTTGTGAGAAGTGCAAACACGCATGGATGCGCGACGACATGCGTGACGAGGTTCCGGGATTGATTTGCTGGAACATGATACTATTGCGTGATGACGACACGGAAGAGAAACTCGACATCTTCTTCATGGACGAACCGGACCTCGCTATGAAGACCCACAAAGACGAGTTGGTCGATCCTTGGTGTGTCTGTGACCTGTTTGAGAGCTGGTGATGGCTGGGAAACCAAGGCTTTTCCCAAAGCGAAAGTCCGTGTGCCGTCGGTGTCCGGTTCACAAGTCGGTTCTTGCTGACGGAAGAGGAAGACTGGACAAGCGTGGAAACGTGCCTTTTATTCCACACGGATATCCGCGTTGGGGGTGATGAGTACAAATGGGGTTGGAAGGTAGGATGGAAACGATATTCGATGTATGAAAGTGTGGACCGAATGGTCCTAGATTACAGGATGGTATACCTTTGCAAAGACTGCCCGTTGGAACTCGAACACACGATGATGATTGCGAGTGAAGATGCTAAATCTTGATGCATGTGTCAGGTGTTACCATGATCGGCGTCTTCCGGGAACCGTCTGCACGGCTGAGTATATTCGTGCTGTCGGGCATGTGTTCTGTCGGCTACACCCAACAGACGCGCTAGATGTTCCGGTGGACGGTGACCCGCCTGATTTCTGCCCGTATGTTCTCGAACACACCATGGCCAATCAAAAATATTCATACTTCTCACGGAGACGAGCAATAGATGGATGATTTTAGCGATAAAGACTTCGGAAAGGGCGTCGTGGTCATCTTCATTGCGATGATCTTTTTGATGGTTTTCCTTGTGTGGTTGGATGTCGTCTTCGGACCCAAACCGAAGGTGGTATTACAACTTCGTGGCGTAATGCCAAATATGGTTCACGTTGGTCAGTAGGAGAAGCGGGATGACAGAGATAAGCAGACTTAGTGTGTGGGATCATCTGTTGGTTTTGTTTGGCGGAGCGTGGGGTGCGGTGATGTGTTTCAATGTGGGGGTGCTCATGAATCTGAACATCTGTGGAGCTTTGATCTTCTTTGGGGTGTGGACTCTCGGGGGAGTCATGTCCTATGGAATCGTATTTGCGTCTTTCGAACGCAAATTTGCTTACTCCACAATCGCAAAAAAGGGCTCTTTGCGGGAGCATGAACACTTGGCATACGTCGGATTACCATTGGGCGTGCTTGGACTTATCCTAAGTCTTTGCTTGTTCGGAACCAAATATGGGGTGATGTATGAGAGGCGGAGTTACGACCAAGCAGTAACGGATTTCTGGGATGGGGAACCGGACGATGATAAGTGGTTCGCCGAACGAACGCTTGAACGGTTCCCTAAGTTCGCTGACGACATGACTGACGAAGAATACTACGCGGCGACCAGATTTCTTCGCAGCTAGGAGACTGAAATGCTTTCTGTGATTCTCATTGTTGTTGGTTGGATCACATCAGGCGTACTTGCCGCCGGAGCAAGGTGCGCCTACGGTCAGTACGATTTCCCAATCTTGTTTCTCGATAACAGATCGTATTGGGTGGATGATACCCGGACGTGGATGATCACTTTGTTCATCCTTGGTCCAATCGGCTCGATTGCGACGCTTGTCACGGGTCAATTCAAGTATGGCTTGATGTACGGGTGGCTTTCGTACGAGGCGATCCTTGAGTTAGCTGAGAAGGACTCCAAGGGTAGGAGCTACGCTGGACACCTAAAGAGGTATTACCCCAAAAAGACTTGGAAGACCAAATGCAAATCCTTTTAACCAGGAGACTGATATGCTGTCCGGGTGCATGTTGATCGCGGCAGGCGTATGGCTAATGACTGGGACGCTTAATGTAGGGATGGTTTTGGCTCACAGTCAGATGGAATATCCGTTTCTTCTGCTTGCTGATCCCAGGGGAACCAAACAAGAGGATTTGACTTTTGCGATTGTGATGTTCTTGTGGGGTCCAATTGGTATGATTTCGTTACTCATCGCCGGCTGTACAAAGCACGGATTTATATACAGGTGGCTTTCGTACGAAGAGGTTGTCAAAATCGCCAAAGACAAAGAACCTGATCGGTTGTTCAACATAACAGTAGATGATATGTATCCGAAGGCAAAATGGGAGAACGCCAAATGAAGACTGTGATGATCTTGTGCCATGCGATCATGTTGTTTATCTATGGACTCATGCTATATGCCTTCATTTGTCTACTCATGAACGACCCCGAGATTGCCCTTGTTGTGGGTGGCGCTTGGCTCCTTTGTGGGTGTGTCGCCTACGGTGTAGTCATGGGATACCTTCAGAGGAAGTACGCTCTGTTGATCTTGATGCGTCGGGGTGTGGT
>Ga0208904_1003048_pt1 | contig 10138 bp, 8 predicted proteins | sample AntAceMetag02UKB_FD_184774 | JGI IMG/M metagenome (GOLD analysis project Ga0208904, IMG submission 184774) | Saline lake microbial communities from Ace Lake, Antarctica - Antarctic Ace Lake Metagenome 02UKB (SPAdes) (version 2) | ecosystem: Environmental > Aquatic > Non-marine Saline and Alkaline... | reverse complement strand
AATCATAATTTGCAAACTTTTATAGTCTTTAATTTACTTTAAAATCTACCGATAAGTCCCTTTAACTTAACAATGTACTCCAGCTCCAAACTCTGGAAACACCTGAGTAGAAGCTTTCTTTACTTTTACCTTCAAATAAAAATTACTCTGACTACTCTTATTTGTAGTATATTTAAAATTGGCATCCCCATACTGATCCGATATTTCTCTTAAAATTGCAAAATTATATGAATCATCAGATGGATCCACTACAGACAAGTATACTGTGTGCCCAGGTAAAGTTTTAACTCTTATGGAGGCAACAGCATCCTGCGCCACAACAAACGACGATAAAAGCGCCACCATTAATAACATAACGACTATTTTTTTCACCATTTTATATAATCATTATCATTTTTTAGTTTATAAACATTTCTCCATTTTAACATTCATTAAGAAATATCATCAATTAAACTCTCTGCGGAACTTACATCAATAGCACAACTCTCATCATACTCTTCTTCGTCATTTTCTTCGCCCTCAGAAATATTCTCAACTTCCTCAATTTCTTCAATATCATTCTCAACCAGACCGTTAATATCTGCTATCTCTTTTTGAATTTCATCCATTCTTTCTTCTGCCGAAGTTATTTTATCAACCCCATTAAGCTTCTCCTCTTTTTTCTCCTCAATATTTTCTACAATTTTATCAGAAACACTTTCCTCAGATTTATTTTCCAATTCATAAACATAATCCGAAATTTCTTTTGCCACATCTGCATTAACACTTATACTATCAATTTTATTTCTAATTAAAAATTTTACCATCTCTTTTTTACTTCCGGCCTGCCCACAAATACTAGTAATCACATTATTCTTCTTACAAATTCTAATAACATATTGAAGTTGGGAAAGTACAGCCGGGTGCATCTCATCATAAATATCCTGAACCAACATATTCCCTCTATCGACGGCTAAAATATATTGAGTCAAGTCATTAGTTCCAAAAGAAATAAAATCAATTCCCTCTCTACATAAATCTGAAATTATTTGAACAGCTGCAGGTGTCTCCACCATAACCCCAACCTTTGCAGAATGAAAATCAATCTCTTTTATCATTTTTTTAACCGCTACTACCTCTTCAACAGAAATTATTTGAGGCAAAAGAATGCCAACTTCTTTACCTGCCTCAGAAACTTTTTTCAAAGCTTTAAGTTCAGCTCTCAAAACACTCGGATGCTTTAAGCTATATCTAATTCCATGCATGCCAAGCATAGGATTAGCCTCATCTCTTTTTGGAGCACCTTCTAACTCAGCAAACTCATCACTACGAATATCTGAAGTTCGAACCCACAAGCCCTCAAAATATTTGGCAATTCCACTGACACCGTCATAAATAATTTTCTCATATTCTTCTATATTTTTATTCAACAAAAAATAATTAGGATGCTTTCCAGATTCCGCAATTATACCCTCTATTCTAACAAGCCCAACTTTTTTTACACCACTTTTAGCGGCCCTATCCGCATAGGTCGGTAAATCTACCATCACCTTTATTTCAGTCTTAGTCTCCTTCTCGACGGGCAAAACTTCTTTTCTAGAATCTTCGGCGACCTTTCCCTCGTAAACTTTACCATGAGTTCCGTCAACAGTAACTATTTCATCATCCTCCAATTCCTTAGTAGCATCATGAGTTCCGACAACACAAGGGGTTCCCATTTCACGAGAAACAATAGCAGCATGAGAAGTTGATCCGCCCTCATCCGTAATAATGGCACTAGCCTTCTGCATGGCAACAACCATATCTGGATCAGTCATTTTAGTAACTAAGACATCTCCTTTTTCAACCTCCTGTAAATCTTCATTATCTTCTATTACTTTAACTTCACCAGAAGCAATTCCTGGGGATGCTCCCATGCCTTCAAGGACAGGCTCTCCTTCAATATTAACACTAGCTGCCATATCTCCCTTCTTGGCCATTTTAGTTATGGGTCTTGTCTGAACAATGAATATATCACTCCCTTCAATAGCAAATTCTATATCTTGAGGTTTCTTATAATGCTCTTCAAGTCTTATAGCAACTTCGGCTAATTTTTTTATCTCATGATTTTTCAGAACCTGCGACTTAGCTCGCTCCTCAACCAACTGCACCTCGATTTTATCTCCAGCAGAATTTCTAGTTATTGCAATTTTTTTATTGGCAATCACCTTATCAAGAATCTCAAAATCCCGTGAAACGATATAGCTATCAGGAGTAATTTTTCCAGAAACAATTCCTTCACCAAGACCCCAAACAGCCTCAACATCTATATTATTCTCTCCACTCGTGGGATCCTTTGAAAACATAACGCCACTCTTATCAGAATCCACCATCATCTGGATAACTACAGCCAAGTGAGCCTCCTCATGCTTAAAGCCCTTCTTATTTCTATAGTAAGTAGCCCTAGATGTAAAAAGTGAAGCAAAACACTTCTTAATGTGTTTAATTAAATTAGTATTCCCCTTAATATTAACAAAGCTCTCCTGTTGCCCAGCAAAACTAGCCTCAGCCAGATCCTCAGCAGTAGAACTACTCCTAACCGCAACAAATGGTGGCTCATTAGAGGTATTTAATATAGCAAGAGCGCTCCCTTTTTCAAAATCAAAACCATCCACATTCAAAGAATCATATGCCTCCAAAACCTCACTCCTCATATTTAAAGGAACTTCTGCATTAACAATTAACTCTCTAATCTCTTTTGTAATCTTGTCAAGTTGTTTGGTATCTTCATAGTCAATTTTTTCCAAAAGCTTAGCTATCTTTTTATTTAATCCAGCCTCTAAAATAAAATAATCATATGCTTGCGCCGTGACAACAAACCCGGCAGGAACATTAACTCCCAAATTAAATATTTCAGCCAAATTCGCACCTTTTCCCCCAGCAATATTCCCAGAACTTTTACCTAACTCAGAAAACCATCTAACGAATTCTACACCTTTTTTATCACCAACATTAACCATAATTATTAATACCAAAAGCAGTTAATAAAGATTATTATTATTTGATTATTGCATCAACGGGACAACTCTCAATTGCTTCCTTAACGCATGGTGCATCTTTTTTACTTTTAACGATTGCCTTGGCTCCTTCCATTCCAAAAACCTCAGGACACGTAGATGCACACAAACCGCAGCCAATGCAATCATCACTTATTTTTACCATAACATACTTTAGAATAATTAGTTTATAAAATTTATTATATCTTGCCTTAAATACTTTTTTTATTCAAACTACTTAAAGTTACTTCTCTCGTGGGAATAGCAGATTGTCCAACCGGGGAAATTGGCCTATTAACTACCGCCCGATTTACGGGGGGTGAAACTTTTTTTACAGATGAAACATTCTTTGAAGGTAAAACTTTTCCTGGAGGAGAAGTTGAATTAGATTTATTTTTAAGAGCATTAGATTCATCCTTATTTCTTGAAAGAGTTATATAAATTATAACACCAATAACCGCAGCTATGATTAAAGCGAATATTAACCAAAATAACCACCAATAACCTCCACCAAGTTCTTTCGTACAATCGCCACAATCTGTCCGACAATCTGAACAAGTTTCATCTCCATTACATAAAGCATCTCCACATTCTGGACCAGGAGGAGGACAATCACCTGGACAATCAAATTCATTTTCATTTAAATCACAAATTAAATTTCCACATACACCAACATAGGGATTTGGGCACTCAAAATAATCTACTCTTTTATAATCTTTCCTTGTTCTATCATAACTTTTAGAACAAGATTTTTTATCTTCACAAACCCTTGAACCACATTGATCTGCCACATTTGACCATACCTCACATTCCCATCTTGGATTACACCCACCTGAGCCACTACCACTACTACAACTTCCACAATCAGCCACGCAAGTAGCACAACTTTCACCACCATTACAAGCCCCATCTCCACATACAGGGCAAGCACCACAATCAACAGCACAATTAGTACAAGTTTCTTCCCCATCAGTACACATGCCATCACCACAAACCGTTTCTAGATCACAATCATCAGGACAACTAGTCACTTCCCCAAAAGCACAAATATCATCCCCACAGAAAGGTGGTGGAGGGCAAAGCCCGCAATCATCAGGACAACTTCCACAATTTTCATCATCATCACAAGAACTATCCCCACAAACCGTTTCTGGATCACAATCATCAGGACAACTAATTACCTCCCCAGCATCACAAATTTCATTTCCACATTCTTCAGGAGGAAAATCGCACTGACCAGGAACATTTCCATAATTAACATAAACTCCTGCCACACAAACATAATAGATATAACTTTCACATTTTATCTGCCCACTCAGACATTCACTTCCAGACATAAATGCCCATATCTCATCAATTAAAGTTCCTCTCACCTCAAGTTCCCCTTCTAATGAATAATCAATATCTCCACATAATCCACTCAAACATCTGCCTGTTTGACATTCAAAATCATTCAAACAAGATCCACCATCTACAACAAGAGATATCATTTGGCCACTAAAATCACAATACTTACCTTCAAAAATTCTCCCAGAATTATAACAATTTTCCCCGACTTCACACTGTCCAAAATCACAAGCAGCAAGAATAAAATTAAAGCTAAAAATTAAAACAAAAAATAATAAGAAAATCCTCTTATTCAATTTAAATTCCTCCGTAATTAGTTACACAAGTTTTGATTTGATCAAGATTATCAGTCCATCTACAAGTACAAGCATCCCGAACATCTGGATATTTACATAAACATCTCCCAAGCTTATTTCCTTCTGAAATAGGAGGATTTTTTACCCAACATAATATATTTTTCAATACTCCTGCTTGTCTTTCAAGTTCTGATCCTTGTGCTGCAACTTGAGAAGCAACATCAACACACCCGCCATTTCTACAATCATTGCTCAAACATTCCATATTCATCTGACAATTATTAGTACCTAATGGTTTCTGACTTCGTAAAACTCCATCTACCCCACAATATTTTAATCCGCCATCAGCCACTCTTGCACCAATAGGATATTTTTCTCCATTTTGATAACATTGAAATTCAACTGAATCAGGATTCTGAATATTATAAATACTTAAACAAGCAAGTGTTTCCTCTACAGGTGCTAATCCAGCAAGATAAGAATTCAAACACAAATTTGCAGGAATATATTCAGAACAATCCTCAATTAGAACATCTCCACAATGAGTTATTACTACAGGAGGTTCAGAAATAAGAACACAAGTTGCTGTTTGTGAATCACAAGTATATCCAACCTCACAATCTCCAGTCGTATGGCATTCTGAATTAATTGTATGAGCCACAAACCAATCAATACACTGAAACAAATTTCCCCGAGTAGGATGATCAACACCTAACAAATAACTTGTAAAACACCCTTCCAATGTTTGAGCATTAGATAGCGGAAATCCCGCACTATCATCTTCACCAATATGGTCTTCATTGAATTTATCAAAACATGCTCTCACACTCGATCGACTAGTTATACTACCCAAAGATCTATAACTTTCAACACAATTTGCAACATTTTGTGCATCACCACATGTAGTAATATCAACATTACCACACAGAGTAGGAACTATGGGCAATTCTCCAGCATATACTGAAAGTTTACAGGCATTAAATGTTTCTGGAGTAATTCTTCCAGATAAAAAATCTTCGGTACATTCCTTAAATGTCAAAACAAGAGTATCATCACTACCACTTATTTCTCTAAATTTGTCTATACATCCATAAATATCATCTTCTGTTGCTTGATTATTCTTATAAAATTCAGTACACATAAAAACCACTTTTTCTGGATCAATAGCTATCCCACTCATTTGTGTTCCAGTCTTACATTCACTGACCTGAACAGTTCCACAAGCTGTTGAAGTTGCGGGAATACTTCCTTGATTAAAATCCTGAATAATTCCTAACAGCTGTGATAAATCAATTTCTCCAATATTAAATTTATTAACCCCTTCTAATAAATAATTTAACAACGCTTGATCACCACCTGAAGCAGCATAATCATTCATACATTCATCCCAATCTGATTGGATTAAACTTCCAGTCGCATAAACAGTTGCACAACTTCCAGTTCCTTCAAGAGTTACACAATTACCACAAGATAATGAAGTAGTATCCCCGCCAAGAGAAGTTGCAGCAACTTTAAACAAAACAATCTCAGTAGTAGAATCATATGAAACAGGGGTTATGAAAAAACGAGGTCCTACCTCTTGACTAGTCCCAATAGATAAAAGAAAACTACCAATAATTTGATTATCCCCATTATAATCAACCTCTCCAACAGTAAAAGAAGCCTTCCTAGTCCCATCATTATTATAAGTACTTAAGTACAATTGATAAACATTACCATTAAAGTCAAATCTTGCCCTTTTGGCCTCGACTAAAGGAATCCCTCCCAACTTAATTTGATAAATAACATAATTTCCAAGATTATCAGTACCACTCACTACTGGCCTCACTTCAATTTCCCCAACACTTGCATTTGAAAAATATTGAGCAGTATTCAAAGGAACATTGTTAAATCTCTGAAGTAAAATAGTATCAACATTATTTTTTACTTTTCTAAGAGTAAAATCTACAACCCCATTTTCAAATCTATGAGTAGCTATTTTATATTGACCTTTTACTGAACTAGGATAAATTTCATTAGAACCATCTGGAAAATTAAATATTGCAACATTATTAACATAAATTTTTATTCTCCCAGCACTATCAATCCTAAAAGTTGCTGAACCACCCTCATCACAAAGTTTTCCTCCTGGAACTGAATTTCCCAAAGGACAAGTTATAGATAACGGAGTAATAGTAAAAAGAGCATTATTTAATCCATCATCTTTAAAATAATTATTGTCAACAAAATTAAACCCAACATAAATCGGTTGACCAACATCATTAAATCCAAAATCATTACCATTAACATATATTCTAACTTTATTACTATCTTTATCAATATCATGCAACCACAACTTATTTATTTCAAGACTATATTGTGGAAATTTAAATTCTAAAGTCCTTTCCATATTTACTGAAATAACATTTGAATCATCATTAACATTACTAACAACATTCCCAGTCATATTAACTAAACCAAAAACAATTGCAATTAAAACTAATCCGACAAGAGCTCCAAGAACATAAATATTATGATTATTAGAAAATAGTTTATTACAAATACCTTTTTTGCAATCCCTCTTTTTATCAACCATACCTTCTATAAAATTTTATAGTATTTAAACTTTTTGTAAAACATGGCAACTTTATTTCGAATATAATTATCTAAAAAAACAATTTTTACCGAAGACAAACAACTAAAGATTTACATATTTCTAAAAAAAATAAAAAACGATTTAAATAAAAATAAAAAACAATTATTGATTTTTATATTGCTCTAACTCTTCGCTAAAATAATCCAACCCAATTCCCGCAACTTTAAACATTTCCTCACTCTCGTCTCCAGCATGATATTTTTTTTCGCAAACAACTCTTGTTATACCACAATTAATTATCATCATTGCGCAAACTCTACACGGAGTCATCTTACAATAAATAGTAGACCCGCTCAAAGGTATTCCCAACTTTGCAGCTTGACAAATTGCATTTTGTTCCGCATGAACTGTTCTTACACAATGATTAGTAACATGTCCATCCTCGTGAATTGTTTTTTTAAAATCATGACCAACATCATCACAATGAGGTAGCCCCGACGGAGAACCAACATATCCACTAACTAAAAGCTGTTTATTTTTTTGAATAACGCAGCCACTCCGCCCCCTGTCGCACGTCGCTCTTTTAGCAACTGTCTTAGATATTTCCATAAAATACTCATCCCACGTCGGACGAACATATTTTTCTTCAGCAACTCCTAACTCATTATCAACATTTATAGTATTATTACAAAATCCTCCAACGCCTCCATCACCAACTCCCCCAACGGAAACCCCGTCGCACCCATCAATAGAAACATTTTCCATAATACCCTTTGTCATATTTTCCTCCAATTGAATCTTCTCCAAAATACCATCAACCTGAGAATACAAATTATCTAAACTACTACTATTATCAACTACAAAGTCTGCCAATTCTTTACAAGCAATTAAATTCTGTTTTACCGGATCATCCGAAGCCATCTCTCTTAATTCATTTTCCTGAAATTCTTCAAAACTAATCCTATCAGTTTCTTCAGCCCTAGAAACAATTCTCAAATATCTTTTTTCTATATCACAATCTACTGCAATCAAATAAAAATTCCCCTTAGCCTTCAACGCCTCAACTTCTCCAACGGTTCTAATGCTCTCAATTATAGAATTCGGCATTTTGTCCTCAAAAAATTTCGCCCTATTATATAGCTGCTCTGCAATATAGCTAGCTCCATGAAGTTGACGAAGTTCGTTACCAACACTCACCATAGAATCCCTATCTTCAGGCATCCCTCTTTGTCTAATTATATCAAGTAAAAACTCCCGAACAGAAAAATGCTTAAACCCCTTCTCAATTAAATAACTAGCAATCGCTCCCTTTCCCGAACCAAGCGTTCCCGTAATACCTATTATCATAAAATACCCAACCTCTCAAACTTTATAAAAACTTATGAGAAGAATCATACATTTTATAAATGCCCCCAACTTAATAATTTTACAATGTCAGTATGGTTATGGATTGGTATCGGGGCAGCAGTTGTAGTTGTCGGATCACTATTTATGTATTACAACAGGTTCGCAGTATTATCAAATAGAATAAAAAACTCACTTTCTCAAATAAATGTTCAGTTAAAAAGACGTGCAGACCTAATTCCTAATCTAATTGAAACAGTAAAAGGATTTGCTAAACACGAGAAAGAAGCAATTAGTGCTGTAACGGAAGCAAGAAAAGCACTTCTTGGAGCAAAGGGAGTTGAAGATAAATTAAAAGCTGACAAAGGACTAGAGTCAGCACTAAAGTCAATTTTCGCACTTGCAGAAAACTACCCAGACCTAAAAGCAAATACTAACTTCTTAGAACTTCAAAGAGAATTAACTTCAACTGAAGATAAAGTAGCATACGCAAGACAAAACTATAATGATACAGTGTTAACATACAACAACTTATGTACAACTATTCCAGGCGCATGGTTCGCAACTCTTTACGGAAAAAAGAAAGAAGCATATTTGCAAATAACAGAGGAAGAAAAGAAAGTCGTAAAGGTTAAATTTTAATTCTTAAAATATTTGATTTCTGATAACATTTAAATACCTAATTATTTTTATAAAGTAGAAGTATGGAAATGGAAACAATAACTTTTGATAATAGTTCTAAGGAATTTATATTTGAATCATTAGGCTTAGAAAAAAAGGGTGAAATATTAGTAGATTCTTGTGACAAGATAGTTAATGGACAAAACTACGAAAAAATAAAAACAAATGAGTTCGGAGGAGTCTTAAAGGGTTCAAAAATATTTATTCGCAATAATTCATCTGAATTAGTTCAGTATTTTTCCACCATTTTAAACAAGTAATATGTCTATTCCCGGATTCTTAGCAAAAGCACTTTCTGGTAGCCTAATAAAAGTAAATGTCAACAACAGTAAAAACATTCACATCAGCGGAAACTCTATCCAAATGGGGGATTCAAAAATAACTGACCCTATAGAAGTCCAAAAAATACAAACGAACATAGCCAGAGAGCTTAAAAAACACGAATCAAGCGAAAGTTATCCCATAAACATTATTCATAAGGACCGTATAGATGAATTTGAAAACCTAAAAGAACTAACAATAAAAGAAAAAGAATCCCTCAAGGAATTAAAAAATATATTTGGAAACGAAAGAATAAAACCAATAATTCTAGCAAAAAGCATACACCTAGCAATTGAAAAAAAGAAACCAAAGGAACTAATTGCAAAACTTATAAACCAGCTTGAAAGAGATTTCCCCTATGATGGGAAAAAAATACTAAATCTTATAAGCGCAAAATATTTTGACGAATTGATTATCCCCATGATTGACGTCTGCAAAGAACAAAACCCTGATAATTATAAAGAAAAATTTAATGAATTCTTTGATTCTATATTAAGATTCTTTCCGACTGCAATTTTTGTAAACAATGAAACTCCAGAAAGAAAAATTATAGAAGAAAT
>Ga0208904_1003046_pt1 | contig 10146 bp, 11 predicted proteins | sample AntAceMetag02UKB_FD_184774 | JGI IMG/M metagenome (GOLD analysis project Ga0208904, IMG submission 184774) | Saline lake microbial communities from Ace Lake, Antarctica - Antarctic Ace Lake Metagenome 02UKB (SPAdes) (version 2) | ecosystem: Environmental > Aquatic > Non-marine Saline and... | reverse complement strand
CTGGGGATATTGTGCAAAAACAACGATTGGGGGTGTGGATAAGTCTGTGGATAAACTGGGGATATTGTGCAAAAACAACGACTAGGGTCGGGGTGTGGGTCTGGACGCCCCAGAGGGCGGACAGAACGAATAAAGTGAGTTTTTATTTTGTGGTGTAAGGGGCAGGCAAGCGAATATATTACATTTTTTCATTAAGAGAAAAAAAAAAAAGTTCTAAAAATGTAAGATATAGTAGTCTGCCTACCCCTAGCGTGTGAGTGAGGGGGGGAAATCGAGAGGGGATACTCAGCCTTTATTGGCTGCGGATGTGTGCAACAACATCTTATCCCTTCGAGAAGTCCCCCCCGAATAAACACGCTAATTTGTGGGTATGAAAATGAGAAGAAAAAATACTTGCAACAGAAAAAAAAACGTGATATAATAATAATAATTTCAAAGAAAAAAATATCTTGTAATAAATTTTTTCTTCGAATTGAATATCCACAAATACACCACAAAATAAAAATACCCACACCCCGACCCTAGTCGTTGTTTTTGCACAATATCCCCAGTTTATCCACAGACTTATCCACACCCCCAATCGTTGTTTTTGCACAATATCCCCAGTTTATCCACAGACTTATCCACACCCCCAATCGTTGTTTTTGCACAATATCCCCAGTTTATCCACAGACTTATCCATACCCCCCAATTAGATAATAGAGAGGATAGCCCGTCGCAGGGCTATACTCCACCAATTTCGTGTTTTCCGACACAAAGCCCTCTGACCAACGCCAACGCCAACGCTGACGCCCAAAATTTGCCTTACAGGACAATTTAGGAGCCAAAGCCAAAGCCGACGCCGACGCCAAAGGCTCTTTTTTTTTTACGTATATTTTTGCGAGGCGATGACGTGTGCGTGTGCGGAACTCCATCCCACATAAAAACGTGAGGCGGGCAAACAAGTGTCTGACGAACAACCCGACCCAAAGGGCGGGTGGATGAGGATGACACCATATACACCCACCCCCAAGCTATCCACAGCCCTGCAAAAATACACTGGGACGGATCCAAAAAATGTGGTATAATATCCCTGCTTATGTTTAATTAATTTCAATATGATATCCCAAATCGAACTGGCGAGGTGGTGCCATGCGCGAGCCCGGAGTGCAATAAAAAAATCGGAGCAAAGCGAAACAATACAAAAAGAGATGTGGCTCGCTCGAGCCCTGGCGATGCAAGACGTAGTGAAAAAAATGTCTAGTACTATAAATGCAAAAAGACAACGCGGACCAATACAAAAAGAACTAATATTACAAAACAAATAAAAAACAAACAGATCCACACGAAAGTGTGGGTTTTGTTTTTTGTGGCCAGAAATGGCCAAAAAAACAGGTATAAACACCCCACTACACCCCCAAAAACCTCTAAAAACGGCTAAAAATAGCCTTGTTTTTGGGCTAATTTAAGCCAAAAAATGCAATATGACCCAAAAACAAATAAAATCAGTATGTAAACTTAATCGCTACGTGGGTTCGTCTTTGTGTCGTCTTTGTGTTATTTCTAGCACTGAGTACGCTCTACCCTGTTTGTAAGTTATTTGTTTTTGGGGAAGGAGTAGTATATATATACAACAACATCATCATCATCACTACTAACAACTCACAAAACAAACAACACCACCAACACAACACACACCACAAACAGCACCACCACCAACAAAACAAAAGGACGCGGAACACAAACAACACCACCAACACAACACACCCACGCACGCAAGAGTACAAAACAAAACGAACACAGAACACAACACACACGCACAAAAAAGAGGAGGATGTGGAAATCAAAACGGAAAGCAAAAACACACCACACACAAACACGCCCCCGTCCGCTCGCTTCGCTCGCAGACTAGAAAAAGAAAGAGAGCCACGTCCGCTCGCTTCGCTCGCAGACTAAAAAGAGGAGGCGATGAAAAACAAAACGAAGACCGAGAAAAAAAAGACGCCAAGCAAAATATAAACGGAGAGAAAATATAACGGACACCACACACTCTACCGCCCTCGCCCACTCGCTTCGCTCGTGGGCTCGTGCGTGGAAAAGTCAAAATAATATATACGACTTCTTTTTTTTTTTGTTTTGTAGTCATGTCTATTGCACAGGACAAGGGCGCCAGACCTGCCCCCCCCCCAGGGTGGGGTTGGTCTTGCTAGAGGTTTACCGGTGCCATACTTATCCACCCGCCCTTTGGGTCGGGTTGTTCGTATGGCACATATTGACACAAGGGCACATATTGACTACATTCCGCCCTCTAGTATATTTATTTTGCTACATAATACACAGTTCAGGCGGGTGATCATAAACTATACAAAAGATTTTGATATTATTTGGTCGGGGCTTGTGCCTCGCGATGTGCTCGCTTTGGCATGTGCTCGTCGCTCTGCTCCTGCGCTCCCTGCCAGTCTCACACACCGTTCGCCAGTCGCCCTCTACTTTTTCGTTGATGTATGTTTTTGTTTTGTGGTATTTTCCGCTTGTGCCTCGCGATGTGCTCGCTTTGGCAGGTGCTCGTCGCTCTGCTCCTGCGCTCCCTGCCAGTCTCGCACACCACTCGCCAGTCGCTATTATTATTGCACAGATGCTAGACGTTCATTCGCACAGCCCGCTACTTCATCTCACTACTCCCTCGGGGGAGTAGTTCATTCATCGCGGGCCATACTCTCTCACTTTGTCAATAATTTGTTTGTTAGATTTTTTTTTTTGGTTTGTTATTCGTTGTTTGTTTTTCCTCCGCCCTCTAGTTAGGTTATTTTTCTGCATTTTTTATCTTTCGGGCGGGGCTAAGATTAGCAACAAAAAAAAGTTATTCACAGTTTATACACAATTTTAATTTTTTTATGACTTGTGTTTTTTACTTTTTTATTTTATACTGCGTTTACGACGTTGGAAGATAAATTACATTTGCGTCGCTAAAGAGAGATATAGCTTGTGGTCCTTCCCTATATTTCCCGATTGTGTTTTTCACAGTTGCAAAGTTATGTAAATCCATAAGCTGGGCTCCCCTCGGCTCTAAACAGAGGGGGTGACGGAGAGAAATCCGACTTGCAACAAAAATACTGTAAGTTCAGCGAAATGGGTCTTAGCCTCCTTAAATTTTTTTTTGGCTCCAGGGGGGAAGACCCGCTTCGCTACAGGAGACAGAGAGTTATATTACACAATATTAAAACGTTTTTATTTAACTAAGTAGGGATGTTATAAACAAAATCATGTATGGGAGAGTCAGACATATATATTATACTATTGCTATTATTTTTTGGCGGATTAGGTGCTCTAATCAAGGATATTGTAGAGGACGGTTATATTAGTTTGCCACATATTAACAAAGGAAAATTGGCTCTAGGTTTTATTGGCTCAATTTTGATAGGTGGATCTGTTGGCTACATAGTAGATCATTCATTTATCACCGCTTTTTTTGCGGGATATACTGGCTATTCAACATTAGAAAATTTGGTACAAAATAAAAGACAAAAATTTATCAAAGATATGACAACCTCCAAAGTATGATTTTCACAGATATGCAAAGGGCACGACTAGACACAATTTTTAAAATGTTCGTCGATTTTATGGGTGGTTTACAAAAACCGCCAATCCTCTCGTTTGACCTTCCTTTTAATGGGATGTTTGGGCAATCGCAAGGTTTTGGGGATAATCCAAAATTATATAATACATGGGGGTATGCGGGTCACTTTGGAATTGATTTTTTGACACCTTGGGGGACAGAGATTTTGGCGGTGGACGACGGAAAAATAATCAGAGCAGGATATAATATTTATAATGGCAATTTTGTAGAGATAGAGCACGACTGGGGAAATTCTCTATATTTACATTTCAAAAATTTACCAATAGTCACTCTAGGTGACAAAGTAAAAAAGAGGCAGGCTCTAGGCTATGCGGGAAATACTGGGACAGTATATCCGAAACCGACAAAACAACGACCAAGAGCAGGCACTCATTTGCATTTTTCAATAAAAATAAACGGAGTAGAAAATGCAGAGTATAAAGATTTTATTGATCCACAACCCTATCTAAAAACCAATTAAAATATACAAAAAAAGTTATCCCCAATCACTTTGTTATTGTCGACAAAGTGGTTTTTTTTTGATATAATAGATATATAATTTTTAACAATAATTTATGGGAAAAAAGAAGGTAGATAATGGCCATTGTAGACAATATCGAGATAGGCGACACAAGTGTACTTCCTGCAACAAAGTGAGGTTTGAAAAATTTTTGACAAATGCCTTTTATTACGAGGGTGGAGAACCAATGAAAACAAGATACGGAAATGAAGTCTGGTTTTGTGTAGACAATCCGGATTGTCTACAAGACCAAAAAGAATATCGCCCCTACTAGACAAAAAAGGTCAAGAAATTTTAATTAAAATACTAACCCCATTCCACATGAAAAATACACTTTTTCAAAGAGAAAAACAGAAGGGCAAAAAAAAATATGGTTATAGATTATTTATTTGGTTTTACAGTCGTATCTATCGTACTCATCGTAGACTACTACGCTAGAGGAAAAAAACGCAACAAAAAACCCGAGTGAAATTACACCGGGTTTTTTGTTTACTGTATGAATACCACGCACTAGGCTAGGTATGCAGCTCCAAAAGCAGTGACTTGTGCCTCTGACATATCTTCTGGACTCACTGGGGCTATTGCTAGACCGAGTAAGAAACAAGCTACCGCACATGCCCACATTTGACAACCACCAGTAACTTCTCCATACGCTCCGTATGGTAGTTCAAAAGATGCTAGACCGATTGCGTCTGCCTCGGTATCGAAATACCCGGCGACAACTACATTACCACCATCCTCATAGTCATTTTTACTAGCGTCGAAAGTAGCAAAATTGCTACCAGCCATTTGGGAAGCAAGATAAGACATCCAAGATTGATCTGTCGGAGTGACTGCCAATACTTGAGTGTAAAGCACACTATCAGCAACAACTTTTTTATTGTTTTTGCCGAGAGAAGCTAGTTTTGTACGAACTTCTGCTTGCCCATTACTTTTAGGATTTCGAGGGATTACTCTCAAACGAGTATAATTGCGACCTTTCCATTTGGAATAAACCGCTGTCCCACCAACACTACCACTAGCGTCAAATGACAATAGAGGTCCTGTAACTTTAGCCATAAAAGATTTTGTTTGGTTCTTTAATTAAAACGATATAGACGACCTTTATATTTAGACCTATATTTTTTTTTGTTTTAGAAGATTATCAATTTATAAAAGGGTCTTGTGATAATTCAACCACTCTCTCAAAAATAAATTGAATCCCTCAAATTGATATTTCCTCGCTTCATTATTATATACTCTTTTTTCTTCTTCTGTCAAATTTTGCCAAGCCTCGACACCATTTGCGAAAATTTGGCGCCAACTTTGTTGGCTTATTGTTTGCGGATTTTTCGGCCACATGTGCCTCATTCGTACAAAAACAGTATTATCACTATAATGCCTTTTTTGATATACACCGCTTTGTTCGATATCGTCCCCAAAATCACTTGCACCAAACCACGCCCCACCATAAAAATTCGGTAAACCAAATTTTTTTGTTGTTTCAAATGATAGTAATCTATCTTTTGATTCTACAACAACCATAGATTTTCAAAATAATCGTCAAAAGTATCTTTAACAATTTTATCATATATCATAACACTTGCTTCGTAGTTTTTCATAAAAGCATTTTGTGTATAATTATGACTGCCAAGAACTGTTATATTGTCGTCAATTAGCATTAATTTTGTATGTACAAGTCGCTCTGTAATGAGCTTTTTTGTACTACATCCAAAACGAGAAAGGACACCCAAAACATCCGCCTGATTTCCTATAACAGACACTTTGACACCTCTTTTTTTTGCGTTAATAATCGCCATACTAAATTTTTGGATAATAGATCCCGGAGTATTTGGATACCATCGCCAATCAAAAACAATGATTTTGATTTCACGCTCTGCCTCGTTTATAACGGGTATTAATTGCTCGGGAAATTGTTTACCAATTAGCGGGAAAACTTCTGAAGTAGCGGAAGGAGAATTTTGGCTTTCGCCTCTATTATTGGTTTGCATTTTTTGCATAGGGGTAATTTGTTATTTTTCATGGCTTCCTCGCAGTCTTTTTTTTCGATGTCGCAGTAACACATACGACACTTATAAACAGGGACAGACATAAAATTTATTATGTTCCTATGACATTTGGCGAACTTACATTTCCAACACCAAGGTCAGTTATTGAATATCTTAACCAGTTTCCAGTCACTATACTTTTTCTACTAGATGAAGTAAGTCTGAAATTATATCCACTATACGTATTAAAAATATTTGCATTACATGGACTATAATCATGTGCCCATTCGATATTATATCCATTCGACGCAGACAAATAATTTCCACTAAATCTGATAAAACTTCGAGAGGCACCACTAGCGTCGAGTATTTGAAAGGAAAGGAATCTACAATTATTAATTGATCCGTTGCTAGACCTCAAATTAAAAACTGCACCATTTGAAACGTTGTTTAAATCAACCTCACATTTATCTAGTACGTAAGTACCAGACAAACGATACACTTGCACGTCAGCGTCCACCACATCAGCCCCAACATTTTCGAGAGAACAATATCCAATTTGGTATAAATAAGTACCAGTACATCTGTAAGCCTGAACGTTGTTTAGTATGTTTAGTATATCACAATCTGGTCTATAAACCAAGCCAATACAATACTCGCCTCGGATGTTTTCCATATCAAAACCGACACCATTTTCACCATCCCCTTTGAAAGCAAAATCACTACCGCAATTCATAACAGTAAAATCCTTAATTACATTTGGCGGGGATACTCGCTCATTAAAAAATGTTTCATAACTTCCCGAGCCACCTGTGACTGAACTAGATAAACTCAATACATTGTCTTCATCAATAGACGTCACAATAGAACGACCACCAAGAACAGGACTAGCAAGCAAATCAACACCTGCAAAAACACCAAATTCTGCAAGGTTTAATTCGGTAGGAAAAGTCACTATCCGACTGCCATTTATGTAATCAGCATATAAAGTAGGCTCACAATCATGCGTGCCAGTCGTCCCAGTAAATCCACTCTCGATAGTGACTTCTGTTTCACTATCCACGCTAACAATTTTATAATGTCCGTCCAAGTCACTATTTATTTTACAGTACATACCTGGTACTACTCCGTCAGTAATTAGCGTCGTACCTGTTGGAAAAATAATACTCGTAGAGCCATTTGTGAGGTCAGCATTATAATAAAGCGAATTAAAAACAAATTTTTCGTAGCTATTTATATCGTATGTCAGACCCTTAAAATCAAATATAGTTTCGTCTATTCCCTCGCCCTCGATGTCTACACCACGACCTAAAAATATACTTCCAAGCATTTCATAATATCCTTTTCTAACAAACACGACACCACCACCTTGCTCCTCTGCATAAGTTAATGCGTCAGGCAAATTATCGTAATCAGAAGGACTATCAACATCCACTATTGCTATATATTTTCGTGAGTTTTGTTTTAATTTATCGTTTACCACACTTTCGGCTCTATGATCTATAATTTCGCTCGCTCTGTGGGACGTCAAAGACTGCCCAACTTCTAAGTGTGCGGTCGGGTCGTCGTTGTGCTCTTCGACAATTCTGTCGATAGCGTCCTCAATTTTTTCAGGGTCTTCACTACTTTTATTCATGATTCCCCACACTTCTATGCTCATAAAAATTTATTAAATAATCGCAGTATCAATATCGCCTAGATAGCCAGTAAGTAGAGAGGTACTACTACCATAATTTGTAATCATCAAACCAAAATGTCCAAACATCGCAGCTCTAGTATAATCAAATCCAACAGGTAAAAGTAAACTACCCAATGCAATCATAGTTTCCGTTTTGATTTTACGCGTAAGCACCCCACTAGTTTTATATATAGCAAAAACATCCACCCCGTCCCACAATAATCGACTAACAGGCTCGGGCGTATCGCCACTAGAATATGCGGAGACTTGTGTCAAATCAGTTAATTTTAATTTGACTATATATCCCTCAGCACAATCAAATCCAACATACAAATAACTGCCATCACTAACCGACGTAATTGGTAAATTAAATCCAGTCGGAGCAGACCACCTATACACCTCAAGCATAGTATCTAAATCAAGAGCCACGACATATCCAGGACTACTATACAAAGTCACAAATAAAGTTTCGTAAATAGTAAAAAGAGAGACGGCATAATTTTCGCCACTAACAAAAGAAGTGGTATCTAAATATGTAAAATCGCTTATTTTCACTCTAACAACACTACCAGGGGACGTGCTCAATCCAACATATAAATAATCCGCAGTAGCAGTCAAAGAAGTAGCATAATTATTGCCCGCTGGCAAATCTAGATATTGCACATTTTCGTAATCTGACAAATTTACTTTAACAATACGAGCGGGATAGGAGAAAAAAGAAATATATAAATCGCCTCCATAAACAAGCATGGACGACCCAGTATTAGACCCAGCCGGCAAATCAATTTCTAAAAAACCCTCATCATTTGCAAAGTCAAAATAAAACAATCTAGAGGGAGTACCGTCAGAAAGGAAAAAATAAGTGGTGTAATCATTTGCAATAGCAATCATATCACTAGCCTCGGCTGGCAAATCAATCATAGTCACACCAAAATTTTCGTACTGCTTAATATCACGACTACATTTCGCCTTAAATAATTGTATACTTTCGATATAATCGTCAGTGATCCAGGGACCACTATCCGAATGTATAAAAAATTTCTCTAAGTCTTGTTCAATAGAGATAATCTCATTCTCAATAGCTTGCATATCCTCCACGTAGATAACTCGCTCTTTTGAAGCGTCGTAAACAACACCGTCGCGGTTAGCTTTTGCTCGCGGACTGAAAACTGACTCTGGATATTCTGACATAGTTTTAAAATTATGTAATCAAGTAATTTAGTCATTTGGATAAATTGAAAAAAAGTTAGACCCAGTAGGTAAATAAACAGGAGCCCAGAAACGCGGTATTTGATAAAATGCTCGAGTGAATTGTGTGTCTATTGTATTGCACTGCCACCCACGTGCCCAGTTTTGTTCATTATGCGTCACGTGTATATTATCAAATTGGAGCTCTCCATGCAAGTCGTGACACTCTAAAAAAAGTGTATAAGAATTAGCATGCCCCAAAACTTTTGCAAGTTGAACCTCGACAGTATTCCAACCTTGTTGCAAATTAAAATCAATTTCAAGTCTGTTTTCTATCGTTCTGCCTTGATAAAGTGTATATACGATAGCATAAAATTTGGCGTAAGGATCGCCACCAGTAGCAATCAAATCAGCTTTGTAGCTAATTTTTAATTTTAGGGGTAAACTAAAATCCTCGCGAACTAATACAGGAGTATATTTACTTTTAGAGCCAATAACTTTGGATTTAATCCAGTAGCTTAGTGGATGATATTGCGCAAGTTTTATAAAATCTCCCGAGCCCGATAGGGTAATCGCACCAACACGAGATTGGTGGTATATGGAAGGAGTGGCAACTCCGCTAATGCCCCCCTTGATTCTATTTACCATATCAGAAACAAAAAGACGCCAGCCGTTTAAGTCGGTATAAGTACCGGCAACGTTCCAAGCGTCTTTTTGGCTTGCGTCTAATTTTTCCCATTCCTCCGCTATTATAGGCAATAGTGAATGTCTTGTCAAGTTTTTTCTACGCTGCCAACTATAAAAACGAGGTTTTACTGTAATGCGAGGGAATTGAAAACGATCGCCAGATTTTAGCGATTTATAATAGGTTTCATCATACCCTTCGGGTATTATTAAATAGCCAATTCGTGCCATAATAAATAAATTATTCTCCGCCCCCAATATCCCAGGCAATACCAGAGCGGAGAATAGATCTATATTATACCATACAAAAATAAAAAGGTGTACTTCCCTATCGGTCAGTACGTATCTTCCCCCCCCCCTAGAGCCCCTCTGGGGCTCATTTAAAAGTCGTTAAAAAACAAAAAAAAAAAGAAGTCGTATATATTATTTTGACTTTTCCACGCACGAGCCCACGAGCGAAGCGAGTGGGCGAGGGCGGTAGAGTGTGTGGTGT
>Ga0208904_1003043_pt1 | contig 10154 bp, 9 predicted proteins | sample AntAceMetag02UKB_FD_184774 | JGI IMG/M metagenome (GOLD analysis project Ga0208904, IMG submission 184774) | Saline lake microbial communities from Ace Lake, Antarctica - Antarctic Ace Lake Metagenome 02UKB (SPAdes) (version 2) | ecosystem: Environmental > Aquatic > Non-marine Saline and Alkaline... | reverse complement strand
TTGTAGAGCGAAAGCACAGTATTTCTTGCTTCCTGCTACGAACCAGTAACCAGTTGTGTTATCACCTGAAACTAATTCAGATGTATAAATCTCGAATCCTGCAATAGAACCGATAAGTCCTTTCTTGACTACGTTATCGTAGGCTGATTGAACTGCTGGAATAAACTCTGCAGCTTGCATAAGTATTCCCTCGAACTGTGAGTTAACAACCATAAATCGTCCTTCTTTTGGAGAAAGAGATTTACCTAGAGCTGTACGAACTGCAACAATTTTTTCATATACATTAGATTTTGTAACTGCTAGAGCTACAGCACCTGCGATAGAGAAAGCAGCACCTGCTGATATAGCACCACCTGTATAGGCTACACCATCAAGGTCTTTAATAGTGATACTTGTTGTTGATGTAAATGCAGTAACAAGGAATGAACCTGTCAATCCTGTTGCTGTAAATATTCCACCAACCATTCCTGCTGTGAAGGTTGTACCTGAACCTGTAACCACACCTGTAGTAACAGCAATTTCTACTGTACCAGTAGCATAAGCTGTACCAACCATATTAGCTGCATTTACGTTTTTCCTCATATATAGAAGAATGTCTGTATCAATCAAAGTTGACATATCATTCTTAGTGTTCATAGCATATTCGCTAATAGCATCTATATCGTTTTGTATCTTATCAACATCATCAACTCCGAAGGAGAAGTAATATTGCTGGTCGATTATAAGGTCTTCGTATGTAGGTGTAAGTTCTTGCTTAACCAACTGCATACCTTTTGTGTACTCAGAAAGAGAAATCTTTCCTGCTGTACGAACACGAACTCTATCACCTGAATCTTTAATAGCACCTTCGTAGGTAGTATTAGTGATACTTGGGTAAAGAGTGTCATTGTAGAGTAAATCTACAAGTTTTAATGAATACTTTATTGGTGTAAAAGCAGCCATTACTGGAGTAATAATTTGAGTCATTTGTTTTTTGTTAAATTAAATTTTAAACTTATAAATGACATAAATTTGCTATATTTTACCAGATGAAATATCTTCGTTAAATTCTTTAGATAGTTTTCTGAATTTTGTAGGACTTTCCTTCGCCATTCTATCCCAATCTTCGAGAGTTCTACTTACTTTCGTTTCTTTATTACTACTTGAAGTAGACCTTTCTAAATCAACTTGTGATTGTTTCTTTTCTGATTCTTTAGCACCTATATCTTTAGCTTGGTCAAATAAATGAATTTTGGCAATATCCCCTAGGATTTCCTCAATGTTGTCTGGAACACTTCTTGGATTAAAATATTTGCTTTTAAATTCATCCTTTGTCTTTGCTAGTTCTGGGTATTTTTGAATAGTAGATTCTAATGCTGAATTCCACTTATTTTCATGATATTGTTTCTGAGCAAAAGCATATGCAGGGTCTTTTTGTAGGTTTTCTGCCGCCTTTCTAGTAACTGTATCAGTATAAGCTATTAAATTCTTCTGTGCATCTTCATCTAGTTCTTCAAAACCAGGATAAAGGGTATCTATGTCTTGTTGAGGAGCTTTAGGCTCAACAACGGTGTCTTTTAGCTCGAGTTCCTTTTTAAGAGTTTTGTTCTCATCTAAGAGCCTTTGGGCTTCCTTAGAAGACTCGCTAAACTTTTTTGAGTAATCAATAGCTGATGCGACATTATCTGCTACTGCGTTTGGAGAGTTTTCTATCTCTTGCGTTCCTTTATCGTTTTCTTGAGGGTTGGCTTCTTCAGCGACCTCAACTTCTTCAACTACGGAGTTTGCTTCTTCTTTTTCCATATATTTATTTTCCGTCTTATTTCTAAGGTTTGGAATATTATTTATAATTAGCTTTTGAATGGTACTATAACCATATATTTATTTCTTTACTAATGCTTCTATTGATTTCTTAGCAGCTAACTTTTCCATCAATGGACTATTAATAAAATTCAATATCTTTTTAATAAACCGAACTTCCACCTTTCTGAATATTTCAGCTTCTTTTGATAGTTCGATGTCTGTTAATCGTGAAACAGCTATATCTAATTCGTATTTCAACCACTCTTTATATTCTTTCTGAGTAATCTTTCTGCCATTTAAAGCATCTTCCCACTCTCTAAATGTTTTCTTTTCTTCTTCATTAAGAGCTTCAAAGTTTTCAATACCTAATTTTTCTATTTCCTGTTCTAGATTCATATGTTTTGTTGATTTGCATTAGTGCTTTTAATACTATCTTGTGGGTTATTAACAGAGCTTGGTGCTTCCTGTTCTGTATTGAGTGGTTGCTGTGGATTTTCTGCTGCCATTATGGCTTCTATTTCTTCAGAAGAAAAATCTAATAATTCTAGTTCTTTCTTTTTAGCTAACATTAGAGCAGTTCTATTAGTAGCAAATGAGTTCTTGATGTATTGAATTTTCTTTAAATCAAAGTCATCAGCAATACTTGAATCTGCTTCCATCTCTACAACTACTTCGTAACCTTCAGGAGAAATCCAATCTGTAGGAGCAATTTCTTTTGTATAATAGTTTCCATCACCTCCTTTCTTACTAATCTTAATACTTCCATTTGAGTTAGCTTTAAGTAATTCGTAGAAGATAAGTCCTAGTTCTTTCCAAGCAGCTTTATAGTTTTTAGATACAACTTGATTAATTCCTTTTGATTGAGCTAATGAAAGTTGAATTTGTCCAAGTGTTTGTTCTCCTTTTTCTTTAACTCCTCTTTCTAATGGAGTTTGTGCAACTGAGGATTGAATTAAATTCTTTAACCAAGAGATTTGATTTGAAGTATCATTTAGTTTTTCAATCTTAACTTGTTTAATTATCTCATCAGGATTTCCAGGGACTCCGTACATACCGAATGGCTTAGGGTCAAAAGCTCTTGGTTGGAAAGTACCATTCATTGTATTAAAGAAGTACATTCCAAAGTTAGCATATGTTCTATTCTCTAAGTCTTGAGAAATATACATATTAGTAATCTTGTTGAAAGTTCTAATATTATCTGCAATTCCATCTGACCATACATCTGTTATGTCAGGGTCTGAAGCCCAAGATACAATAGGTAATCTTTTAATACCAGTTGCTTCCTTTAAAGTTTTATTAGATAGAACAACGCTGTCTGTAGCGATTGTTCTTAGGTGTCTAACGAACTTCTTTTCTTCTTCATTCCAAACAAGTTTATAAGATTCATTAAGTTCAATCATTACATCTGATGCACCATAGTCATCAAAGTTATAAGCTCCTAGATTCTCTAATCTTTCTTTCTTTGCTTCGTAGGCTTCAGTATCACTATTAGCTTTAATAATCCCATGTTCTGAATCAAGATACTGTTTAAGTTCATTCTTTGCTTCTTGGTCATAATTAGGGTTAGCTAAAATTTCTTTTAGTGAACGATAGATATGGGTATGAATTATATAACTTGCTGAACTTATATCTAATGGATTTACTCGTGGGTCTATTTCAATATCGTATGGGTCAATTAAATCTATAAAGATTTTATTCTTATTCATTCCAACTTTCTTAAAACTTCTTCCTTGTAGTCCAACAACTTTTTTATCAACATTATCAAGAATGTCTAAATTTAATCTATCGTAATAATACTTATAGATTTCATTAACAAGTATTTCACCTGTTTTATTTTTATTAGTTTTTCCTCTAGTTTCAAATTTAAGTTTTGGTGGTTCATCTATCTTAGAAATCCAACTTGAGATTGTTTCTCTAATAATAGGAACATTAACAGGCTGACGTTGTGTCAACCTATTAGTGTTTACCTTATCTCTATAGAGAGAATAATTTTCATTCCATTGTTTAAATCTACGTTCTTTAAAAGCAACAGATTCATCTTTATCTCTTTTATGCTCTGCGATTATTGTTTCGTTATCTTGCATTATTTTTTATAATTAATTATAAACTACTGTTACGTCTGCTGTTCCTCCTATTGTTATATAACAACCTTCAAAGAAATCTGCATTACCTAATTTAATAAATCTATCAAATGTAGTTAGGGCTGATGTTGCTGGAAGTGTTATTGTAGAGAACATTAATGGTGCTGGATTTAATCCACCTAATATAGTATCTGAACCCCATGTTCCATTTGTAAGTGTAGTTGAAACTGTTATTGAATTAGATACTTTATCGTATGTTTTAGAAATAAGAGTTTGTTCTGTATCTGAGTTAGTTGAACCTGCTAGATATGGATGAGCTATTGTTCCTGTTGAATAATTTGTCCCTTCTGTTGCTCCTTTATCTATTGCTAGTTTAAAGTTATCTAAAGCGTTAGCTGTTGCTGCTCCGAATAACACTTGATTTGTAATAGCTGTAGCTCCTGCTGTTTCTGATAATTCTGATACCCATGTATAAGTTATATCTCCTGCTGTTACTGTAGCTGCTGCTGTTGTAACTCCTGCTACTGGTACTGCTGCACCGAAAGCATAGTTAGCCATTGTTTCTGTAGTATCAACTGCATTAAGATAGTTACCTGGTTGTCTTGCTACAAATAATTGTGTTGTAGCTGTGTTAGTATGAGCAACCCAATTAGGGTTTACTACTGTTGCTGTGGAATATTCTGTTCCTGCTGTTGCTCCTGCATTAATTGCAAGTTTAATATTGTCAAGGAATACTGCTGCTGATGTTTCCCAAAGAACTTGGTTAGCAACTGATGTTGCTCCTGATGTTTCTGAAAGTTGAATTACTCCTGTATAAGTATTATCTCCAAGTGTAAATGTTGCTGCTTCTGCTGATACTGATGCTATTGAATCTCCTGTACCTCCACCAAATGTAGTATCTTCCCATGAAGTTCTTGTTGCTGTTCCTACTGTAGGCATAGCATTGATTGCTGCTGTGTAAGTATCATCTCCAACTGTTCTTGCTACGAATGTTTGTACTGTATCTGTATTAGTTGTAGCATAAACGAATGGGTGAGCTGCTGTACCATGAGAATATTCTACTCCCCAAGTACCAGTTCCATTAACGGCTGCTTTTAAGTTATCTAAGAATGTTTCACCTGCTGTAGCACCTGCTGTATATAAAATTTCGTATGGTGCTGATGTTAGTGCTAATACTGCTGTATATTTTACTGTTCCTATTGTTACATAGTTACCTGCTACTGGAGCATCTATTGTAAGTTTAGTTGTTCCATGTGAAGCCATTACTGCTGCACCTGAACTTGTAAGAGTTGCTGTTGCATGAGAAGCTGGAACAATAACATCTGTCATTGTTAGCTTAACAGTTCCTTTAACTCCTGCTGTTGTAGCTGTAAGTCCATCATTAACTGTGATAGTTCCACTTGTATGTGAATTAACTACGATACCTTTTAATTGTCCTGCACCTGTAGCTGCTTGCCCTGATGCACTCATGTTTTTATAAAAATTTTTCATTATATTTTTTGGTTTGTAAAGTAACCACACTTAGTATTAATATTATTAGTATAGCATACTTTTAATCATTTGTCAAGTCTTTTTTAGTTATTTAGAATCCAAATTCTTCATACATAGGAGAAACACCTTGAGTCTGGTAAGAATCGTTATAGGCACTCATCCTAATAGGTTTTTGTGGAATCTTCCAAACAGCTAAAGCTAATGACATAATCCTATCATCATGCTTTCCGTCAGGAACTTTAATAAGGGTACTACCAGTATTGCTTAGTTCATAGGTCATAGATTTAAGTTCTGTTGTTAGGACTTCATCGTCAGGAATTTTAATTTTATCTTGCTCTAATAGTATTTGTAAATTTCTTAATAAATCAGTTCTACTAGCTCTATTAAACCTAAATGGAGTAATATTCATTCCTCTAGCATTTAAGTCATCAAATATAGGTTCTCCAACACCTGTTGAATCAAGTACAATCATGCCTTTATTATGCTTTAAGTAGGCATTTTCAATTCTAGCCTTCTGTAGGTTATAATCCATCTGGTTAAAGGAATCCTGCTTCATTAGGTGGAAATCATTTAGATTAAATGGAGATATAACAGTAAAGTCATTGTATTTAGCCAAGTCTACTCCTAATTGATACATAGCCATTTGTTTAGGTTGGTATTCATCATATTTATAGGTATTTTCATCAACTCTCTTAAAGAATCCTAATCCATTATCTAGGAAGGTACAATAATACTCCTGTTTGAATAAATCTGCAGGCATTTCTTCTTTAGCATCTATTAAATCTTCTTTTGATAGTGCTCTAGTATTTTCAACTGTAAGAGTTTCATTAAACCAGTTATCATTCTTCTTAATATCATTCATTAAATCCCAAGCATGGTTAGTTCCACGAGGAGTCATAATAAATACAGCCCAACCTCCATTTTCTCTAAGAATAGGAGTGATAAAATTCCACACATCAGGTTTCATAAGGGAATACTCTGAAAATACTACTCCAATAGGGTTAGTTCCAACAATACGGTCAATGTTATCAGCTCCAACCATCTGTAAAATAGACCCATTTACTAGCTCTATTATCATATCTGACTGGTTTATAGTCTTTACTATCTCTTTAGGAAAGTGGTCTAGGAATTTAAAGCCTGATTTATCAGCTCCAGTCCAAATAACCTTCTTAGCCTGTGAATATGTAGGTAGAAAGTAATAATAAGTACCAACTCTCTCCATCATCTTCTTTGGTAAGTTAGCAAATATAGTCTTATCTTTACCAGAACGTCTATGAGCTACCCAGAATAACCTCTTAATACCAGAATCCCAGGCTTTAAGGATAGGAATTTGATAATCTCTAGGTGTGAATTTAAAAGGTAATTTTACTATTATTTCGTTATTCATTAGTTATTTCTTCAGTTATAGCTTCTTTTATAATAGGTTGTGCTTCAATGGGGATAGGGTCTGCGTAGGAAACACTTTCAATTTTAATATCATGGGATACATTTTTATCTTCAATAACTTTAGTGGAATATCCAACATCCTTACCTAGTGTTGTAACAACTGTCTTAGAAACATCTACTACAACTCTTAACTTATCAATATCAACTTCTTCTTCTTCTGTTCCATCTTCCATTAGTTTCATCTTTGAATAATCCATTCTAAGAACTCTAGATAGATTCCTTTCTGCATTAGTCATCATAGAACTTCTTCGTAGCTTATCTTTCTTATCTTTAAACCATTTCATCTTTGACATATTCATAGCCGTATTTGGTGAATAACCAGCTAAATTCGCTGCCTTTCTTGCTGAAGGAACTCCAGCTCTCCAAGTCTTAACATATTCCTCCCAACACTTATCTCTACGATTTTGTGATGCTTCTCCTCCTGTGCTGTTTCTTAACTTAGGGTCTGTAACAATATTTCCAGCTCTTGAGATGTATACTTCTTCTATAGTACCATCATCAAGTGTAACAAGTTTGGTATTTTCCAAATCTTCAGGATTTAAAGAGTCTTTATCTATTATAATATCTTTTACTGTTTTAGGCATTACTTAGATGGTTTACTAGCTGATAAACTAATATTCTTACTAATTGACTTATTATCTAACATAACTGCTTCGGCAATCATAGCAATAACATGATTTCTAAACTCAACATTATTATCTAATGGTAGAGTGAAGTTTACATTTTTAACCTTCTTTTTAATCTTACCTTTAGCATCCTTTTGATGTAATTGTAGTGTACCAAAAATAGCTGGTTTATTTCCAACTAGAGTTTCCTTGTCTTCAGGAGACTTATAAATAGGAACATCTTGAATTGTTAATTGTAAACGCTTCACCTTGCCCTCGAACTGCTCATCTAAACTTATTGTTTTTTTATTCATAGGTATATTGTAACATAATATTAATCATTTGTCAAGTCTTTTAGTATCTAATATGTGGATAAACCTGTGGATAGTTGTGTAGATAAGTTTGTGATTTTAAATAAACCTCTATAAGGTTGTTGTTATTTTAGAAAGTTATTAACATGGTGTAAATTCCCTTGACATCTTCCTTTGAATATGTTATAATGGAAGTCTGGTGGAGAAGGTGGCTGAGTATGAGCCTCTCTAACTGGATGCCGATTAAATCATACGATTGCTCTAATTCTATACGGGGAGAGATTCTTTCAGGAAAAGAGCTACGATAATATCATTCAACAATCTGTTGTCCTTGTGATATTATGTTAACCTGTTACACGTCTATCGATATGAAAACAGAGAGAAGGACAAGGTACATGCCGAGAGAAAACGGAATAACATGTACTGTGTTTAATAGCTACACCATAGGCTATTGCCCTTTTCTACCAAGGAGAGGCTTTTTTTTTACTTAAAGTTAGATAACATATGGGTTGTTTTATGAGCGATTACCTGTATAGATAGGGTTTAGATATTTGTATTACATTATTATATGAAAATAGCTTGGAGGTAATTCTATCCGCTTTCCTATACCTTAATAAAAATAAAACCCACCTCCCGTCAACATTATTAAAGCATACTTTTCATCATTTGTCAAGGGGTAGGGGGTATACAATAGAATGACTAAAAAATATAGAGTGGCTGAAATTATAACACACCCTTTCATGGTTGTCAAGCCTTGTTGTCCTTCATGTTGGCTGGCTTAGATTCCCCAGCTAGGATAGAGACGGAGGAGTGCCCTCTAATAACCTATATCAGTCCATATCAGCTATCACAATCATGACTCACTTGACAAGCCAATCAATTCATGTCGTTGTACGACTATACATTACACCATACAACCCTTATCTGTCAAGGTTATAACATTTTAATGTCGTAAAACATAAAAGATATAACTATAATATATAATTAAAGAGTATCAATACTACCACTTACCCCATTTAAATGCAACCTAGAGCCATTTAGAGACTATCAGATTACCCTTGACTTGTGTTTTAACTTGTGATATTATGAGTAGTTTACTTAAAATAGTTATCCACAGTGCTATTATATCTTTTCTATGATATACTTATTGCATAACCAATCAATTAAGAAGGTTATAATAATATGAAAAAAGAAGTATATGCTGGTTTAGGTTTTGTTTTGTTTATGATCATTATGTTTTTGTTTTTGATAGTTTCCTAGTCCTTAGAGTCCATTATATCAATATAGTGGATTTTATAGGTGTAGCAATCTTATTATAATAAAGCTATGTCTGAAAGATTAAAGTATAAAAAATGAGCACGGGGCTATCTTTTATACATAAGTATCAGGTCTTTAAAAATAAAATAGAATGATAAAAATAATAAACTTCAATGACTTTCTAGACGAATGGAACATATTTGAAGATAGAAAGAATACCTTTTCTTATGAAGGTAAAAAAGCTTTGTTCGAATACCTACAGGAATATGAAGAAAGCACAGGCGAAGGAGTGAAGCTTGATATAATTGCCTTGTGTTGTGAGTATTCTGAACATGAAAGTGCTATCAAGTGTGCTGAAAATTATTTTGCTTTTGGATTGTCTGATATTGATAATATAACATCAGACGAAGCAGAAGAAGAAGCACTAGTATTTTTGCAAGATAATACACAAGTGATAGAGGTCGAAGATGGTGGAATTATCATCCAAGACTTCTAATATGACTAAAAAAGATTTTGAATTGATAGCAAGTATAATTTATAGAGCTATGTTTCAAGCTAGGTTAAGGAAAGGACAGGAACTTATAGAGCAGGAAATTGAAAATATAGCAGGAGATTTTACTCAAACACTAGGGGATTTATACCCACGATTTGACCGAAACAAGTTTTTACTAGCTTGTGGTGTGGAATAAATAAGAGTTTTAGATTTATAATAGCCATTGAGTTATTAAAACATTAAAGCCGTTACAACTGATACTGTAATGGTTTTTTTTGATGTCTACAACACCACACTTTAACCATTTTGTCAAGTTTTTAATTTCAGAAGATACATTTTTGAAAAGACCAGACGAACCAATTTCAGCATAGATAGATAGGTAGAAACCAAAACGGATATTGATAGGGAATTCCAGGGAAAATAGTTATCCACATTGACATTGATATTTAAAAATGCTATAATGGGAACATGAAAGCAATATTAGAATTAGGAGGATTAACACACAAGTCGCAATCAAAGATGAAGATTATTTAGATTGGACAGAAGAAGCTAAAAAGAAATTTTTAACTTCTCAATTATTAATAGCATTTTCAAGACAATTAGAAGATAAGATTACATTTTATGAAATATAAACTAGCAAAACAATTAAAAGATGCAGGGTATCCACAAAGAAAACACTCTGTTGGTT
>Ga0208904_1003041_pt1 | contig 10160 bp, 28 predicted proteins | sample AntAceMetag02UKB_FD_184774 | JGI IMG/M metagenome (GOLD analysis project Ga0208904, IMG submission 184774) | Saline lake microbial communities from Ace Lake, Antarctica - Antarctic Ace Lake Metagenome 02UKB (SPAdes) (version 2) | ecosystem: Environmental > Aquatic > Non-marine Saline and... | reverse complement strand
GCAGGCTTCCTAAACAGCAACGGAACCCTAATCATGGTAGGCACATCAAGCAACTACATCCAAATCAAATCAACAACAGAGCCAAACCCAACATACATCCCAACCATAAACGCCTCAACCTTTACAGACATCCAATGCAAATATGTAAACGTATCAACCGTGGAAGCACTCGCAGACGAATACGTTGTATGCTTCGGCAACAACATATCGGCGGTGGGCTACTGGGACTTCATAAGCCCAATCATAACCCTAACATTCCCGAGCCCATTGAACACTACAGTCCTACAATACAACGAAACCTTTACATTAAACTGGACGGCGGAAGATGATAGCAACCTGGCTTTTATGTTTGAAAACATAAGCCTAGATGGGATAGAGGTAAACTCAAGCGAGATAAGCGTTCACGGAAACAAAACCTATACTCAAACAAAGAACCTAACGGCGGCATGGGGGATAGGTAACTATTCCCTTGAAATCTCGGCAAGCGACGACCATAACCCCGATACTTTAACAGAGAAAACAGCAACTAAGAATATTAGAAAGCTCGAAGTAAGCATAGGCAACGAAAAGGTGGGACCTAAAACTCACAGTAAGAAGATTACAAACAAGGAAAGCGCGGTAATCTACCTAACCGCAGACGGGGCTAGCCTAAGCATGGAGTTCATAGGCAAGACAAGCGACAAGGTAAAGACAACGGCGGAATACAAACAGACAAGCTCACACGAATATTTCAAGCTCACCCATAAGGTAAAGCTGGACGCAGACGGAGAGCTTGTAATCCTCATGGAAGCGCCAACCTTTATCTATATAGAGGACAGCCCATACAGGGGGCATTTCGTATACGGCGACAGAAAACAGTATTACTATGACTACAGCGACGTCCCAAAATCAATAGGGGTAAAAGTAACGGGAAAGCCAGGGGCATATTATATAACCCTAAGTAACCCAGCCTGGAAGAAAAATACCTGGGTAGAAATCGACCCCGTTTCTGGCGGAACCAATATAAGGACTGAATTTTACACCTTTGAAATAATCGACACGACCGCCCCATGGTTCAATCAAACCCCGACCAACCAGCAGGCGGAATATAATGTAACTCCTTTTACCTACCAAATAAACGCAACGGACAACCTGAACGTCAGCACCTACTCGGTAAACGACACGACAAACTTTAAAATGACAACGACGGACGGTTACGGAACCCTGGAAAATAACACAGCCCTAGTATTCGGCACAAGATACTACCTAAGATTAACGGTAAACGATACCGAGGGCAACTCACTAAGCAAAGATATATGGGTATATACAAACGATACCATAGCCCCAACATGGGAGCAAACACCAACAAACCAAAACTGGGAATACGGCGACCCACTAGCCTATCAAGTAAACGCAACCGACCAGACAGTGATAACTTATTTCCTAAACGACAGTTCAAACTTCACGATAGCAAGCGCAACGGGAATAATAACCGGAACCAACCCAAACAACACAGCCTTAACACCACTGACAAACTACAGCTTCCTAGTAGTGGCGCAAGACCAAGGCTTGAACAATCTAAGCCAGCAAGTCTTTATAAATTACAGAGATACAACCTTTCCAACCTGGACGCAAGACCCGCCAAATACAACGGCGGAATACGGGCAACCTTTCAGATTGGATTTAAACGCAACCGATTTACTACCTGATGTTTATTTTATGAACGATTCCCGCTTTAAGATAAACTCTGGAAATGGATTAATCCAGAATAACGGCCTACTAGACCTAAACTTTATCTATACTTTAGAGGTAGGCTTTAACGACACGACCGGAAACGCAATACGCAAGAACATAACAATAACGGTAAAAGATACTATCCCCCCAACATGGAATATAAGCGCGAGTAATCAATACGTATTCCCAGGACAAACCCTAAACATGACCGTCCACGCTACGGACGATTCCAATATAAGTGCCTATTTTATAAACGACACTTACGGAGGAATCTTTAACATAAATCCAACTACGGGCGTATTTACAAACATTACCGGCGCAACAAACGAAACCCTATATATCTTTACCATATCCGCTAACGACACGGTAAACAATATCGTAAATGAAACCTTTTGGGTATTCTTCGCAAATTCTATTTCTAACTTTACAATAGAGATATTAAGCGTAGATTCAAATTCTTTAATAGTACAAGTAAGGGCGGACGAGGGAAACCTAAACGACGCCACGTGTAACTTAACAGTCCTGCGCGACGGAATACAAACAAGTAAAACAACCATGACCGACGCCGAAACGACCGGCGTATATTCTTCGGACTTCGGCGCTTTAGCAACCGACAACTACGGCTTTATAATAGACTGTTCGCGCGGCTGGAAAACGGTAACACTCCTAAACACTACCGCAATAAACCGGGAGGCGCCGCAATCCGCATCATTGGCGGTATTTGGCTTAATAGCCCTAGCTATATTTATGTTTATAATATCTCAAGCATTCGACGACTTAAACATAAAACTACTATTGTTTATGGTAGCTTTTATGGTTGCAACGGGCGCAGTAGGCGCCATAGCAATAGCAACAACCGGGACCCTACAAAACTTAATATTTGGCGTCTTGGCAGTAATGGGGTTAATAACTGCTTTCCTTATCTATGCCGTATTAACGAAATTTATAAAAAAAGTAGTTAAAAAATGAGTAAGTCTACAGAAAGCATAAGAGTAGCAAGTAGCTTTAAACGACAGCTCGATAAAGAAAAAAGGGAAACCGGAAAATCCTTAATAGAAATAACCGAACATCTAGCCGTGGACCCGGACTATAAAATAAAAGAACCGAAAGAAAAGAGTAAGTCCGAATAACCTATTTATCTTATTCTACAAAGTAACCGACCGCAAGGCAAACAATAAACGCCATGGGGGTTATGGGTGCTATTAGTCCGGCGTTAGCCATACCAAAAGATACGACCAGCGCCACAAAAGCCGCCGACATAAAAGCCTTTACAGTCGTATACATTTTAAGACCAATAAAAGAGGCAAGAAATACCATAAATAACACGCCGGTCCATGCACCGTACGCCCCTAGGTTACTATTCATAACCGTATTGGGGAACTTGAAAAAGGTTACGGGGTCGGAGATACCCGTCAAATCAAACGCCATATAGGAACTAAAGTACTCTCTATATATAAATCTTTATAAAGGATAAACTGTTTAGTAAACCTAGTCCCATGATAATAAGAACGGTCGCATTCTCGGCGTATATCCTAATCGGCGCTATAATTCTTTTTTATTCATACCTAGAGGTCCGGAATAATGGATAGGGCGCCATGTCCCAACTGCGGGCATAACCTTACAATATTCCGCCACTATACTACCTACGATTTTTACGGGTGCTACAACTGCGAAAAGAGTTATCCGAGAGAAGTTATTTATATCGCCTGGGCTAACCGGAATACCGGCAAGGTACCCTCTAACCCCTTATAAGTCCGGGGAATACCCGGAAATCACCCCATAGGTATATAAAGGAACCTCCCCTTATAGATAATATACTTTCTAGGGAAAGTATAAGGAGAAACGAAAAAATGGTTAGCAAACAAACAACATTAAGAAAGGTAACAACAACCCGAGCCGGAGAGGTTAATATAACAACTATCACCGCCGAAACATACCCGGAAAACCAGGTACTAATAGAACGCCATGTATGGAACGACACGACCGCCGCAATAAACTTACAATCGATTATGCTAAAGAAGTCCGAAGTAAAGGCACTAGCGGAATTTATGGGGGTGCTTTAAATGACCGCCTTCAAGCACTACTACTTAACCCCCTACGACCTAGAGAATATCAAGGCGGGGCATGACTTACAACTAATAGACCGGGACGGGACAATAGTAACCATTTCCAAGACGGAGGCGCAAAAATGAGTAAACTAATATTAGTAAAAATAACAGACGCCGCCGAAAAAGAATTAAGCGATTTTACACTAGACGGCGGAAAGAAGAATAGCGCAGAGATAATTAAGAACGGGTTTTTATTTGCGCAAATAATAGACCCCCGCCTAACAGAGGGGGCTTAAATGAACACTAAAGGTATGCGCTTCTACGAAGTCCACGATAAGGACGGGACCCTAATAGCAAAACGCCACGCCCTAACCAGGAAGGTAGCCGCCGAGATAAAGAAGGACGGACAGTATACATTAAAGGAGCTTGAAAAATGAAACGAAATATACCAACTAACAGCCTGGACCATATAAGCGACCTAGAAGTAGCACGGTTTAAAGCCAGCCTAAAGAAGGCTGGGTTTAGCCTTATCGACATAGACGCCCGCTATGAAGCGGAAAGCGCCCGTAGGAAAGAGCTAGCCGATTCTCTCGAGGACTATGAAGAAATAGGCTACGGAATGGGGGTTTAATATGAGTAAAAAATATACCCTAGCGGACCACTTAAAAGAACATAACGAAAGAGTAGAAAGTACCAGCGCCGTACTAGGCGGAGTTACCGGCGTACTTACTTGTATTACCGGGCTAGTAGCATTAAAGACTATCCCGACCGACGGACTAGCTTTTATCTTCTTTTTAATTGCGGTTCTTATATTTTCCTTAGTCATATCTGCGCTAGTGTTCTTATTTAGTGCATGGACCGGAATGTACCAGGGGGAGAAATGACCGCAGACATAGGATACCTACAAACAAAAATAAGGGAATTGAACGAAGAACTAGAAAAGACAAAAACAGAACACGAAAAAATAATACAAGAAATAAAGACCATAAAACAATATATCGACAAAACACTACCAAGAGCCGAGAAAGCAAACGAAGAAAGGAAGGAAATAAATAGAGAAGTAGAGGTACACGTTTCCGAAGCAAAAAAAAGTTTTGACGCAGACGTAACTAGACTACTTCAAATACAATTAAGACCGTTATTTGAAGAAATAAGACACCAAGCCGTAGACAACAACCTACAAACTTCACTAGTTACGACCTTTCTAACAAAGACCGGTATAATGGACCCCTTAGAGTTTGTAGAGTTTGTAGATAAAGAATGGGATTTCCATCTAGAAACAGTAAAAAACGGACTAAAATTAAAAAAAATATTTGACGTCCGGAAAATTGTTTGTATGGAGGGGGAGAAATGAGGACAAAAGAAGAAGTAATTAAAGACTTAAACGATACTATGGAATACGCAAAAGATACGCATAGCTACAACGGCGCAATACTAGCGCTAATAGCGGCGCTAGCACGGGCGGAAGTATACCGCCTAGAATCGGAGGGCTATTAATATGGACGAAGAAATACAACTACCTAACATAACTACCGTGTCCCTACTGGTTAAGGATAGGTCTACACTATCCAAACTAAAGCGGGTAAAGGATAACGGGCGCATGGAGGCGGACTATGAAGTATTAAACCGCCTACTAGGGTGGCAACTAAAGACCCGTAAACAAAAAATCCAGGACCTAATAGGGAACGACGTAGACCCCCGGATTATAGAGGACGCCGTAAGGGATTAAAATGGTAACTTTTGGACCGCACCCCGACGCCCCGGTAATACTAGCAATAATTATTATATGCTTCATATCGAGCATAATGATAATGGCAACCTACCACGGTGATATTTCACCCTGCAATTATACATTAAATAATATAACTGGGTGCATGGACTACTAGAATGTTATGTCTACACACCTGGAAACCATACGCTAAAGAGAAGTCAGCACGGGGCGTTTATATTAGTATAATAATGATATGCTCCAAGTGCGGCGCCAAACGTAGGAAACTCTTAAAGGGAGGCTATTAGAATGGGACAGAAAAAAAACACAAGGTACTATTTACAATACAGACAACTACCGGAAGTAAAAGCCAAGGCTAGAGAACTGGCAAACTTTCGCCAAAGAGAATACAACCGACGCCCGGAAGTAAAAGAACGCCGTAAGCAATATTCAAAGCGCCCGGAAATTAAAGCCCGAATAGCCGCATACGCCAAAGGCTACAACCAACGCCCGGAAGTAATAGAACGCAATAAAGAACGGAGTAAAATATACCAACGACGATACAGAGCCCGCCCGGACGTTAAGGAACGGGAAAAGTACGGCGACCTCGATAAAATATACCGCAAGGCTAGAGAAATAGGACTATCTGAACCGGTCGCAAGAGCCTACACATACGACGGCGTAAACCTAACACCCTTTAAACTAGGAGGTAAAAAATGAGCACAGATATAGGATATTTACAAACAAAAATTAGAGAACTAAAAGAGGAGATGGAGCAAATAAAAACCGAAGTGGAAGAAAGTAAAAGGAGGGTGGATAGGATTAGGTTTAAGGCGGAAGAAACATTAAAAGAAACAGAAGCTAATGGGGAAAAAACTAGACAGAGCTATACTAAATTTGCAAATTTAGTACTAGACACAAATACCAACCTTGAGACTAAAATCCAGGCGATACTAACCCAGAAAATTAAACCAATTAAAAAAGAGTTAATTGAAGAAATTAAAGAAAGGGTTAATATAAAGACAGATAACGAAATAAATGAGATGATTATATTTAAATTTGAGTCTATTAAGGAGTCCTTCGCAAAAAAAACAGAAGGATATGGGACAGATTTGGGTATTTTATCACACTTTTTATTAAAGAAGAATGTTATTGACGAGGAAGAATTTAAGAAATACTTCATTAAACATAAACGAGACCTGAAAAAAATATTCAAAAAACAAAAATACGGGCGATTAGTAACAGAACCAGTAGAGGAGCTAATCGAGAATAGTACATCTAGTGAATATAGCACGCAGGGAGGTAAAAAGAATGGCACTAAGAGATACTAATAAATACGTAGCTACGAAACTAAAAACAGTAGGCAACAAACTAATTTATAGGATAGAGATAGACCCCCGGGACGATTCCGACGTAGAGAGATATTTAGCTTATGCGGGCTTTACTATCAAGGGGAATGTATACTAATGCTAGACGGGCGCCACGGTATAATAGTAGGGTTTGTAATAACCCTACCTATAATATATCTTTTGTTTAGGTCTATGCGTTGTATGTCGGGAGTGTGTTACTAATGTGCGACTACCCAGGACGCCCCAACGACAGCGCTTTACTCTGTAGAAGGTGCAACAAGCCCGGGCGCATATTTGTAGAAGGTTACTACGCCGGGCTATGTCGGGATTGCATAACCAAGATATTAAACGGGACAGCTAACCCAGATTATGCGAACAAAGCCCAGGAGAGAAAATGAATATGCGAACACATCTCTACATTCAACCAAGTAACGCTTTAATCGGAAAGACTTATAGTGCAATCAATATAGAATTTGATATCAAAGTAATCTCTTTTTATGATTATAGAATTTCTAACCAGACAAAACAATTGCCTAGCCGAGATTCAGTGGTTAAGATAGGACAATATATCACTTTTGAAGGCAATTCAGAAAATATTGATAGGTTAAAGTCAGCTATGTACAAGAGTGAACCTAACCAAGTTTATACGAACAAGGAGGAAAAATGAGTGAAGAAATAAAAAAAGTAATAAGTTGGATAAAAAAGAATTGGGAAAGAATACCAGATAAGTCTAAGGTAAGTCTTTTTCCAGGTTACAAATATTGTGATAAAACAATTAAAAATGTAAAGAAAGAAGGACATTTTGTTGTTTTGCTTTTAGATAGACAAAAGCCTAGTGTAGATGCTGATTATGATTTTGATGAAGAAAGATTAGGAGTTAATAGGTTTGGAGAGATTATATGGGGATTTGATAGTGGATGTAGCTGTCCTATTCCTTGGGATGATTCTTTTCCAGATTGTTATGAAAGTTCACGAACATGGAAAGAATTTAAGGTTAATCTAAAAGACTTTGATAAGGATTTAGAAAAGGAAGTATTAGAAGAGTTTGAAAAGATTAAGACTGCATCTAGTGAACCTAAGGTGCAGGGAGGTACAGAATGAGGATATTAAAGAAAGAAGAAGCGTTAGAAATTGATATAAACTATATCTATCGGAGAGGTAATGCTATTGCAATACTTTCAGCCGATTTTGATAAACGGTTTGACATTACAAAAAAGACTGAACCTAACAAGGATTGTGCGACAAAATGATAAAGATAAATTACCTAACAGATGATGATTTAATAAAGTTAGCTCGTCAGATTGTGAAAGAATTGGATAGGCGTATATATGGAAAGACTTCGCCTAATACGCCAAGGACGACAAAATGAAGCTAAAGAATTGTGAAATTCAGGGAGAATTAGGTACTGGGTATTTGTTTGAGTTTGAAACAGGGAAGTCGCTTATTGTTTTTCCAAAGGAAGCAAGAGAGTTTGATAAGTGGCTAAAGACTGCACCTAATAAATCTTGTGTAAAGGAAAAGAAATAATGGTATTACAAAAAGGAATGATTTCAAGCAAAACAAATGAGTGGGCAACTCCACAATGGTTATTTGACGAGCTTAATAAAGAGTTTAACTTTACTCTTGACCCATGTGCAACTAAAAGCAATCATAAGTGTGAAGAATATTATACAAAAGAAGATGATGGACTTATATTCTCTTGGAAAGATAAACATGTTTTTATGAATCCACCATATGGTGGAGTAACTGGTATATGGATTAAGAAAGCATGGGAAGAAAGCAAAAAAGGTGCAATAGTTGTTTGTCTTATTCCAGTAAGAACAGATGCAAGTTTTTGGCATGATATAATCTTTCCTTATGCAACACAAATAAGATTTATTAGAGGAAGATTAAAATTTGGAGGCGTAAAAGATACAGCACCTTTTTCAAGTGGAATAGTAATATTTGATGGAGAGAGAAGGTATAATAGTTCAATAATATACTATCGGGAAAGTGTTTGTAAGAAGCGATTAGTTCCAAATGTTACTTTAGATAGTTTTAGTGCGTCTAATAAGTCTAAGAGACACCCAAGGAAGGGAGAAGAATGAGTTGTAAAAACTGTGAAGTAAATAATGAAAAGATTAAGCTCTATGACAAGTTTATTATGGAGAAGGGACTTTTAAAAGATTTTGCAAATTGGTATCAAAATCAAGAGATGATTCGATTAATGAATTCGCCTATTCAGTCTAAGACACAGAGAGGCAAAAAATGAAAACTAAATTTGAGCAGTTAGTGGATGTAATAGAGAAGATTCGAAAAGATTTTGACAACTCTGCTACACCAGATGACAACAATTCGGACTATGGCTATAATGACGCATTGCTTGATATTGAGGCGCCAATGAAAAGGATTAAGGAGGAGAAATGCCCCTTAGAATAATGATGAAAAATGGTGTTATATCTTGTCCCAAATGTCGGGAGTGGATGGAAACTTGCCGGAGCATAATCGATATTGAAAAGCTTGATGAGAGCAAAATCCCGCCTATTCCATGGCACACAAGAGAAGAGTGGGACGAGTTTCACGGTGGAAAAATAAATAATGATTTCATGACGAAAAAGGAGTATGATAGGAGGTAAAATGACAATCCATATAGAAATAGGGAAAGGATACAAGAAAGAATTTTATGTGCTTAGAATCGGAGATGTGGAAGGTAGCATAAGCTCAGGTAATATTTCTTTAGAAGAGTTACTTGAAGAAGTTAGAAATGTATGTACTATAATGATGAAGGGGGAGAAATGATTAAGAGTAAAGTAATCAGGATTGCAATAGCTATGTATGTTTTGGATGAAATCAATAGAAGAATGGAGCAGAGCAAAGAATGAGAGAGATAAAGTTTAGGTCATGGAATAAAGACCAAGAGATGATGGAAAGTGATAAGTCAATGCGAGACATTGCAGGACTCTATGAGTTTATTGATGAAGCAAAACAAGAGAGAGATATAGTTTTAATGCAATACACAGAACTCAAAGACAAGAACGGCAAGGAAATTTACGAGGGGGATATATGTAAAGTTGTAGATGATATCCATAATCCAACCATAGGGAAGATTGTGTTTGAGGAAGGATGCTCAAGTCTTGAAGATGCACCAAATTCACATACCTGCCTTTTCTGTTTTGTTAGAAATTGCGAAGTAATTGGAAATATTTATGAGAATCCAGAGCTTTTGAGTTCGCTTAATGAACCTAAGGTGCAGGGAGGTACAGAATGAGGATATTAAAGAAAGAAGAAGCGTTAGAAATTGATATAAACTATATCTATCGGAGAGGTAATGCTATTGCAATACTTTCAGCCGATTTTGATAAA
>Ga0208904_1003040_pt1 | contig 10164 bp, 9 predicted proteins | sample AntAceMetag02UKB_FD_184774 | JGI IMG/M metagenome (GOLD analysis project Ga0208904, IMG submission 184774) | Saline lake microbial communities from Ace Lake, Antarctica - Antarctic Ace Lake Metagenome 02UKB (SPAdes) (version 2) | ecosystem: Environmental > Aquatic > Non-marine Saline and Alkaline... | reverse complement strand
GCAATAATTTTTATAATTTATTAGAGAAAAATAAACAGGCATTTGAATTTGCTACAACTGAAGAGATGTTGGAAATAAAAATGAGAGGTGGTAGGGATAGTGCTACTCAAGTTTTTATGAGATTAAAAGCTATAAAAGATTGGAGAAAATTAACTGATGATCAAGAAGATTATCTTAAAAGAGTTAAAAGAGAACTTGTAGAGGGTGGATTACCTAAAGAAACAACGAAAAGAACACTTAAAGAATTAAATCAAGAACTTAAAAATGGCATAAATCAGTTAAAGATTATGGCAATTCTTCAGAAGAATATTTCCGAAGAATTACTTAGAGAACATTATGCCGAAAGTGCGGCTCAAACTTTTGGACCAAGGGAAGTTATTTTATCAGAGTATTTTTCAAGTAATTAATTATGGATAAGACGTTAGCTATTCAACAAATTAAAGAAACATTTGAAAATTCTTTTGACAAAGAGCGTTTTATTAATTTTATTGGAGAATTATTAAATCGTATTGATGGATCAAAAGCTTTTCATGCACGTGGATATGTTAAAGAGAAATATAAAAAATCTGCTGGTATTATCAAAACATACGAAAGGATTGGTACATATACAGATTCAGATAATAATAAAATAGATGTATTAATAGTATATTTAGCAAAAGATAATTCAATTGAAAGAGCCAGAACCACTTTACGTAATTTTGTTGCTGATTATCTCAAAGGGAGAGGTGAGAAAGATGCAGCTTTAGTTGCTTTTGTTTCGCTGAATCAAAAAGATTGGCGTTTTTCTTTGGTTAAAATGGATTATCAATTGGAAAAGGATAAAGTTAAGCAAGAATTTACGCCTGCTCGGCGTTTTTCTTTTTTAGTTGGAGAAAATGAAAATAGTCATACAGCTCAATCTCAATTAGTCCCTATTTTAGAAGATGATATTAATAATCCAACTCTCGAACGATTAGAAGAAGCATTTAATATTGAAACAGTTACCAAAGAATTCTTTAAAAAATATCATGATTTATTTTTACGCCTCAAAGATTCAATTGATGATATTGTTAAAAATGATAAAAAAATTAAACAAGATTTTAAAAAGAAAAAAATAGATACAACAGATTTTGCTAAAAAGACATTAGGACAAATTGTATTTTTGTATTTTTTGCAAAAAAAAGGCTGGTTTGGAGTAAGGCGAAATGAAAAATGGGGTTTTGGTTCAAAACACTTTTTGCGTGAATTATTTAATAAGAAACATGGTAATTACAAAAACTTTTTTAATAACGCTCTAGAACCTCTTTTCTATGAAGCGTTACGCTTAGAGCGACCTAAAGATTATTATGATAAATTTGAATGCCGAATACCTTTTTTAAACGGCGGACTTTTTGATCCTTTAAATGATTATAATTGGCAAGATACTGATATATTGATTTCTGATGAAATTTTTTCAAATAACAATCAGACCAAAGAAGGAGATAAAGGTGATGGGATTTTGGATATACTTGACCGATATAATTTTACTGTTAAAGAAGATGAGCCATTCGAAAAAGAAGTAGCTATTGATCCAGAGATGCTTGGAAAAGTTTTTGAGAATCTTTTGGAAGTTAAAGATAGAAAATCTAAAGGCACTTATTATACACCAAGAGAAATCGTTCATTATATGTGTCAACAGAGTTTAATTAATTATTTATATACAGAACTTAATCCAATTAAAAAAACGATTTTTAAAAAAGAAGCAGAACAAGGCAAATTACTTGGAAAACTTGATTCAAAACAATTAAAACTTTCTTCAAAAAATAAGGAAATTATTTCTAAAGAAGATATTGAAAAATTAATTAAATATGGCGAAACAGTTATAGAACATGATAATCAGGTAATCAAAAAGGGAAAAGAATCGGGTAGATATTCTTTTAAATTACCTAAAAGTATTAGAGATAATGCAGAATCAATAGATAAAAAACTTACCTTTATTCGTGTTTGCGATCCAGCCATTGGTTCAGGAGCTTTTCCTGTTGGAATGATGAACGAGATTATTAGAGCAAGAAATGTATTAACGAATCATATTAAGAATAAAAAGAATCGGACAATATATAATTTTAAGCGCCACGCCATTCAGAATTGTATTTATGGTGTTGATATTGATCTCGGAGCTGTAGAAATTGCTAAACTTCGTTTATGGTTATCATTAATTGTTGATGAAGAAGATATAAAACAAATAAAGCCTTTGCCGAATTTGGATTATAAGATTGTTTGTGGTAATTCTTTACTTGGATATCCTTATACTCCGCAAGGATTAGATAAAATAGAACAATTGAAGAGCAAATTATTTGATATTACTGATCCAAATAAAAAACAAGAGCTAAGAGATAAAATAGATGGTGAGATTAATAAATTATTATCTAACACAAAAAAATCCTTGGGTTATAAAGTCGATTTTGATTTTAAAATACATTTTTCAGAAGTTTTTCGAGAAAAAGATGGTTTCGATGTAGTAATTGCTAATCCGCCCTATGTTAGACAAGAAGAAATTACTAATTATAAGAAGGATTTGCAAAAAATTTATCAGGTTTATTCTGCAAGGTCCGATTTATATACATATTTTTATGAGAAAGGAACAAAATTATTAACTGTTAATGGTTTTTTAATTTTTATTTCTTCAAATAAATTCATGAGAGCTAAGTATGGCGAAAGACTGAGAAGGTATATCAAAAATAATTATCAGCTATTAGAGATAATCGATTTTGGAAGTGTGCATAAATTTGATGCAATAACTAATACTTTGGTTTTATTCATGAAAAACAACCACAAGAAGAAGAACGTATTTAGATACTCGGAGGATATAGGTTTATCACGGATAGAATGTAAGCAAGATGAATTAGAGAATGATGCATGGACTTTAGCGGATGATTCGATTTTGTATTTAAAGAAGAAAATCGAAAAAGAGGGAATCTCTTTATTATATTGGAAGATAAAAATATCTTATGGCATCAAAGCGGGATATAATGACGCATTTATTATCGGGAAAGAAATGAAAGATATATTTATTAAACAAAATTCTTCGTCCGAAAAAGTTATTAAACCATTATTACGCGGAAGAGATATAGGTAAGTATCACAAAAAATTTGCGGATAAATATATCATTATTTCTAAATATCAAGGGCATGTCGAGTTCGAAAAAAACTATCCTGAACTTACGAGTCACTTAAGGAAGTTTGGGAAACAACTTAAACGCAGAGGTCAAGTTAAGAATGATCAACATCATTGGATGGAATTGGATAATAATCCTGGTGAAGATTATTTAAATCTATTTTCTCAAAATAAGATTATTTGGATAGAGTTAAGTAATAAAAACAAATTTACATACACAGAAGACGGTGAGTATATTTTAGCGGGGGCCTTTATGATAACAGGTAGATCGATAAAATATCTTTTAGCTTTTTTAAACTCTAACCTTTGTCTTTTTTATTTCCGTTTGATATGTAATAGTTCTGGAATGGCTACAATTCAATGGAAAAAGTTTGTACTCGAAAAAGTCCCGGTTCCAAAGCTTAGCAAAATAAAACAAAAACCATTTATTGACCTAGTTGATAAAATTCTTGCTATTACCAAAGACGATGATTATTTAGGTGATTCTATCAAACGAACTAAAGTTCATAAATACGAACAACAAATTGACCAATTGATTTATAAACTTTACGGATTAAACAAAAAAGAAATAGAAATTATAGAAAATCACAAATAAAAGATTTAAAAATTCAACTATGAAAATATATCAAGTCGAACATAAGATTCATACTTTACTTCACAATGCAGCTGGTGACAAGGAAAAAATAGATTGTTTAAAAATTGATGGGATATTATTTAAACAGATTGGTTTTTCACGAACTGAAGGCTGGGGAGTCGCTCCTGATTTTTGGCTCGCAAATGGAAAAATCAAAGCGATATCCGGATTAGATGCAATAAATATATTTCGAAATAAATTAGATGTAATCATTCCCGTACTTTGTTTAATAGGACAAGCTTTTACCGAGTATAGAACATATTCTTCTCTTGTAACAAAATCAAATTCAAATAACGCACTCTTTTCTTATTATGAAGAACAAGTTGGTGGTAATAATCTTATGTTAATGCCAGAACATATATCTGGAATTCAAGAACTTTTAAACAACAAAAGAGACTTTTCGATATTTTTAAAATACTGGAAAGAGATTATAAATACACCCGATTGGGTCGCTAAATTAATACTTTATTGTGCTTCACTTGATGCTCTTGTTAAATGTTTAGTAAAGGGAAATTGGGAAAAGGAAAAACATAAATTACGAACAAAGGTACTAGGAAAAACTTTAAAGACAAAGCTTTTTGGAACTAAAGGTGATTCATCTCGTGGGATAAGACATCGCTTAGTACATGGTGAATATCTTGAATTGTCAGACAAGATTAATTTAGATGAAATACACAAAAGCATAGTTAAGTATTTCAACAAAGAAATTTTTAAACGTAAAGTTATAAGCGAAAAAGTTATAAGTCCTCAAAGAAATCCATACAAAAATTTCAGAGAGATTCATCGGATAATTAGATTTAAAGGTACGCAACAAAAAGGATTATTAGAATTAGAAAAAGATTACAGTCAAAATAAAGATGATATAAATAAACTGAAATTTTTTGAGTTTCTTAAACTAGAAGAAAACAATAGGTTAATTTACGAATTTTAATTGAGGATCAATATAAGATTTAACTGATAAACAATTTTTTAAAATATGAAAAAATATCGTGGTTTAAAATGTCCTGAATGTGGATGGATTAATCTGAAAATAAAATATGGTAAGGTTTGGATTTGTGAGAGATGTAAATCAAGAGGAATGGTTGATGATTTGTATAAAGATTCAGATGATACAGATAAGAAAGAATTATCTGACGAATGGAAAAAAATAACAGGAGAAGAGTAAAATATTTCAGTGTTTTATTTGGAGGGACTAGTAAATAAAGGTTAAGCATTTTAAAATGTCTCCAATCAAATCTTATAAACATTTTAAGTCATACAATCATTATAATGATTTATATGATCGCTTTACCGTAGAAGAATGCCGAAGAATAGAAAAAAGTTTGTCAAATTTAGAATACAAGCCAAAATTAAAAGACAAGAAAAAATCAAAGAAAAAAGAATTGAAAGTAATAACTAATTTAGCTCCTATCCCTTTATATTTCCTTAAAGGCGAACGATATTTAGAAAAAACTGAAACAATAAGAAAATGGATGGCAAGAGATGGAGCTTTAGATGAAAAGTTAGAAAATACACCAGCACCTCAAAATATTCTATGTTCTTCTTGTAGTTCTGAAATGGAAGTAACAATGAAAGATTTACAGACAAATTTAAACGGGAATATAGAAAGAGTCTTATTCTTTTTTGAATGCCCAAGATGTAAGAAAAGAAAACTTGTTTATGAAAATGGAGAATTATGGAAGCCTAATCCTGTTTTATGTCCTAAGTGTAAAGCTGAAATGGATAGGGAAAAAAGCAAAAAGAGAAATAACAAGATAACTACTATTTATACCTGTCCGGGATGTGATTATAAGGAAAAAGATGTTTGGGATTTAGATGAAAAACCGAAACCAGAAAAAATTGATTCTAATTTTGAAAAAGACAGAAGAAGATTCTGTTTATCATCTACAGAGGGGCAAGAATATATTAGCCAGAAAGAACGGTTAAATCAGGTTCAAAATATATTACTAGAAGGAAAAGAACAGGAGAAAAATAGAGAGTTTTTAGTAAAAATAAAGAAACTTAATATTGCTGATCTTAGTCAATTTCTAATTCCTAAGTTAAAGAAAGAAAATTATGTTAAATTAGATTTTACAAAGTCAGAAATTGTTAAAGGAGATGTTGCGATAGAGTTTACTATTCAGGACAGCAAAGTTGGTCGAGATGAATATGATAGCCGAATCCAGCTTCAGAGATTATTAAAAAAGAAACTCGCCAATACTAATTGGCGGTTGATGAGCGAGGGTATTTGTTATAGGTTGGGAATCCTATCGGGGAGATTGAGAGGTTATGAGGACATAAAGGATACTCTTAATTCGTCAAAAAGGAAGGAGGTGAATTAAAATGGACAAATTAGATAAAAGAATCAATAAAAATATTAAAAAAATCAGAAAAGGTATAGCAATAATCAAAGAGAGATGTAAAAATAAGCCGCTAAAAGACAGTCGCCTTTTAGATAAGTTAGAAAGTAATTTAAATAATCCTAAAAAATTAATAGAGATATTCCAAAAAAGTGATTATCCAACGATAGAACAATCTGAGGATTATGATTCTTCTATTTTCGGTCAGACAGTTGAAATGGACGGATATGCTGAAAATTTTAGTGATCCCTTTGATGATTTAGTAGAGATCTTTACCTATCATAAGAAATAGAGACAATCGACTATTAATGCTCGAATAGTCTTATTTGTGGTAAGATAATAACATAAAGATGTTATGATGTGTTTATAATAAAACAATACATGGACAACCTAATTGAAATAAAAATTAATAATTTTAAGTCTTTTACAGAAGAGACAATTAGTCTTAGTGGTGTAACTTGTTTTGTTGGAGCAAATGAAAGCGGGAAAACTAATTTATTAGACGCTATTCATCATTTATCTAAGAAGAGTCAGATGTTAGCTTTTAGTCCGGACGATCTTCGTATTGGTGCGCCTAATTACCCTGATGGTGAGATAAGAATAAGATATGCGATAAAATTAGATGATTTATTAATAAAAGATTTAGTGAATTATTTCCCCACCATAGTTGGAAAATTATTGTATTTGACTAAAATAGGTAGACCTCGAAAAGATCCAGTTTGGGAGTGTTCGCTAGATATAAAATCGAATTCAGTGCCTGATATAATAGAAATTAATAAGAAACAAGTGTTTGTACGAGGGTTTAAGCAGGACAAAGAAAAACAGAAAATAGCAAAAAAGAGAAGTGATGTGGGTTGGTTTTTGAATGATTCTTTGGTAGATTTAAGAAAAAATCCTTACAATAAATTTTTAGACAAAGACACGATCAGTTTAACTAAAAATAAAGACAAGGCAGATTTTATTAGTCAGTTAGTGGGAGAGAAAGTTTTGAATAATATAAAAATATATAAATGGAAATATAAGGAAGAAAACTTTTTGCAGGAAAATGTTCCTATAGAAGATTTAATTAAGCATCCAAATAGATATCGTTCAGTAAAAAATATGTTTTTGATATCTGGATGGAAGTTAAGAGATTTTCCTAAAAAATTGAAAGGTCAGACAGTTACAGTTTATTCAAACCTCTTAGATGAAGTAAAAAGAAATATAGATGATCTTATACGAAGAAATTGGAGTTCTCATAAAAATTTAAAGATTGAAATAGAACATAGAGGAAAGACCCTTTCAATCCATTTACATGAACCAGGTTCAAAAACTCCACCAGAATTTAGAAGTGATGGTCTTAAATGGTTTTTGACCTTTCTTATTAATTTTAGAGCCCAAAGCCAAAATATAAGTAATTATATCTTATTGATTGATGAACCTGGATTATATTTACATCCAAGAGGGCAAAAAGATGCTCTTGAAGAATTGGAGAATCTTTCTCAAAATAACCAAATTATATATACTACTCATCAAACATTTTTGATAAATAAAAATAAACCAGAAAGAGTTCGTATAATTAAAAGAGTACCGGAGAAAAAAGGGCGACTTTCAATACATCCTTTCTATGCTTCAAAAGCGACAGAGGCAAACGATTCTAAGAGTATCCTTACGGATAAATTATTAAGGGAGGCTCTTGGGTTTAAAGTTTCTGACATTTCACCAATTAATGAGAGAAATATTTTAACGGAAGGTGTATTTGATAGAGAGGTTTTCCATTTAGTAAATGATTACTGGCAGGTTATAGATTTAAATGAGACATCGATAATTTCATGTGGTCGTGCATCTGAAATTGCTAAACACGCCTCTTTGTATAAAGGAAATGAACTGAAGGTTGTCTGTTTTTATGATAGCGATGGTCCTGGAAGATCGTCTTATAATTCTAATGACAAGGTATTATTGTCAGAAAAAAAACAAGTTAGAGATTTTATTAAGAAGCCGGTATACGAAACAATGGAAGATTTGATTCCGGAGAAGGTATATAAAGAAGCTATAGAAGAATGGGCAAAGCAATGGAAAATTAAATCTTCAGTAACTACAAAAAGGCCTAGAATGAAAAATATAAAAAAACATTTTGTCAAAGGTAATGATATTAAGATGAAACATGAATTAGAAAGAATAATTATAGATAAAATTAAATTAGAATTAAGAAGAGATGGTGCAGAGTTTAAAATCTTTAAAACAATTTTGAGTGATTTTAAAACAGTGCTTTGATAAAATATTATAATTCACCTATATGAAAATATACTTTGCGGCTCACGCCACTACAATTGATAATGAAAATAAAATAGCTTCCGGTTGGAAAGATGTTGAGTTGTCTCAATCAGGTATTCAGCAAGCCAAAGAAATGAAAAATAATTTTAAAAATATTAAGATTGATTTAATTTGCTGTTCTGATCTAAAAAGAGCGGTTGATTCAGTTAAAATCGCTTTTGACGATACAATTCCTGTTATCATCGATAAAAGATTAAGGGAACTAAATTATGGAGATTTTAACGGTAAGTCATCAAAAATAGTAGGCAAGATGAAAAAAGAGAGAATCAAAGAGCCGTTTTCTAGCGGTGAAAGTTATAAGCAAGCCATGGAAAGAACTCATGAATTTTATAAGGAAATAAAAGAAAAACATTCTGACAAAACAGTTCTTGTTGTTGGCCATCGGGCTACTCAGTATGGTCTGGATACTTTGATAAATAATAAGATAATAGAAGAATTATTAAGTATCCCTTTTAAGTGGCAACCTTATTGGGAGTACGATTTTTAATAAGAATATGAACGAAACTATAAAAACTTTTGGTTATCCAGAAACATTAGTTAAAGAATATAAACATTGGGTTGTTCTTTTGCGTCCAAAGCAAATTACTCTTGGTAGTTTAATTATTGCCGCAAAATCTGATGCAGTCCATCTCGGCGAATTAAACGAGGATCAATGGGCTGAATTTGCTCAAATTTCTAAGGAAGTAGAAAATCTTTTGAAAGATGTATTTAATGCTGAAAAATTTAACTATCTCGCTCTGATGATGAAAGACCCTAATGTCCATTTTCATTTTGTCCCTCGTTATTCGAAAGAAGTATCTTTTAATGGTAAAGCTTTCAAGGATATTGATTGGCCGTCAAAAACTGAACTTAACTCAATTGATGTAGATGAGAAAACATTTAAGGAACTTTTAGATTTATTTATTGAACGTCTAAAATAGGTTTTAATAGTGTTCGTAACAGTAAATAAGACACAATAAAACCTCTTTTATAGTGTCTTATTTGTCTCATTTATGTTAGAATAATAGCGACCGGGGTGCATTGGGTGAGTGTAGTTAGATAGCCCAAGAAAGCCCTCAACGGCCTCATCTGTTATTAATCTGGACCGAGGTGGCCAGCTATGATTTTTATCCAAATTTTAATTTGGGTATAAAAACCATATCCCGAGGCTTTAACTGAGGGATAAAAACCATATCCCGAGGCTTTAACTGAGGGATAAAAACCATATCCCGAGGCTTTAACTGAGGGATAAAAACCATATCCCGAGGCTTTAACTGAGGGATAAAACCATATCCCGAGGCCTTAGCCGAGGGACAAGCAATCTGTTGCTTATGATATATACTGCATATATTCTCAAATGTAATGACGATTCATTTTATACAGGATGTACAAATAATCTTGATAAAAGGATAAAACAACACAATGAATCAAAATCTGGAGCGCATTATACTAAATTACGAAGACCAGTTGTTCTACTATATTCAGAAGAATTTAATACTTTAAAAGAAGCTAGACAGCGAGAAGCAGAAATTAAAGGGTGGAGTAGAAAAAAGAAAATAGTTTTGATTAATAAAAGTTTATACTGAGTTTGTCCCATACAGCCAGCTAAAATCAGCAGCGGTTCGAGGGACCTCAGTGTGTAAAAAATAGTGAAATTAAAAAGGAAGAGCAATTGTGACTCTTCCTTTTTTGTTTGATGTTTTTGAAAATTTAGATATCGAATTCCTCAATTTCCAATTGTCTTTTCATATAAAGCATCGGGTTTTT